>Ga0209777_10003329_pt1 | contig 20002 bp, 17 predicted proteins | sample FrelakmetHBP12HB_FD_187147 | JGI IMG/M metagenome (GOLD analysis project Ga0209777, IMG submission 187147) | Freshwater lake sediment microbial communities from the University of Notre Dame, USA, for methane emissions studies -HBP12 HB (SPAdes)... | ecosystem: Environmental > Aquatic >...
CCGATCTGATCAAGGCTCGTCGGCGCCTGTTCATATAAACAGGCTGCTGCTGGATCCGCCTGCGCCCGAGGGCACGGCGGGGGTGCCGACGATCGGCTCGATTATCGACGATCAGACCATCGGCGAGGATGAGAATTACGCCTTTATCTGGGTGGACGATGTGACGACGAATCCGCCGACGCAGGGCAGGATCGTGCGGGTGTGGGCCCAGGTTGTGCGGCCCGAGGATGATACGACCCTTGGCCGCCTGTATCCGGACCTGCCGTTTTTTGATCTTGATCCCCTCGGCGGCAGCAGTTATGAAGGAGAAATAGACGGGCTTGATTATTACGGCCGCTACAAGGTAAAAGTGTATGCGATGGACAACAACAGCAACGTGTCGGAGCCGCAGAAGACGGTGGTGTTCAAGCAGGCCGGCCCTGATATGTACGAAGACGACGACAACATGACGGATGCGCGGTGGCTGACAGTTGATGATCCGCTTCCGGCGCGGCATAATTTTCATGATGCCGGTGATGTTGATTACATGGAGTTTTACGGGGTTGACAATAAGACATACCAGATCATGGCAGCGCCGGTAGATCAGGACGGGGCGCAGTGCGACCCGGTCGTGCAACTGTACAACAGCGACAATGCGTCGTTGTTTGATGAACCGCTGGATGACAACGGGGCCGGCGGCAGCGAAAGCATATCGTGGAAGTGTCCCGCCGATGGTGTGTACTATATCAAGGTGTGGGATTTTGACGGCAATATTGATGACCAGGGCGAGGTAAAGACGCAAACCGCCTATGATCTGAGCGTATCCCGGCCCGAGCTGGGAGCAACGGCGATACTGTCGGGTTCGGTGCTTGCGATGGACAACAAGGTGGGCCTTGAAAACGTATCCGTCAACATACCGTATCTAGCCCTGTCCACGAAGAGCGGCCCGGGTGGCACGTATCTGCTGCTTGTGCCCACCGGGCAGTATACCGTCTATTATAACCCGTCGGCCGATCTTAGCTCTCTGTACCTGCCGCATGTTGAAACCATGGCCTTCACTGAGGCAGGGGCCAGTAACGGTGACATCTTTTTAATGCGTGCGGCCACAACTTCTACCAGTTCGACTAGTTCGACAACCACGTCTATTGGCGGTGGACCGGGTCCAGGACCAGGACCTGGACCCGGTCCGGGTCCGGGTCCGGTAACGACTACAGTAGCAGCAACAACAACGGCGGCATCTACTACAACCACGACAGCATGGTGCCCGTCACAAAAGGTGCTGGGGAAAGATAACCCCATGCTTGCAAATCTGCGCGCTTTTCGTGACGGCGCCCTTGCCCAGAGCGCAGTCGGCCGGGGGATTACAAAACTCTATTACAATAATGCCGCGAGCATCAATGCGGCCCTTGATCATAGCCCGGCCTTGCGGGCAGTTGCGCGCCGGGTGCTTGAGGGAATTGCGCCATTGTTAGGGAAGTAGGGGCGCGGTCTTCGCGCCCATTTGGGGTTAGGGATCACGGTTCGGGGCACGGCATGCCGTGCCCCTATTTTTTATGTTGTTCCTGCCATGCCTGCTCGAGGATGGGCTTGATGATAGCGGTAATTTTTTTATAGGCATCGGGCATGAAGTGCAGTCCGTCGCTGATATACAGTTCATGGCTGGGCTGGCCCGTGGCTTTGAAAAAAGCAGGATTTATGTCGATATAGCCTGCCTTGTGACCCGCGCTGCAATAGGCCTCGATGAGGCTGTTTGCCCTGTCGATTACCGGCCATTTATCGATCTTTTGCGGCGCTTTATTTATGGAGATAAAGAATACGTGCGTTTCGGGCAGCGCTGCATGCACCCGGTCGCAGAACTGTCTGAAGCGCAGAGCAGTGTCTTCGGCCCGGCTGCCGAATTCCATATCATTGCTGCCGCAGTAGACAATGATAATTGCGGGCTTGTAGGGAAGGACGATCTTGTCCATGTAGTGCAGCAATTCCCAGGTGCGGGCGCCGCCGAAAGCCCGGTTTATAACGGGCAGCGGGCTCATATCGCGCTCAAGCGTTACCCAGAACCTGAATATGCTGCTGCCGACAAACAACATGGCGCCCTGCGGGGGGTGAGATGCCTTGTCCTGTTTCAGGAGTTGCTGCACCTCTTTCTGAAACCAGATTTCCTGCTCGGGACTGACGCGCTGCTCCATGCCGAATGTGCTCCATGAAGGAAAAGCTGTAGATAGCAGAATTAATAAAAATGATAGTTTAATAAATTTTCGGTTTTTCATGATGCCGCAATGATGCTGGAAGTGCGCAGGCAAGCATGCGGCTCTGGCAGACGGTGTGCTTATGTGTTCTTGGGTGGTTGGGGGTCTTTGTCCGCCTGTTTATTCAGAGGCAGCTCCAGTGAAGAAAGTCCCAGTTTCCACGCATTGCTTTTCTGGCCGGTTCGTTGCCATGATGCATTCTGCCAGTGTTTTTTTATCCGCCGATAAATATATATCGAATCAGCGACAACAAAAACAACCACAAGCACGATAGCGGCAAATTTCCACATACTGCACCACGCTTTTCAGGGGTCCAAGGCACATGCCCGGGCGGTTGACTGAACGCGTCTCCGCTTTTTGATCCGTTCAGTCCGATTAGCGAATGCCCCGTTTTCGAAGCTCACGCTCTTTCAGTCCGGCCTCATATCCTTTTTGACGCGCCATTTTTTCCTCATCCGAGCGGAACATGTTGAGCGTGTCTAAAACAGTTTCGCTCTCATGGGTCCGTATTTCTTCGTCTGTGCGGAACATGTTGATTACGTCTAATTCTATAAATTCTTCATTTTTATCTTTTGCGTGAAGCCCGAGTTCAAATCCTTTCTTATATTCTTCGTTTATCCTGCTCATGGCATCTCCTTATGAAAGGGTTATGGTGGGTTATTGTTCGAAATTTCCCTTCGCAGTTAATACAACTATCAAGAGATTGGATCAACCCGGCTGTTCAGTGCTTAACTGTACTTTTTATATATAAATGTATCTATTAAAAATAGAAAATCAACATATTTATTACATGCGTTTGATGAAAAACTGCATGCCGGTACTCGTGTCTGCCATTTTACTGCAGGGGGCTTCAAATGCATAGAGCCATTTTCACTTGCCATTTTCATACAGCCGTTATAGTATGAAAAAATTATAACATAACCAGAAGGAGAAATTATGTTTGGTCTTGGGTTTCAAGAACTGGTCATAATACTTATAATCGTCGTCATTGTTTTTGGCGCAGGCAAGCTGCCCGATTTGGGCAAGGGTCTTGGGCAGGGCATCAAGAACTTCAAGAAGGCTGTAAGCGGCCAGGAAGAGGACGACGCAGCGGCTAAAAAAGAGATCGACGACAAAAAATAGCCACATCATACGGAACAAAAAAAACGCGACGCACTGTTTATGGGGCGCTGCGTTTTTTTATTTGCATATGTCTTCAGCTAGGTTGTGTAATCGGCGTTGATTTTTACGTAATCATAGCTGAGATCGCAGGTAGTAACTTCGCAGCACTGTTTGCCCGCTTTCAGATCAACTGCAATTTCTATACAGTCTTTTTCCATGATCTTCTTTAGCCGTGCGATATTTTTCTGAACTCCCTGGCTGTCCCGAACGCTTTGCACCCCGTTGAAAAAGATATCGACTTTTGCCATGTCGAACTGCGCGCCCGATCTGCCCAGGGCTGCCATGATGCGGCCCCAGTTGTAGTCCTGGCCGAAGAAGGCCGTTTTCACCAGCGGTGAATTGGCAATCGTCATGGCCGCCTGCTTTGCCTGGGCTGCGGTTTTTGCATTTTTGATGTTTATCAGCAGCAGCTTGGTTGCCCCCTCGCCATCTTTTATAATGAGGCGCGAGAGCTGCTTCATAACTTCAAAAATAAGTTTAGAGAATACTATGTAACTAGCTGATATTACAGATTTTATTTTCGGCAATGATTTGCCGCTTGCAAGCACTATCACCGTATCGTTGGTGCTCATGTCGCCGTCAACGGATATGCGGTTAAAGGTACGCTCAACATGTTCCCGCACCAGTGCTAACAGCAGTTTCCGGTCGATGGCGGCATCGGTGACGATATAGGAAAGCATAGTCGCCATGTCGGGCATGATCATGCCGGCGCCCTTGGCAACGCCGCAGACCTTGATTGTCTGCCCGTTAACCGTGTCCTGAAGGGCGACGATTTTCGGGAAGGTGTCTGTCGTCATAATGGCGTCGGTGAAATCGGCAATACCGCCCGGAGATGCATGCTGAACAAGGGCGGGCACGGCCGCCACAATTTTCTCCACCGGCAGTGGCACGCCGATAACGCCGGTTGACGACGGCACCACAAGGCCCTGCCTGATGCCCAGCTCGCGAGCAAGGGCGGCGCTTGCCGCTTCGCCGTCCCTAATCCCCTGAGCGCCTGTGCAGGCATTGGCATTTCCGCTGTTGACCAGCACTGCCTGGTTGGCTCCTGCCCGCAGCCTTTTTTGTCCGATCAGTACCGGCGCCGCCTTGACGACATTTTTAGTAAATGCACCCGCAGCCACGCACGGCCCGTCGGCAAGGATAAGTCCGATGTCTTTTTTGCCATTTTTTTTAAGCCCGCCGGCAACGCCTGCAAAGCGAAACCCGGGGACGCCTTTTTTGTACGGGAATGTTTTCATGCGTAGATAATCCGAAATGCGTGCTGTTTAATGGTAAGTGGCGTACCGGCTGTGCCTGTCCGCCCGCCTTCTATTGCAAAAACAGCTGATCGGCAGGCCCTGTCAGGCGCCGCAGCACTTTTTATATTTTTTGCCGCTGCCGCATGGGCAGGGGTCGTTGCGGCCGACTTTGGGCGCCGTGCGAACGGTTGGCTTTTTTTCAGTTTCCTGCTCCCCGCGGCTCAGCACGAACTTGCTGGGCTGCTCGGGCTTGCGCTCAATCTCCTCGCGGGGCATGATCTGTACCATGAAGAGCTTTTCGATATACTCCTTCTTTTGCCGGTCGACGAGATTCAGAAACAGGTCATAGGCCTCTTTCTGGTATTCGCGCAGCGGATCCTGCTGGGCATAGCCCCGCAGGCCGATGCCTTCGCGCAGATGATCCATATCAAGCAGATGGTCTTTCCAGGTCTCATCCAGTATCCGCAGGTAGAGCCATTTTTCTATATTGCGCATCATTTCCGCGCCGATCTGCTGCTCTTTGGCCTTATAGGTCTTTTTGATTTCTTCAAGCACATACCGGTCAACCTCGTCGTCCTTGAACTGCCCGAGCTGCTCCTGCGTAATGAACAGGGCGGTCGAGAACTGCATGAAAACGGCTTCGCGAAAGCTCTTCAGGTCGATCTCATCGTGGGGCATGCCCTTGCCGAAAAATTCATCAAGAATATTCCCGGCAAGAATCCCGATGTATTCCTGCACCAGGTCCTCCAGCGACGGGTCGTGCAGCGCCCGGTTGCGCAGCTCGTAGATGATTTCTCGCTGCTTGTTCATGACATCGTCATATTCAAGCAGGTGCTTGCGGATTTCAAAATTATGGCCTTCGACACGGCCCTGCGCGTTTTCTATGGCGCGCGTGATCAGCTTGTGCTCGATAGGCTCATTCTCCTCGATGCCGAAGCGGTCCATGATATTGGAAATGCGCTCCGCGCCGAAAATGCGCAGCAGGTCATCTTCAAGCGACAGGTAGAACCGCGATGACCCCGGATCGCCCTGGCGGGCAGAACGTCCGCGCAGCTGGCGGTCGATGCGGCGGGCATCGTGGCGCTCGGTGCCGATTATGTGCAGGCCGCAGGGAACGTCTTTGAAGCACTCTGTTTTTTTAACGCCTTTTTTTTCGGGGTCCGTGCAGCCGTCGCAGCCGTCCACTTTCTCTATTTCGCAGCTCAGACAGCACTGGGTGGGGCACTTGACAACGCCCTTGCCCAGTTTGATGTCGGTGCCGCGGCCGGCCATGTTGGTGGCGATGGTGACAGCCCCGGCCTGGCCTGCGCTGGCCACGATCTCGGCTTCTTCCATGTGGCGCTTGGCATTGAGCACCGAGTGTTTTATGCGTTTGGGAATCATGCGGCTTAAAAGCTCCGATGTTTCAACCGAAACCGTGCCGACAAGGATCGGCCTGCCCATGTCGTGCATTTTTTCAATATCACCGATGATGGCCCGGTACTTTTCCTTTTTGGTTTTGAACACCATGTCGGCATAGTCGGTCCTGCGCACCGGCTGGTTGGTGGGGATGACAAGCACCTTGAGCTTGTATATTTTTAAGAATTCTGGCGCCTCGGTTTCAGCGGTGCCCGTCATGCCCGACAGCTTTTGATACATGCGGAAGTAGTTTTGAATCGTGATGGCGGCAAATGTCTGGGTTTCGCCCTCGATGCGCACGCCTTCCTTGGCCTCTAGCGCCTGGTGCAGGCCGTCGCTGTACCGGCGCCCGGGCAGCATGCGGCCGGTGAACTCATCGACGATCTGCACCTTGCCGTCGTCGGTGACCACGTAATTGACATCTTTTTCAAAGAGCGAGTAGGCTTTGAGAAGCTGGGAGACGTTTTGCAGCTTTTCGCTCTGCACGGCAAAATCGCGTTCGAGCTTCAGCTTGCGCTCTATGCACTCCTGCTCGGGCAGGCTTGAGTCGATATCGGCCATGCTGAGATCGGGCAGCACGAAAAAGTCAGGATCGTTGGGCGACAGGGCATGCCGGCCCTTGTCGCTCAGGTCGATGGTGTTTGAGCGCTCGTCGATGCTGAAAAACAGATCGGCATCAAGCTCTCCAATGCGCTTGTCGCGCATGTACTCGACCTCGATCTCATCGATGAGCTTTTTCGTGTGGCCTTCCTTGGAAAGCTTGAGGAAACGCTTGGTTTTCGGGGCGGCGCGCTTGACCAGCAGGAGCTTGACGCCCGCTTCTTGCTCCTTGCCTTCTTCAAGCAGCTTTTCAGCCTGGTTGAGCAGCTCGCTCACCAGGCTGTTCTGGCTTTTCATCAGGCGCTCCACGGGTATCTTTAGATCGGAAAAATACTGTTTGCCCGTGCGCTCGACGGCCCCTGAGATAATCAGCGGCGTGCGGGCTTCGTCGATGAGAATGCTGTCGACCTCATCGATGATGGCGTAGTAGTGGGGCCGCTGCACCTGGTGCTGCGCGTCGATGGACATATTGTCGCGCAGGTAATCGAAGCCGAATTCCGTGTTGGTTCCGTAGGTGATGTCGGCCATGTAGGCCAGCTTGCGCTGCTCCTGCGTGATGTCATGCGTGATAACATCAACCGTCTGGCCGAGAAATTCGAATATTTTTCCCATCCAGTCCCGGTCGCGCCGGGCAAGGTAGTCATTGACCGTGATAATATGAACGCCTTTGCCGGTAAGCGCATTGAGATATGCCGGGAGGGTCGCCACCAGCGTCTTGCCTTCGCCGGTCGCCATTTCCGATATTTTCCCCTGGTGCAGCACGATGCCGCCGATCAGCTGCACGTCAAAATGCCGCATCCCGAGAACGCGCCGCGACACCTCGCGAACACAGGCAAATGCTTCTGGAAGAATGTCATCAAGGGTTTCTCCCTCGAGAAGCCGGTTCTTGAATTCGCCGGTTAAAGCCTTCAGCTCCTCATCGGTTTTTTTCTCCATATCCGGTTCTAAGGTAGTGATATGCTCCGCAATGGGCTCAAGACGCTTAATCTCCCGCGCATTGTCACTGCCGAATATCTTTTCAAGAAGTTTTAAGATCACGCTTGTGCTCCTTCTGGTGAAGCCGTGCCGCTGCAGCGGGCCGCGCTAGTGCAGCGAACGGACTGTAGTGACCAGCAGTTCAAGTTTTGCCGCGTCTTTGACGCCAGGGGCTTTTTCAACGCCGCTGCTGACATCAATGCCTGCAGGCCGCACGCGGGCAAAAGCCTCCACCGCGTTTTCCGGTCTGATGCCGCCGGCAAGAAACACCGGCAGACGAGTTGCCGCAACAATGTGGGCGGCCAGGTCCCAGTCGCAGGTTTTCCCGGTGCCGCCCTGCATGCCCGCAACCATCGTATCGAGGATAATGACATCTGCTCCCGCGCCGGCACATGATGCAATGCGCTCAGCGGCCTCGGCGGCGGGATAGTCCTGCTGAGCCTGGCCGGGAACGCGGACCGGCAGCCAGAGGCTGCATTCCGTCTGCTCTTTAATGAGCGCAATGTCCTCCGGTGAGTGCTCACCGATGAGCTGCAGACCGTACGGCCGGACATACAGGGCGATCTCCGCGATTTGGCCGGCAGGCCCGTCAAGCAGAAGAATTACCGGAAGCCGTGATTGCCGCGTTAGTTCCGCCGCAGCCGCGCGACTGATACACCGTGGTGAGCAGTCTATTTCGCACACAATGCCTATGAAATCAGCCCCGCAGCGTTCAGCCAGCGCAGCATCGGTGACGCTTGTGATACCGCAGATTTTGATCTTGGGCTGCATGCTGTTCTACTTGGAAATTAATAGTGAGGTAGTATAGGATGCCGGTAGCTGAAGTGTCAATATCAAAGATACCACAACGCCCCGGGAGGTCTTCGGCGATCACCACGGGGCGTTTCTTTCCGGCTGCATGCTGGGCGGCTGCGCGTATCACATGAATTTTGCCACGGTTGCAAGCAGCGTTTTTTCGTCAAACGGCTTGATCATGTATTCATCGGCACCCTGCTTAATGCCCCAGAATTTATCGCTTTCCTGGTTTTTGCTCGAAATCATAATTATTTTTATATTTTGCGTATCAGGTGAATTTTTGAGCTGCCGGCAGACCTGAAAGCCGTTTTTTTTCGGCATAACCACATCAAGAAGCATCAGCCGCGGGCGCAGACTGCATGCCTTTTCAATGGCTTCATCTCCGTCAACTGCCGTGATAATCGTATAGCCTTTGGTCTTGAGCGGGGCTGTCAGCATCTGGAGCTCAGTAGGACTGTCGTCGACGACCAGTATTATGTTGGCTGCTTGTGTGGACATAGGGCTTACATTTTTTTATTTAGAAAAGCCGTGATGTCCTGCAGCAGTTTTTCAACAGCCTTGGGGATATCCTCGGCGCGCGCCATGTGACAGATTTTTACCAGCTCATGTTTTGAACCAGCATCGACAATAACCAGCTCAAGCTCAACAGAGGGCATATCCTCGTATGATGGGGAAAAGCGTTTGATCAAGCCGGGCTTTCCGTGCATGCTTGTTATAGCGGCTGTTACGATAACCGGTTTTTGTCCTGCAGCATTTTGTTTGCGGGCAGCAAGGGCATCGCTCAGTGCTGTTTCGATGCGTTTGTTTGCCCAGGGATATTTGAACGAGCTGTAGTTTGCCACGGGCTGCAGGGTTGCAGTGCCGAAGTCATCAAATCTGAAATTTGAATCAACCCATGCCCATGAAACAATATCATCTTCTTTCATTCCCGCATAATCAGGTATCAAACGCTCCACGGTTGCATTGTCCAAGGGCATGGTGCTGCCGGCATCAGCCCGTGAAGTGTTTATTTTCTGGGGGCCGCTGCTGCATGCTGCCAAGCACAGGCACAGAAGAATTGCACTACAAAACCCTTTTGTTTTCATTGCATCCTTGTTTATGAGAGAATAGATATGTTTGAACAGTTTAATAAAGTATTTTTTGTTTGTCTGAATAGCAAAAATATATCAAACCATAACGGAAAAATATGGTAAGGTCAATACATAATCTGAAAAATAATATTTAGAGACAGCTGATTTCTCGGATTGCAGAGTATGCTTTTGATACATCCCCATGAGCATCTTGAGAGTTGAATTTTTTGCTTTAAGTGCTTTTATTTTGTTGGTGCAAAAAACAAAATTTTATTATAAAATTTATAATCATGACTATCGTATGATGTGGGCTGACCTGCGGTACTGGTGCGTGTGCGAAAAAATTTTTTACTGCCAATTTGATAACGTTATAGTGCTATGGTGCAGTTCTTTAAACGACAGACGACACAGGATAAATTCAAGGATTCACTGGATAAACTGCAAAAACTGCTATCGCAGAATCCGGGCGATCTGCGCTTGCGTGTCAAAATCGCAGAACTGTATCTTGAATACGGCCGGAAAGTGGATGCCATCGCTGAATATCTTGCTGCCGCAAAGGCATATCAGGAGAAGCGTCTTTTCCAGATTGCGGTTGCTATTTATAACCACGCCATCTCTATAGACCCTGATCAGGTCGATGTCTATACGGAACTTGCTAATCTTCATTTAAGAAACGGTTTTATCGGCGACGGCGTTGCTGTTCTTGAAAAACTCGCCAATCATTTTTGCGATAAAAATCTGAACTATGAGGCTGTTCAGGTTTTAAATAAAATTCACGAAATAGACCCCGCCAATGAATTTTTTAAAATTAAGATCGCAAAATTTTATCAGGACAAGGATTGGCAGCTTGTGGAGCAGAAAGACGGCAAGACTGTCGAATCACAGAGCCGTGTTCCCGGCGGGAATTTTGACCTTGAGTCTGCGCTTGACAGTGATGCGGATTTACATGTAATCATTCCGCCGCAGGGCTTTCTGGATGCAGAGGCGGGTAGCGGTACAACACCCGATGATGTGTTCAGCCAGTTAAAGGGGATGGTTGCAAATGCCGATGAAATGAACAGCCCCCAGTTTCATTTTAATTTTGGCCTCGCCTATTTGCGGTGCCAGGAATTTGATGAAGCAATAACGGAGTTCATGGCGGCGCTGGGCGGGCTTGACAATAAGGCTGAATGCTATATAAAGCTTTCGGAGTGCCATATGGCTCTCGGGCGCTTTGACATTGCCAATGACTTGATCGGCAAGGCTCTAAAGCTTCTGAATCTTACTGAAAAAGACAGGCTCAGTTTGATTTATCAGTCGGGGCTTGTGTATAAGGAAAAAGGAGACCCGCAAAAGGCTTTAAGGGTTTTCCAGAAGGTGTACGACGCCGACCGCAATTTTAGATCGGTGGACATAGAAATCAAAAATCTTTTATTAAGATCGTGAGGGTGAGCCATGGCCGTCTTTAATGCAGCAAAACGCGAGATTGATTTAAAGATCGTTTACTATGGTCCGGCGATGTGCGGCAAGACAACCAATGTGCAGTGCATTCATAAAATGCTGGCGCCACAGCAGCGCGGCGAGCTGATGTCGCTTGCCACCAAGGACGATCGGACGCTTTTTTTTGATTTTCTTCCGATAGAGCTTGGCGATGTGCGGGGCTTCAAGACCCGTTTCCATATTTATACGGTGCCGGGGCAGGTGTATTACGGCCTGACGCGGCGGGCCGTGCTCACCGGTGCAGACGGCGTCGTGTTTGTTGCAGATTCGCAGGCAAATAAGCTGCAGGACAATATCGAAAGCCTTAAAGACCTGTCTGAAAATCTGCGGTTCTATAAAAAGGATATAGCGTCATTTCCTTTTATTTTTCAATATAATAAACGCGATCTTGCAAACGTGGCGCCCGTTGATGAGCTCAATGCCATGCTCAACATGCTGGATGCGCCTTTCTTTGAATCAAGTGCTGTTACGGGCATGGGCGTTGTTGAAACGCTTACGGGAATCTGTAAAATGGTTCTCAAGCAGATGGACAGCGGTACGGCAAAGAAAAAGCCTCTCCAGCCACCTGGGGCTGTGCCCCCAGCCGCAAAAGCTGCTGCACCCTTCGCCCGTTCTTCTACTGCGCCGTCAGCGGCTGCTGTAGATGATGCGGGGCTCCGAATTTTTGTTGAGGAGCCAGCCGCCCCGACTTTTGGAAGGAAGCCTGCACCAGTGCAGCCTCATCCGATTCCATCGGCGCCGGCTGCCATGCCTGAGCAAAAGCCGTCTCTCCGGTTGCGTCCCACGGCACCTGCGCCGTTGTCGTTTGATGAGCACATTCCTCCGGCAGCTCCGAAATTCGAGAAAAGTCCTGCCCCGAAGTTTGACGCGATTCATGCGGAACCTCTTCCTGCATTTGATGCTGGATTGCCTGATATAAGTGCCGATACGGGGTTGTCTTTTGATGATGATGCTGAATTGCCTCTTGATGAAACAGCAGTGTCGGAGCCGGAACTTTCTTTTGACGATGATTTTTCCGCCCTTGACATAGAAGAGCCTGCCCTTGACATAGAAGAGCCTGCCCTTGACATAGAAGAGCCCGCCCTTGACATAGAAGAGCCTGCCCTTGACATAGAAGAGCCCGCCCTTGACATAGAAGAGCCCGCCCTTGACATAGAAGAGCCTGCCCTTGACATAGAAGAGCCTGCCCCTGACGTAGCAGAGACTTCTTTTGATATGGAAGGGCCAGAATTATCGTTTGAAGATGATGACTCTGCGTTTGCAGCGAAGTCTGCATCTGGTGTACCTGTGCAGACAGTTTTTGCTGAGGACTCTTCAAGCTTTACCATGAAAGAGCCGTCACTGCAGTTTGAAGAGCCTCTTGGCGGTGAGGCTTTCTCTCCAATGCCCGACCATACACCAGCCGTTTCCATTGTGGCGTGCGGACAACCGCTGAAAACTTCGGACACCTCAATCAAGCTGCCGATTACGATCAGGCTGAATAAAGATGAAACCGAGTATCCTATTACGATCACTATTAGCCTTGACGATATGCCGTTTAAATGATTTTGTGCTCAACGAGGCGCCTTTATGTCACGCACACATGTGTTCAACTTGATTCCTGCAAATGTCCTGCATTTGACGATTACTGCTCTGGTGCTTGTTGTGTTTTGTTCAGAGCCTCAGGCGGGAATCTATGATGCCGGTATCGCACTTCCGCGTTTAGTCAATGCAAAAGATTCCGAAGCTTTTCTTGCAAAGGTGCATCAGAAAACTCTGGACAACGGCATCCGGAATTTTGTGCCCTATTCTTTAATGCTGGTCAATCAGGCTCAGGAAGCAGCCCGGCGAGGTGAATATGAAGCCGCGCACATGCTGGTGAAGTATGCATGCATATTATCTCCTGATATTCCGCCCGTCTATACATCACAAGCCCTTCTGCAATGGCATGAAAACAAATTCCGTTTTTTATGGATTGCGCAAAACGCTGCAACAGCCTTCGTGAAATCCCTGTCGCCTTTGAATATTGAAGATTTCAGTATGGTGGTATTTGAAAATGCCGCTGTCCTTGCCGGGAGTATTTTACTCACCTTTTGCAGTATCGCCCTGGTGATGCTGCTTGCGCATCTTGCACTTTTCTATCACGATCTGAGACATGCGATTTCCGATTTCGCGCCTGATATTTGGGTATGGGCCATGGTGTTCACTATCCTTTTGCTGCCGCTGGTGTGCAGGCTTTCAATAATCTGGTTCTGCGCATGGTCGATCGTTCTTATGTTCAACTACACAACCATGCGAGAACGTCAGATTATAAAAGGTTTTTTCGTGCTTCTGATCATTGCTGTACCCCTGCTGGCTGGAGCCATGGGGTTAGCAAAATGTGTCAATCAGGATGAAACAATAAAGCTTTTATGGAAGGCTAATTACGGTTATTGCGATGTGCGGGATACTGGCGTGCTGGAAAAAAAGCTTGAGCGGCATGAGTCGGATGACGATGTGCTGTTAAGTCTCGGGCTGATTTATAAAAAAGAAGGCAGCTTCAGCAGTGCACAAAAATATTACGAAAAGGTTCTGAGTGCGCATCCGGGAAATTATAAAGCCGCAATCAACCTTGGTAATGTTTATTTTGCACAGAGCAACTGGGGTGACGCGGTTACTTTCTACAAGAAAGCAGCATCCATTGCCCCTTCGGAATGTGCTGCAGCTTATTTCAATATGTCCCGGGTCTATCAGTCTAAGTTCATGTTCAGCGAATCGGAACATGCCCTTAACAATGCCAAGAAACTTGACCTTACCCGTGTCAGTTCCTATTTGAGAGATGTATCCGAACATTACAATCGTGTGTCAATTGATGAAACCGTTGCGGTTTCCCGATTGTGGAAGCGCGGGTTTGATCTTTTCAAAGGCGATTTTGCATATGCGCGCGACGCCTGGCGTGTTATGGTTGGCGGCAGTGCCTTTCCGTACGGCCCCTTCGGATTTTTGTTTCTGATAGCGGCTGCCGTGTCCATTGCCGGCAGAGACAAGATGCGTATCGCTTTGCGCTGCAGGCTGTGCGGCAGGACCATGTGCAGGCGTTGTCAGCGCTCCGCTGCTGCCGATCTTGTCTGCGCGCACTGTCACAGTTTGCTGCGCAGGCAGAGCACGATGGGTTACGGCGCTCGGGAGGATAAAAGGAGCCGCATCAAGAGCTATATTGTGCGAAAAAGAATTATTGTCGCAGTTTTAGGATATGTGCTTCCCGGTGCAGGACATTTCTGGGCAGGGAAGACGGTTATAGGCACAGCGGGCATGTTTGTTTTTTTTATACTTCTGCTCAAGACTTTCATCCCGCTTATTTTTGACGGCCCCTGGTCGTTTCTGCTCGGCCCCCGGATTGCCGCATCTGCAGCATACGGTGCGATTCTGCTGCCGTACTGGTGTATCATGGCTTTGTATGTGCGAAAAATAAGGACCGGGTCAAATGAAGAAAATTTGCTTTTGAAAATTGTTTCATAGCGGCGCCTCATGACATCATTGCAGGGTTCCATAAAGGATTTTGGAGTGGCTGATATTCTGCAGCTTTTGTCGCAGCAGCAGAAGTCGGGGGTTCTGCTCGTCGAGCGAGATCAGGTGAAGGCTGAGGTTTATTTCTCCAACGGTGATCTTGTTGATGTCAAGACACCAAAAGATACGGATCGCCTTGGAATGATGCTTGTCAAAAGCTCATTTGTCACGGCTGAGCAATTCGGGCATGCTCTGGAAAAGCAGAAAAGCACGTTTGAGCATATTTGCAGTATCCTGCTTGCACAGGGTCATCTCAGCAGGGATAATTATGAGCGGGTCCTGCTCACGTATGCCTATGAGGTTTTTTATGAGATTCTGCAGTGGCGTACGGGAACATACCGGTTTGTAGCACAGCCTGTGACACGTGAGCCCAGCCTTGTTCATCTGCCCAGTCTGGAATCGCTCCTGCTTGACGTGCTGCGCATGATTGATGAATGGCCGGAAATAAAATCCGTTATTGGCTCTTTTGACATGATGTTTGAAAACAACTACGTGTCTCTACCGGATCTTGATGCCGATGAGGGGCGCGTGTGCTCTCTGGTTGATGGGCAGCGCAGCGTGCAGGATATTATCGACGCCAGTGTTTTGGGCAGTTTTTATGCCTGTAAGACCCTTGTGCTGCTGCTTGAGCGCGGCGCGATCAGGCTGTTGTCAAAACGGGCTGAAACGAAAGCCGACAATCAAAACATGCTATCTCGAGCAGGAATCTGTATCGCCGCATGCAGCTGTCTTGCCGGTATTGTCGCTCTGATAGTATTGCTTCCTGGCAGCTTTGTGGAGAGCACCCTTCCTGTCGTTTGTACGTTGCGTGGCGAGCATACGGCGCTGCAGCAGGCTTTTATTAGCGATGAGGCTGCAAAGCTTGAAAAAGCTTTGGAAATATATCGTCTTATAATCGGAAAGTATCCCGAAACCCTACAGGAGCTTGTCGACCGCACGATTCTTTCAGAAAAAGATATTGCCGGTATCGAAAGGCATGCTATCGTGTACAGCAAAACGACAGGCTCCTACGAAATACATGTAAGGCAGTAGCCTGTTCCGTACATATCATCGCCTGCCGTGCGCCTATAATTTTTTTCGTCCGTCCGCAGCCTCCTTCTAGATGCCCTTAGAAAAACGTTCTGCATCAAGAGCTGCCATGCAGCCCATGCCTGCTGCCGTGATGGCCTGCTTGTAAATAGGGTCAGCCACGTCACCTGCGGCAAAAACTCCGGGTATATTGGTCGCAGAGCCTTTGCGTACGGCAATAAATCCCTGCGCGTCGAGTTCGATCTGATTATTCAAAAAAGACGTATTGGGTGTATGGCCGAGAGCCAGAAAAATGCCGTCACAAGGATGGAAAACAGCCTGATTTATTTTGACATTGCGGATGAGTGCGCCGGTAACTTTGTTGAGCGCTATGTCACTGATGTCTTCAATCACCGAGTCCCACATGAAAGAAATATTGGGGATTTGTCTGGCCCGCTCCTGCATGGCCAGTGATGCCCGCAACTCTGCTCTTCGATGCACCACGGTAACCGTGGCTGCAAGACCGCTTAAAAAAATCGCTTCTTCCAATGCCGTATCACCGCCGCCTACAACCAGAATATCCTTTTTTTTGAAAAAAAATCCATCGCAGGTAGCGCACACGGAAAGTCCGCGTCCCAGGAACTTTTTTTCAGCATCAATGCCGAGCATTTTGGGGGATGCTCCCGTCGCGACGATAGCGCATCGGGTTTCAATGTCGTGTGCCTCTGTGATGATCCGGAAAGGGTGGTTCTGAAAATCGACACGGGTAACATGCCCGCTTTTAAACTGAACATTGAATATTTCAGCCTGTTTGCGCATATCAGCCATGAGCTTCGTGCCATCTACTCCCTCGGGATAGCCTGGCCAGTTTTCAATGACGGTTGTTGTGGTCAGTTGCCCGCCCGGCGCCATGCCTTCGATGACCAGCGGAGCTAGGCCTGCCCTGGCAGCATAGATTGCTGCTGTAAGACCAGCCGGGCCGGATCCTATTATAGTCAGTTGCTGCATACAGGAGCCTCCGTTTCGGTGTTTGAATGTATGGGTCAATGCACCATGCCTGAAAATTGGAAGACACCATACCACGAGTTAAGGAGCAATACACGGCTAATTTTTGCATTTTACAAGACAGGGCAGGGCATCAATCATGCGGCTTTATTGATGGATGGGAACTACTCAGGTAGCGAGGGTTCAGGGCAGAACTTTGTTCCCATCAAAGCATTATTGCTCCTGAACCCTGAACCCGCGAAGCGTCAGCCCTGGCCGATTGAACCTTAGGGCAGACACACAGGTCTGCCCCTACAACCCTGAACCCTGAGCAGTTACGATGATGGATGAGGATGTAGAAAACCGTTGTTCAGCAGTGTCTGTTCAAGCTCGTCCACAGAGGAGAATACAATGCCCTGCATTTTGAGCAGTCTGGCTGCTGCGACGTTGTCGGCACTATCATCGATATAGAGACACATTTCCGGCAAGGCATCGGCTTTTTCAAGGGCTATCCTGTATATGTTCAGGTCAGGCTTGCAGCAGTGTTGCTCATAGGAAAGGATGAATGCATCAAAAGCTTCAAGCACATTGAAATGCTGCCGGCACCAGGTGAAATGCCATGGGTTGGTATTGGACAGGCATAGAAGCCGTGAGTGCTGTTTTAAGCGGTTAATAAGCGATTCTATGTCTGGTGTGATGGTGAAAATATCCGACCACAGGTATGAAAAAAGATCAATATCGATTTTCAGGTCAAGTGCTGAGCATGCAGCATCAAAAAACGCTTCAGGCGTCAGGTCACCGCTGTCGAATCCTTTTTCGATGCCTGAAAGAAATATTTTTCCATAAATTTCATCAGGATTTAAATCACAGTGCAGTGAGGCACTACGGCAAAAAACCATGTGATCAAAGTCGACGATGACTTTGCCAAGATCAAAAATAATGGTGCGCGCCACCTGGACCATTTAGTTGTCCTTTACAAAGCGGATTTTTTCATATCGGAAATAGCTGAAAAAACTCTACGGAGAATAAAGGTGATAAGTATAAAAGGTAAAGAAGAATTTGTACATCGGAAATCGGATTCGCTGTCAATTGCCTTGACTCACAATCGCTCTTCGTCCTATATTCACCCCGCCGCAGCCGCTTAATTGACTATTGAAGATATGATCCCCTGTGCCCGCCCTTTTATCTTGAGTATTATTTCAGAGGGTCTGGGGCATAGGGCCTGAACAGGCATAGGTAAATAAGTCAATATTTCCGGTACGTCCCCAATGGCCCCCTTGCGGTGTGATAGCACCGAACGGAGTGGAATACGGACTGGGCGGAGGCGATAAGAGTTCCGGCAGTGGTGGTACTGCGCAACCTTATCCCTCTCCAAATCCGAAGCCGGCGTCTGTAAGTCCGCCACAGCCAGACAGAGACTACCCGGTCACGTGTCCTTGCAGAACTTGTGACGAGGTTCAAAAATCTATTCAAAATTATCACGACACTGTGACCCCACCGCCGTATAATGCGACGGGTCCGAATTCGAACACTTACGCACACAACATGCTGAGTGCAGCAGGCTGCAAACTGGTTACAGATTCGCCGCCAGGAACATTCGGGTGGTAAATCGAAAACAGGGAGGTAAATCGAAAACATGAAAATGGCTTGGCAACTTCTGGCAGCGTCAATTATATTTTGTGCCTTCTCTTCGTGCGGACCAATGACACCAGAGCAACACTATGTGCGTCAGAAAATTCCGGTTGAGATTCAGAAAGGAAAGCCGCTCACCATAGAGATTCATTCCTTGAGCGGCAACGGAGTGAATGACGTGGGTATTCGATGCTCGGCTGAACTCTGGAACGAGTTGACCAAAGGTACAAAGTCAATCGAAGTGCAGCTCAAGCCTTCTAATAAATCGAGTACCAAAATCGGAGGAGTTGATCCTAGCAGCGGAGGAACAGCATTCCTTGGCTACATTCCAAATGTTCACTATCTGTTTTACATCAGCGGAGAGTATCGCTCCAAAGCTTCTGTGGAGATTACCTTTCCGAACGCGCCGGAAAGAGCGACAAACGCCGAAATCATCGTCTGCAAAACTCCGGCGGATACCGGACTTTAGCCCGCAGGTCGGGTTGAGGAACGAAACCCGACAAAGAAATGATGGTCAAGTAGACAACTAGGGGACGTCCATAAATAAATAAATTAGCAAGCAGGTTGTGAGTCGCGAACGAAAGAGCAGGAACTGCGAAAATAAAAGTTACTTATTAATTTATGGATGATCTTGCCCCAGTTTTTCGGACGACCTAGTTAAGCGGCATCCAGGTATTTTCAAAAGCCATAGGGCTTTTGTTTTTCAAAAAAGAATGCCTGCGCTTGCGATTGTAAAAAAGCTCAACATAGCTAAAAATACTGCTTCTGGCTTCTGCTTGAGATTTGTAATCTTCAAAAACCACCCATTCTGTTTTGAGTGAATGAAAGAAGCTCTCCATTACCGCATTATCCCAGCAATTGCCTTTCCTGCTCATGCTGCAGACGATCCTAAAATCGCGCAGATACTGCTGATAAGCTCCTGATGCATATTGGGCACCTTGATCAGAATGCAGGACTACGCCTTCTATATCCCTGCGCTGCTGAACAGCCATTTTCAAAGCATCTCCGATCAATTCAGTACTGTTTTTATTCCCCATGGACCAGCCGATGATTCTGCGTGACCACAAGTCCATAATCGCTGCCAGGTAAAGCCATCCCTTCCGTGTCGGGACGAATGTTACGTCTGATACCCATTTTTGGTTCGGCTTCTCGGCAGTGAATGTTCCCGCCAATATGTTGCTTGCCGGCCTCTTGGTTCTTCTGGAATCTGTCGTAACAACAAACTTTTTATGCACCTTTGATTGAATGCCGTTCTTGCGCATTAATCGGGCTATCGTATTCTTTCCGACTCGCTCCCCCAGATCAACCAATTCATCCCGTATACGAGGAGCTCCATAGATACGCCTGCTTTCTATATGGGCCTGCCGTATCTTTGCCATTAAACGGGAGTAAAATAGGGGACGTCCATAAATTAATAAATAACTTTTAAATTAACAATTTATATTTCATTGCTGTAGCAATACTCTCGCCCCGCCGAGCGGCATACACGATTGCCGGCTGCGTTAAACCATAGCGCTTTGCCAGCGTCATCCCGGAGATATTCAAATCATGCACCGCCCAGTATATCGCAAGGCTTCGCGCCTCCACCCGCTGCTTCTCCCGCCCCTGCTTCAGCAATTCTTCCAAGGATATGCCGCAAACCTTACAAACTCTTTGTTCTACTTTATCAATATCATAGCCACAGCGCTTCAATTCATGCTGCCGGCTAAACTGCTCATCGGCACGCGCAAGCACCTGCTCTACAAAATTACCTTCCCCCAGTATCCGCACATCACCCTTTACCCGATCCTGCCCTTTCAGCCGCAGCTTCTTTACCGCTTCCCACCCCCCCATGCTCCGTATAAGCCCACCGCCTACCAGTTCAGGCCGTCGGCCCTGCTCTATGCCCTGTTCCACATATTCACGATATTGT
>Ga0209777_10003330_pt1 | contig 20000 bp, 24 predicted proteins | sample FrelakmetHBP12HB_FD_187147 | JGI IMG/M metagenome (GOLD analysis project Ga0209777, IMG submission 187147) | Freshwater lake sediment microbial communities from the University of Notre Dame, USA, for methane emissions studies -HBP12 HB (SPAdes)... | ecosystem: Environmental > Aquatic >...
TTAATATGAAGTAATGCCGCCAACATTATTGAGGCGCGGGTTACTTCGTACAACACCGGCGTTATGCAATGCGGATCACATTAAGGAGTTGGAATTATAGCCGCACTGCACAACACCGGAAACGTTAGGCGCAATTGTCAACGCTTGAGAGTTATAGTTTTTGGGGGCTAAGATGTTGTATCGCACGATAGTTGCAGATCCGCCTTGGCCGTACACCTGTGCCATTGCGAACCGTAAGCGCAGTTGTGGCAGTGGTGCGCTTGAACCCGGGGCGCGCCTCCCATATCCAACTATGTCTATCAGCGAAATTTGTGCTCTGGACGTGGCAAAGATGGCGGCGGACGATTGCCATTTGTGGCTCTGGACTACTAACAAGTTTCTTCGCGACGGGTTTGACGTAATGGCCGCTTGGGGCTTCACGTATCTCGCGCCGATTCATTGGATCAAGCCGAGTGGCGTTGGCAATTGGTTTGTCAATCTCACGCAGACTTGCCTTTTCGGGTATCGGCGCTTTTGCAAGTTCGAGGGGTCGCGCTATTTGCCAAACGTCATCGATGCGCGGGCGAGCGTCCATTCCGCCAAACCCGAAGAGACGTATCGCTATATCGAAAGTGTGTCCGCCGCCCCTCGTCTCGAAATGTTTGCGCGCCCCTGGACTCCGCTGTTCCCAAGTCGGATCGGCTGGCATGTATGGGGTAACGAAGTTCCGTGTGATGCGAGCATCGCCCCCAAAAAAGAACTGGTGGAGGCGTTGACAACAGCGCCTAACACACAAAGGGACGCCATGCCCGCTGATGCTTTTGAAGGGGATTTGTAGGCGGGCACAGCGCCCGTTTGTGGAACGTTGGGCGTTCGTTTCACACATTTTGCCAGCTTTGAATTTATAGTTCGGCTGGCGAGGAGGAAAAATGCGCGTAGCAGATGTTCGCAAACGGTATCCTGAGTTTTTCGTGACAGTGGAGGCGGCGGCTTGGGACGACATGCAGATGGATTTCAAACGAGGTATTATTTCCGATACAAAGGTCATGCGTCGTATCGCATATAACGCCGCCGCAGTCGCAACATTGGAGTTGCACAAGATCGCCAGCCGAAAGAAAATTATTGTAGCTGGCAAAACTTCTCACAACAGCGCTATGGTCGAAATCGCTGATTCGGTGTGTAGCTTTTATACTACTAACCCACGTCTGAATCAGTCCGATGTTTCTTTTCTTGTCCAGTTAGAAACGCGACTTCGCCAGTAGCGTGAACCGTTGGTGGAAATAAACTTTTCCTTGGAGGTTATAAATGGCCGCCGAAACAGATTCACCCGTAAGGCACATGCTCTTTATGGATGTTGTTGTTAAAGCAACGTATGATCATTTTAAGAAATGGTGGGCGCAGTACGAAGCTGATATTTCTTCTACGCCAATGACCTCAACAAGGGGCGTTGCCTTCGATGCGTGGTTGGCGGCCATAAAACTGGTGGAAGAAAAGTTTACAGCAAACAACACACAAATGGAGAACATTTGCCCTAAATCCGCTGTGCTTCGCAGCAATCACACCTTGGTTTGCATCGAAGACGGCGATTCTTGTACTGGTATTGTTGGTGCTTGTCAAGATAATGAGAGAGTTTATTTATAGGGGCAAACAGCACCCGTTTGTGGAACGTTGTTTGCAATACCGGGGCAGAGCGAAATTATAGGCGCGCCCCAAAACAAAAAGGCCCGCGTCGTGCGGGCCAAGACAGAAGACAAGAAATGCGGAATATCTACTCTGTAAATTTGCGGTATGCCTCTCGGCGAGTATCAGTCAGCGAGATACCCAACTCCTCTGATTTTGTTTCGAGTGCGGTTTTCAGTTCGCCGGGAACCGTGATTTTGTCGAGCACGGTGTCGCCGACGGACGGTCGCCCGATCCGGCTGGAAACCTCACCGAACGCGAACCCGTCCTTATACCCGCGTCCCCGTTGTTTGCGCGATTCGTCGCGGCTGTTCGCGGCTGACAACCATTTCTCATGCTCTCCCGGTTCGCCGAATTTCTCACCGTGGTATGCTCGGCGCAGCCCGCGGATGTACCCGGCCCAATACTCTGCCATCATCGGTTCGGCGAGGCCGCGCATTGTCTCGGCGCGGCGCATTTCTGATTTGAATTTCTGCTCTGTCATTGCGAACCTCCTGTTTATGTTAGTCGCTCATTCTGTCGTAGCAATCCGGGCAACTGGTGCCCATCGACGCGCTCATCACCGAACCACGCGGAACGCTGTGCCCGCAGGAGCATTTCACCAGGGCGGGAGCCGGTTTCGGGGCAGCAACGGCGCGAATCTGCTCCATGCCGTGATCGTAATAGTAGTTGGGGCTCTGTTTGCCGGTTTTCGCTGCCGCTCCACGGCCGTCGTTCAGCAGTTTTTCCAGTTCGGCACGGTCGATTTTTTCAAACGCCGCCGCCTGGTCGAGGGCTGCATTGGCCGTAGCGTCGTCAACCGGTTTCCAGCTCATCCCCATCGATCCGACGTATCCGCTGGTCATCTGGTACTGTCCGCTCATTCTCTCCTCCTCGGTTTAGGTTTGCTCTCTGCCTACACCTATAATATACACTATTTTGATAAGAAAGTCAATACTTTTTTAATAAATAATGAAGATATTTTTATCCCCATAAACTACAACGAGTTACAAAGCGAAGAGCGGCCCGTCCTGGGCCGAAGAGGGGCGCGCAGGACATTAATGAGTGCCCCGGTACAACAAACAACAGGCGCAGGGTTGCCATTTGCAAAGCCAAACAGCACCCGTGCGCCGAACCGTTGGAGGAAATATGAAACAAAAATTACTCGCGGTTCTCTGGTTCCTGTTCGCCGTTGCCGCGCTCATGGCGGCGTATCAATACGTCAGCGAAATCGCCTACGAGCGGGGAATCCATGACGCTAATCACCTGAAGTTTTACCCGAAGGAGGCAGGAAAATGAAATTGCTAAATGACATTAATGTCGTAGCGTCAAAAGAATTTATCGAACTGATGGCGCTAAAAACAGAGGCGGACGGGATGACGGCAGAAAATCATATCCGTATAGCAAATATCGAAGCACCCGCTTACAACGATATAGAATTTTTCAGGATAGCAGAAAAGATGCGTGCGCTGAAACCGAAGGAGGTCAAGGATGAGCGAATACCAGAAGCCATATAGCGAACACGCGCGGCGGGAACATGAGCGGATATTTGCCACGAAAAAATATAAAGTCAAAAGAGGGATATTTCAGGGACATATTTTCCTCGGTGAATATGTCATAATCAACGGGGAAGAAAGAATTTGGGATTGCGATAGCGTAGGACGTTCTTACCCCGCCGAAGACTGCGAACCAGTGAGGGAGTGGTGAAAATATGAAATGTAAAGATTGTAAATTTTTTACAAAGGACGTTGAGTTTCCGCAACTTGGACAATGCAGTAAAATATTCAATGAATACATACATGTTGTATCTGCCGATGCTTGGTATATAGAACCCGAATTTGGTTGTATTTACGGAGAACCACGAAGGAAGTAAGCCGTCGGAACCGATGATGCCGGTTGCTATAAGTAAAGCCGGTTTTATCGCTAAAAATCGTGTTTTATTAATAAAACAACGCAGTTTTATCAATAAAAATAAATTATTTTTGGTATATTTTTGAAAATCCGCGAAGTTTTTCTCCGTTTTACAGGTTTGGTAAGTCCTTGAAAAACCCAAAGATATAGAAGTAATGTAAGATTTTTTGCGAAAAATAAGGATGATATGGGTTATTGTTTATAAATAAACCATTGTTATAAAAAAAAATATATAGGTCTATATATATTTTAGTTTGGACTTTACACTGAAAAATGAGGTATTATTAGATCATGAAAGTTGAAAAGCAAGTTAAGAAGAAGATACAAGGATTCGGAACCGGTGCCGGATTCAAACCTGGTAAGTCCGGTAATCCTCTTGGGCGTCCGGTAACCGAACGGTGTATACCAGAAATCTTACGAAGAATCGGTAACGATCCTGCTCCTCCAAGTGTAAGAAGGTTCTTGAGTAAACAGTTCCCAACCAGAGATCTTACAAATTTGGATAACCGGGAAGCAACATTACTCCGAGCTTATTACGATGCTGACAGAGGCAAGGATTCTGCAAGAGACTTTATTGCCAACAGAACTGAAGGTAAAGTAAGAGACCGGATTAATCTTACTACCGGCGATGAAAAAGTAAACAAACCTGTGATTGATTTCTCAGCACTGACTCCTGATAAACTATACTCATTAAGGGAGACCTTGCGTGCAATTGTTAGAAACCGAGCTTGAGGTCTTACTGGATGTGAATGAGCAGCTCGCTCGTTCTTTTCTTATAGACTTCATTGAGTATAACAATTCCTTTTATACTACAAGATGGTTTCACGAACAAATATGTGAACATCTTGATAGTTTACTTCGGAATGGTCATCATAAATTGATGGTATTCTTACCTCCGCAGCATGGTAAGAGTACTATCATATCTGAAAATTTTCCTGCATTTGCTCTCGGATGTAACCCTAAACTTCATATAGTTTCTTGTTCATACTCGTCAGACCTCGCTCAGAAATCCAATCGTAAAGTACAGCGTCTCATTGATACCCCAACATATCGTAAACTATTTCCTGAAACACAACTCAATGATAAATCCGTAGCGAATGATAGTAAGGGAAACTGGTTGCGTAACACCGAAGTATTCGAAATCGTTAAGCATGCTGGTTCGTTCAAGGCAGTCGGAGTCGAAGGTGCTCTCACAGGAAACCCAATTGATATTGGTATAATTGACGATCCTGTAAAAGATTCTGTTGAAGCACAATCTACGACAACAAGAAACAGAAATTGGGAGTGGTATAACGAAGTCTTTGTACCTCGTTGTCACAATACCAGTAAAAAAATCTTGGTGATGACCCGCTGGCATGAGGATGATCTGGCAGGGAGAATTCTTGCGAAAGAAAAGGACTGGAAAGTTTTTTCTCTCCCAGCGATCAAAGAAACCGAACCGAATAAAGAAGACCCGCGAAAAATTGGCGAGGCACTCTGGCCGGATAAGCATTCGGCTGAGAGTATTATAGCTATTCGTGGAAAGTCTGAAAGAGCATTTATTTCTTTATATCAACAACGTCCTGCCCCAGTGGAAGGCGGCACGTTCAAAAAGGCGTGGTTTAAGTTTTACAAAAAAGGAGACGCGCCGCCGACGTTCGACACGGTGATCCAGTCATGGGATTGCGCCTTTAAGGACACCGTGACGAGTGACTTCGTTGTCGGTCAAGTCTGGGGCAAGGTCGGCGTGACGGCATATCTGCTTGACATGGTGCGCGGACAGTGGAGTTTCACGGAAACTGTAAAGCAGATGCGATTGCTGTCTGAAAAATATTCGGAATGCGACGCGAAGTATGTTGAGGACAAGGCAAACGGGACGGCGGTCATTGACACACTGAAAAGTGAAATCTCGGGGATTATTCCGGTCACGCCGACCGAATCAAAAGAATCACGCGCCGCAGCAATTTCTTATGTCATTGAAGCGGGGAATGTATATTTTCCATCGGATGAGAACTGGACGGCCGACTATCTTGACGAGATGGCCGTGTTCAATAACGGGGCGCACGACGATATGGTGGACGCCACTACTCAGGCACTCAAAAAACTCTACAAGGGCGAAGCGATGCCCGGGTTGTTTGTAATAGGATAAACTATGCCAACAAAAAAGAGAACAAAGAAGTTCGAGAAAATGTCTGCCGCGGAGATATTGCAAACAGCAACTCGCGAGGAAAAACAATCGTGGATGGATGCTCTTGGCAGTCATGCGGCGCCTATTGCAGGCACGCTCGAAGGCGAGGGAGGCATGCAGACGATCGTTCCACAAATGTATCAAATGTTCCAAGGGACAGGGTGGTTTCCACAACTCAGCTGGTTTCAGCTTGCAAATATGTATTCAAGCTGGGAATATACTGCTACGGAAAAAATCGCCCGGACATTAGCTGGACTCCCCGCAAAACTATTTCGATATGAAAACTCTCAAGGGAAAACAATCAAGCCCTTCTACGTGAAATCGCTAATACGTAATGACGTAATGAAGCATCTCTCCTCGAATGTTATCGCTCGGAAACTATACAAGGATCATGGAATCAAACGAGTTGAAATCGATGATCATCCTTTCCTTGACCTCATTAGTAAACCGAATGGTGATATGGTTCGGTATAACTTTTGGAGGATGCTGGTAATCCATCTGGAGCTTGACGGCGCGGTTGGAATTTACAAAGCAAAACCGGATGGTTTCGGAAATCCAACAGAGCTTCATATTCTTCCGACGACTTGGACAGGTCGGTTCAGTCCGGTTCCTTCCAGAGACGGAGTAAATCTGATCCGGGCTTATCGACTGCTTGATCAGGATATCAATACGGAATTTACCAGAGAAGAAATAATCTGGATTCATTATACGAGTCTACGAAATCCATTCGAAGGCATGAGCGCAGTCAAAGCGCAGCTCTATTCGTTTAACATGGATCAGTATTTAATGCAGCAGATAAACGCCTTCTATAAGAATGGTGCAATGTTCTCAAATGTATTCTCGACAGAGCAGCAACTCGTACAAAAACAATATGATGCTATTTCATCCCAGCTTCAAAATTACACTGGCGCGAAGAATGCCGGGCAGAAGTTCATTCTGCATAGCGGTCTGAAGATGGAAAAACCGCTTATGGCAACAGCACGGGATTCGATGGTTGATGAGATCGAACGAATGACTCGGGACAAGATGCTTTCAGCGCACGACCTCTCCGCGGGGAAAATCGGTCTGACCGAACACCAGAATCGTAGCAATCTTGAAACAGTAGATATGGGATTCTTCAATGAAGCGATCAAACCTCGTGCAATGCTCATAACAGAGTATTTTGATCAATTTCTTGTTCACCAATACGACGAGAATTTGGATTTTGAATTTGATTATCCGCACTATCAGGATCGTGATATGGATATCAAGGAAAGGCAATCAAATATCACTAATGGTGTTACTACCCGTAATGAAGAGCGTAATAAAATGGGACTTGAGTCGATTGACGGCGGTGATGTAATTCTTGTCTCTCCGATGAATGTACCGCTGACAAGCGTGGCAAATCCGTCAGAACCTGCACCCGCACTCGGACTTCCGTCCGAGCCGCCCCCGCCGGTTCCGAAAGAGCCGGCAGTCAAGACATGGACGCCTGACTCCAAGACCGCCGCGTGGAAAGCCTTTGATCGTGAAGCGACGGCCTACAAACCACTGTTCAAACGCGCCGCGGTTAAGTTCTTCCAAGATACAAGCAAGGATATAATCGACCGCCTCGAAAAGCACGGCGTGAAAATCAAGAGCAACATTGGCGCGATGAATCTTAACGGACGGCAGAAATGGCTTGCCGACCACAAAGCACGGTTAGACGAGTTCATCCCGTCCATAGCCGACATGAAGAAGCAGTTGGAAAAGGAAATGAAACCGGCTTACCTTGCCGTCCTGAAAGAACGCGGTGGGAAGAAGATGAAGGAACTTGATTCCCTTTCCTCCAGCGGAAAAAAGGACATTGAGGCCGAGGTCGAACTTGAGTTTGACTACAATGATCCCGAAGTTAAGAAATGGCTCGGCGTGAAACTGGAAAAGCTGGGCAAAGAAGTTACCACTACGACCGTTGACAATATAAAAGAAATCCTCCGTGATGATTTTGAGGCCAGTGAGCCACTGATGAAGATGGGCGAGCACCTTCGGGATTATTTCACCGGCGCTGAAACATATCGTGCGAACCTGATAGCACGGACGGAAAGCACCGCGTCCATGAATGAAGCCGACCTTGAAAGCGTCCGGCAGATGGACATGGAAGATGTAGTCGCAAAAGTCTGGCTCACAGAGCAGGATGATTCGACGCGCGAAACGCACCGCGAAGCAGGTGGGCGCTATTCAGACGGTCGCGATAGTGAAGACGGGCAGCCGATGCGGATAGACGACGAGTTCGAAGTCGGTGATGACCGGATGACCGCGCCCGGTGGCGGGACACTTGCAGAAGAAAATTGCAACTGTCGATGCGGACTTGTTTACGAAGTCATTGCCGAACCGGAAGAAAAAGCGTTTGAAGAAAAATCATTTCAAACAGGTCTAACTATTGACCCTGCTCTTGAGTCCCTTCCGCAAAATGTAAAGAATGAAATCGAAGGGGCACTATCCGATTCATACTTCCCGAACGCAAAGTATTCCAGACTCAAAGCGTTAGGAGTAATGACGAAAGATACCGGCGCGCTTGCTTCATACTGCGAAGACGATGAAACAATCCGGCTCAATATGGATTGGTTCTCTTTACCGGGAAAACTCAAAGAGTATTTGGTGAAAGCTTCAAGCGAAGGATTTCACCCCAGCGGATGCTCGACAATTAAATCAGTTATAGACCATGAGATTGCACATTCGTTCACTTCCGGGGTGACTGAACTTGAAGATGTCGTTTCCAATATTGGTAAAAGAGCAGGAGCAAAAGCAATCGCAAATAATGTAAGTAAATATGCAACATATAATCCGAGGGAATGTATGGCTGAAGCATGGACAATGAGTAAAAATAGTGATCAAACAAATGAACTGCAAGAAGAAGTGGTGAACCTTATTCAGCAGAGGTTAAAATGAGAACATTCGTCGGAGAGCCTGTTTGTTTTGAATGTAAGCGTTTCGTATGCGCCTTTGATAATTGGCACTGTGACGCGTTTCCAGCAGGTATTCCTGATGAGATACGGCATGGTAAACTCGATCATACAACTCCGGTCGAGGGGGACAGTGGCATTCTATTTGAGAGAGGGGAACCGACATACTTATGAAAGACATCGGAATAGCAATACTGTCGGCATTAATTGCAATAGTTCTGATTGCCGGTGCTTTTTATGCCTATAAACTTGAAGTAAAATCAATCATCTATCATACGGTTAAACCGGAGTGCTTGAGATGAAAACAAAATATGAAAATAAGGCAATGTCAACCAATGCAGATTGTCCTCAAGTTTGTATTGGGTGCAAAGATGTTGACTTTGATGGTCGATTTCATCACTGCAAAGCATTACGGTTCTGGAAAGACTGTCAGAAGGCAAAAGCAAAATGTTCAACATGAACATGAATGTCATAATTACAAACCATGGCGATAAAATGAAATACAATCGTCTCATGGACAATTTTCTTAAATTCCGAAAAGTGAAAGTGAACTTTTCATATATTGCTTTCGGTAAGACCGATGCAGAGATGATTGTGAAAGGATATGAAGCACTTAAGCATTGCGATAGTGACAGTTGGATGAAGTTGCATTCTGATAGTACAATACTAAATGAAGAAATTATAGCCAATATATTCGGTAATTTATTTTGCAACTCATATCACTATGCTGGTCACAAGTGGCGTGGTAGAATAAATGAATTTGCAACTGATTTCTTTTTTGCTGATTCGCGGTTTATGCACTTCTTTATACCTGAAATAAAAAAGCGAGTTTTTCCTGGAGTAGAAACTATTGAACAATGTGCATATCGAGTTAATAGGATGTGTGGAGGATACTGGGTCATGGATAAACCATTTAATGAATATAAAATACTCGATCCAGTTCTCGGTCAGACATCACTGAATCGTCTTGAAAAAGCTATCAACGAATTTTCGAAATCAACCTAACGAAAGGATTTTTTATGAATCTTCAGCATAAGCAATTCACTGGCCGTTTGAAGAGCTTCGATGATACGGAGCTCGTGATTGAGCATTTCATCTCAACAGAGTCTCAAGATAGTACCGGCGACGTAATGGTCGCAGATGGAATGAAAATGCGCGGAAAGCCTGTAGTGCTTTTTCAGCACGGCATGGATCCAAAATTCGGAAATGAGCCAATTGCGAAGGTGCTGGATATCCGCGTTGGTGAATATGATGGCAAGAGAGGTCTCATTGCCAAGACGCAGTATTTCAACACAGCCAAGATTGACCCGGACGATCATACGGGCGAGCGACTATATGCAAAGGCAAAAGACGGCACCATGCCAAATTGGAGCATCGGATTCAATTCCATTAAAGAGCATCCAATCAAGGGCGGACGTAGTGTCGATGAATGGGAGCTCCACGAGTACAGCCAAGTCGCAGTCGGAATGAACTCCGAAGCACATACCCTTTCTACCAGCGCCCCGGAAATGAAGTTCATCATTGTCAAAAATATTCCGGACGGCTTCGCTGACGAAAAGGCCTTTCTGGACGCGACGGAGGAATTTGAATACGACGACGCGCCGGAAATGGACTGCCGGGATGGAGAATGTAAAACTGTCAGCGCGAAGCCCTACGCAAACGAACATGCCTGCCGGATAAATGACCCGGGCAAGTTTTCCAAGTTCCGCCGCCAGAATGCGGCACGCGATCACGACGGCAAAAAATACGACGTGATATATGGACAACTGAAAGGCAGTGACAAATGGGACGAGCAAGCGTATCGTTACCCGAAGGACACATGGAGCGCCGAAGCCGCCGCCGCGCATTGCAAGTCACATGATGGTTCTTTCGAGGCGGCAAAGTCTCTTCCTTCCAGCGAACGGAAAGAAATGTCCGCGCATAAGCGTGCGCATAAAGCAATTCACACACTGCACCGCGAACTTATTAATGACCTGAAGGACGCCGCCGAAAGTGATGACCTGATAAAAGACGGCGCGGAATCACTCGCGGATGAGGCCCTTGATGAATTTGAAGATTGTGTTTCTCCGCACGTGGAGAAATACATCAAGGCCGTCCGTGCAATGAGGGATGACGAAGCGTTCGACGACGAGGAGGCCGTCCGCGACCTCGAGGTCGAGGACGACGACGACGAAGACGCCGCCGAAAGCAAGGCGCAGAAAGGCACTTCAGACTACAGCACCGTGCGGAACGCTTCTGAGGACGCCGCCGACGCGACGGACGCTGCTGAAGACGCTGATGACCACAAGGAGGCCGCCGCACTGCACCGCGTCGCGGCGAAGGGACACCGCACGCTCGCACGTGACGCTGAAGACGAGGACGTAAAGCGCGCCCACCGTGATCTCGCCGACGCACATAATGACATGGCCGACGCGCATGACGACTGCAAAGACGGACTTGACACAGGCGACATTCGCGACTGGCTTGACGACCTCGACGAGGAATACGAGGACAACCTTAAGGAGTTTGCGTGCAAAGGCTTCCGCACGCACCACAAGGCACTCAAGGATGACCTTGACGAAATGATAAAAGGAATACGTGGTCACAAGGGCAAAAAGGCGACCGTGCCGCGCCATGCCGCCGATGAGTGCCTGAAGGCGCACCGCGAAGCCGCTCTGCCTCACGCTGTCGAATACGTCAAGGCGTGGCATGCCCGCGCGAAAGCGTCCGAGGATGATGACGCCATGAGTGAGATGGAGCGCAAACCGATTCTGAAAAGAATTTATCTGTCAATGACAAAAACCGATAAAGAATCCTTGCTGAAGGCTCTTTATCACCCGCCGAAAACCGTCCCGTCGGTTCCGGCGCATAAATCCCTCACGGCGCAGGAAAAGGTCTTTCGGTTCGCCACGCCAGAACCGGAGCCGACCTTAAAAATCATGGCGGATGAAAAACCCGAGCCGACCGTGTCTGCAGATATGGTGAAGGTCATTATGGACTCCGTATCGGAGAAAATAAAGACCGCTATCACCAGCGAACTGCGGCGTGCCGCCGGACGGGTGACACAATAAACAACGGAAGGAAGTTTTTATGTCGAATAAAGAAATGACGCTTTCCGAGCTCAAGGCCGAGATCGAGAAAGTCGCACAGGAAAAGGGTGTCGCCGCCGCGAAGGATGCGATAGACCTTTTCAAGAAGGAAGGTTTGCAGGCGGAAATGAAGAAAATCTACCCGAACTTCTCCGAAGAGGGTGGGTTCGACGGCAATCACCTGAGAAGCAAAAGCGGCTCAGTGGTCGACCCGTCCGTGTTCCGCAAGAACTACGTCGGTCAGACCGACGCGGAGTTCGCGGCCTCGCTGACGAACATCGGCGGACCGTATAAAAAGCTCTCTCCCGCGATGGAGATGTGGGGTCAGCTTTTGAAATGCACCGGAAACCGCAATGCCCTTATCCGGTTTCCGTATCAGGATCTCAAAGGCTTGATCGAGCAGGAGTATAAGGCATATGGAATCAAAGCGACGACCGACCTCATGGCCGAAAACGAAGCGCTCTCCGGCTCGTATTTGGTGCCGATAGAGTTCCCGTCCATGGTCATCGAAGCGGCGATCAAGCAGTCGCCTATCCTGCAAAACATCTGGCGCATGCCGATGAATGCCTCGATCGTGTCCCTGCCGAAGCTCACTCAGGCCGATGGTTCGTACTTCGGTGGAGTTACCTTCCAAGAAGTCGGCGGCGTGACATATAACGCCGGTCAGGTCGCGAACGTAGGTGAAGGCGTGCACATCGATCCGAAACAGGCCAGCATCGAGCGTATCATGCTGCTTGCGAAGAAGGTCGTCGCGGGTGTCGTGCTGACGGACGAAATTATCCAGGACTCGGTCATCAACATCATCAACTATATGACCGGCCTGCTCGTTCGCGCATGGCAGTATCGCCTTGAGTACTATGTCATCCAGGGTAACGGTTCGACTCAGCCGCTCGGTATTACGAAGGATGCTGATATCATTGCATCAGCACTCCCGCGCCTTGCCGCTGGCGAAGTCAACTACCGCGACTTTATCCGCGTGGATTCCGACCTCGACGAAATCTTTTCGGGTTCGGAGTTCTGGCTCATGCGGAAAAAGACTCTCGGGAACCTGCGCGAAAAGGTTGACACCGTCAAGCAGCCGATCGTGAAGGAAACCTGGGGTGAGAGAATGGGCATTCCGACTCTCACGCCGACGATCCTCGGGCACCCGTATCACGTTTCCAAGAACGTGCCGGCACTGGGGAGCACCGGAGATATTATCATCGCAAACCTCGGTATGTATATCCTCGGCATCAGAGCCGATATGCGGATCGACATAAGCGATGCGCCGCGTTTCGAATACGATGAAACGAACGTCCGTTTCGTCGCTCGTCTCGATGGCAAACCGGGAACCGCCTTTGCATTCAAAATGCTCAAGGCGTCGCAGTCGTAATCTGTCGAAAGACGATACGAAGGGGAGGGGAAAATACCTCTCCCCTATTTTTCAGAGGAAACTATGCTTAACGAATGCGAAATACAGAACGTCAAGTGCGTTAGTACAAGTGACTCTTTTTCGATACTGCGAGGAGACTCTTGTTTTCTCCCAGTGCCGAAAGCGAGGATGCTTGAGGCGCTTGGCACTGTTAAAATCATTGATAAGATTGAAACAAAAACCAGGGTGATCGAAGATGATGATTATCTCTTCAGGTACAAATTCTCAAAAAGAAAAATGACTCGCGTCGCATGGGTGCAGAACTATTCTTACAATGGTGGAGCAGAGATATCGAACTTTAGTGCAATCAGGGTCGGTCAAAATCTTGGTTTTGATATCGTCGGGCTTAATATAGATGAGTTTAAGTCATGCGAGATCATGAGTAAAGCGGATGTAATCATTGTGAATAATCTTCACAGTCCAAACCGTGGCGAAGTTCTTGATTATTTGGCAAGGACAACCGTCCCGTGGATAAAATACGATCATGATTGTGGTGAGGTTGAGAAGTTTTTGTATACCGATTCAAAGAAGAATGTATTCATATCCCCGCGGCACAAAAAGCATTATATCGATTATTGTGGAAAGGAAATAGAGCCAAAATCAGTTTGTCTCCCGCTTGCTTTTAACGTCGATATGTGGCAAAATTCGGTGAATGGAAGAATCAAGGATTCAGTGTTCGTACCAAATTACGAGAAAAGCAGGACGAACCTGCTGCCTTATATAAAAGAGCATCCTGAAAAACAGTATTTCATTGCCGGCAATATTCAACCTATCGGAAATACAATATCACTCGGTGAAATCCCGTATCAAAGTATGCCTGAATTATATCGTAAATATGAAACTGTTTTTCATAGCCCATCCCGGTTATGTGCAGGAGAACGGGTTTTATTTGAAGCAGTATTGTGCGGGTGCAAAGTGATAACAGATGATCTTGCCGGACATACCTCATGGGACTTCGACTGGAGAGATGAAAGAGTTCTCCGGCCAATCCTTAAAAGGTCAGTATACCAGTTCTGGCGGGAAGTGGAAAGGGTCGCTTATGCGTCCTAACACTATCGTTCACTTCAGAACCGGCATAGGGAACTTTGTTCTCTTCACTCCAGCGTTGCAAGCTATGGCTTCAATGGATGCTTCTGGCAAAATTGACCTTTGCACTGATTCAGTATGGTCGGATTATCGTAAGTCGTCAATCTGTGATCTTTGGGAAAGATTACCGTATATCAATAGGGTGTTTGCAATAAACGAGATTGACCAGTCAAAGTATACGACATGGTTTTGGACGTACTGGACAACCGCAGGTTCAGCAAGAGTTTTATTCAGTTCAAAAAAGAATTATGATCCTCCGTTCTGGGATCAAAATAAGGAGCATGAAAGTGATTATTATATGCGGATTGCCAGGGATATCTATGGATATAAAGGTGAAAAACCGCCGCTGAAAATAGTTCCTGGAGATCGTCCAAAGATGGATTTCCCCTTTGCGAAGAAAATCATTTTTTGCAATGGTGGTTTTGGTGACATTCAGGTCTTCAAAAAGTGGAACTATTTCAACGATCTTGCCAGTCAAATCAGAAGTTTCTTTGACGATGTCGCAATTATCAAGGTCGGCTGGGGTGATGAGTTAAAAGGCGTTGAGTGTGATGTTGATTATGTTGGCAAACTTACATTGTCAGAAACCGCTTTCGTAATAAAACAAGCTGATATGATGATTTCAACTGATACCGGAAACATGCATATCGCCGACGCCCTTGGAACTCCACTTATCGTTCTTTGGGGTGGAAGTTCATTGCCAAAAAATGGCCCAATTCAAACGAAGAACAAAGTTATTCATCTTGGGCTGCCTTGTCAGCCATGCCAACAAGCCGGAGACTATCGAACTTGCGAAGATCGAAAGTGTTTGTCTGACATTCAAGTCGGCGAAGTTATGTATCACCTACGGCAGTATTTTAACAAAGGAGATTTTGATGGCAACACCTAATTGGGCGAATTTGACAATACTCAAAGGGCCGATGTATCTTAATCTCAAAGATGCGGATTCGACTCGTGATGCTGCTCTCACTACGCTCGGGCAGATGATAACGGCTGAAATGATTTCATATATTGACGATTCATCTATGGATAATTCCGCGCCGGCTTTCGATCTGCAAAGAGCATGTCTCGAACAGTGCTGTTATGAATGGAAGCAACGAGCGACGCCGGGATTACAAAGCGTACAGATGCAAGACGGTTCAATTAACAAATATCAAATTGACGAGTGGTTGAAAAACGTCGAGAAAATATTAATTCGTCGACGGCGGTATGTAGTATATGAAACAGTGAGTTCATAATATGGGCTACATCGGCAGAGCATCAGGATTCACAAAGGTCACACGAGCAAGTTTGCAAGTGAGGGATCATACTATTATTCCTCCTGACCGTGTGAATATCTCATACCATCGGATAAAACAGGATGGAGTTACCATCGAAGTAGTTCAAGGTACCTGGGGCGACTATTTGAGGGATATCGATATGGGAATAGTTGTCAAGGAGCATGCACCATTGAATGATAGTGAAAAAACCGACGCCGTGACAATAATCACAGACGTTTATCCTGACGGAATTCCTGATCCGTTTTATTTACCTGATCCGTTATTGCCTTATTGAGGATATTATGGCTGATGAAATAAAAATGGAAATCAACTGGGACGACTTGCGCGAGCGTAAGAAGTGGCTTGATGCTTATATGGGCAAGATGGTGATGAAATTAGTAAACACTGTCACGCTCGCGACGCAGAAGCACATCCGGCAGGATTTATTCGTCCCGTATCAGGGTAAGAATCTATTTGAAGGCGTTCTGCAGACACGTTCCGGCAAACTCAAAAAATCAGTTGTCAATATTCCGGCGACGCGCGATGGAGATATAATACGCGGCGCGATAGGAATTGGGACGGTCTATAGCCGTGTCCATTTCGGCAAGGCCGGACAGGTCACTGAGATCACTCCAAAAACGGCGAAGATGCTCACAATTCCTCTTCCAGCGGCAATGGACTCACACGGAACGGCTCGTGGAAGTGCCCGTGATAAAGGTATTTTTGGTGAGACTTTTATCGGTAAGTCGAAAGCAGGAAATCTTATCATCTTCGGAAAGTTATTATATGTCAAAGGTAAAAAGGCAGGACAAACAAAGGGCGGATTAGTACCGTTATTCGTTCTCAAAGATAGAGTAAGCGTGCCGTCACGGATTCATTTAGAAGACTTACGTGATTTCGTACAGCCGCTTCTTGGAAAAGGCATGGCGGATATAAAAGCAGGACTGGAGGGCTCAAGTGTCGCAACAGCCGATTAAAACACTGATTCTGAACGCCGTGAAGACGGACATTATTTCTGTAATTGGAGACGCGAACCGCGTCTATATTGATCCGTCGCGTGGACTCCGCGAGGAAACGACGGAGCCTTATACTAATATTTTCACTTCGTCGGAAGCCGCTCATAAAAAAGATTTATACTCGGAAAAAATACTTGATATAGAAATACACACTTGGGTAAAGGAGGACACGGATGACAAAGCCCGCGAAAAGGCGCAGTTGATCGACGCGCAAATCCAGGAAAAAATACTTCCGAGGGCTTCGCTTGCTCGGCAATACTGCTGGTATTTTGAGCAGTCAGAAAGTGCCTGTTCAGACATTCTTTATTATTCGGAAGGGCTGTGCGTCGTGGTATCACGATACACATTGAAATATCGACATACTTACAATAATCCATTTCAACTCAATCCATAGGAGGACTTTGTGGAAACATCAAAAATCAGCCCGAACGTATCGAACCTCGCAATGCCGAGGGGCAAACTTTCGTTCGCGCCAGTAAACGACAGCGGGGTTATGACCGGAGAAGTCGACCTCGGAAACGTCGAGTCGCTTGACTTGACAAACGCCATTGCGTACAAGGAACACTTAACGAGTCACGATTCTGTTGTCGTGCTCGATGCGAAAAAGCCGAGCGAGCAGAAATGGAACGTGAAGTTCGTTCCTGACGAAGTCTCTGCTGAGAACATGGCAATGTTCTTTCTCGGTGACCCCGACAAGTGCAAGGACACCGGGGACCGGCTTTCGCAGACCGGCGGAAGCACGATCGCAACGGTCGACTATTACATGGATCGGTGGCTCGATCTGGGAAAGAAATATATCAAGCCGGATTCCGACATTGTAATCACCTGTCATGGCGGAAGCGAGACAATTCATCCCACGGCGAGCGGGAATTTCACGGAATATGCAATCGATCTCGAAAACGGCCTCCTGATGATAAAACAAGCGATGGCCTTGCCGGATAGCGAAGGCAATCCGATAACGGTTGATTTCCTGTACGGCACCTGCTCGCTCAAGAAGTTCGTGCCGCGCATCAGACCGCTGGTCGGTTTCATGCGGTACCGTGGAGTCAGCGAGGTCGGTCCCCGTCACGCGGTGGAGATGTGGAAAGTCCAGATCACGCCGGACGCCGCGCTCAATCTTGTTAAGCCGAGCGATTATGCGAAGCTGGGATTTTCCGGGGACGTGTTCATCGATGATGATACCGGGGCGCACAGGGCCACAGACCCGTTCTTCAAGGTCTATGAGCTGGACAAGGCGTCATCATACCCGCTGTCCTAACCAGGACGTCGGAAACGGCCTAAAAACCGAGGATCAAGGTCGACCGGTCATCTGGTCGGCCTTGATTACGATAATCAAATTTTAACCGCTTAAACGCATGTCAGGGAGGAGAATAACATGAATGAAAAACCGACAAACGCGGAGGTACTGTTAGACGGCGAAATTGTGGCCGGTTTCACTGTCCGGCCGTGGACGATTTCAAAGTGCGTCGCTCTCACTCCAGTGTTCGAAAAAGTCGCGGCGGAAATGAAACGCCGGAAGCTGTCCTTCCGCGATTTTTTCGCGGTGACGAAAGACGGCGAAAAAGAAAAGGTCGAGGTTTTGAATCTTGATCAGTTGCTTTTTGCACTGCTGCCGCTCGTCCCGGAAATCATCAGCAAGACACTTGACGTATCGCTGGAGGAAGTCGATACGATTCCGCAGGACGCGGTGCTGACGATCACTGTCGTGATTGTCAAGCAAAACATGGATTACTTAAAAAACTTGTTTGCCCTGACGACCGGACTTCTAACGGCGATCAGACAACTGCGGACGGATTGATCAGGGCGATAGATTTTCTCGTGTCGCGCGGCCATGCCGAAAATGATATTGTGACGCGCTACAGTTTACGGAAAATAACCGCGCTTTGCAGAGCCGGAAGGGAAAACATGAAACAAGAAAATAAGTCATTCGGAATTGCTATGCGCTACGGCATGAATGCGGACTCAAGACAATTTAGTCACTGGCTGAAGGAGTAAACTATGGCCGACGATTTTACACAATTACAAGTTTCAATAACTGCATCACTCAAAGATTTCTCCGCGAAGATGGGGGAGTTTGAAAAGGTATTAAAGGGAACCGCCGACGAGGCTGAAAAAGCGAAAAGCTCTTTCACAAATATTTTCGCCGGAATGTTAACTGCTGAAGCCGCGATGAGTGCCCTCCGAAAAATCAAAGACTTTACAATGGAGTCGGTCGACTCCTTTGATGACGAAGTCACTGTTTTAGCAAATTTACATAGAATTATCGGTGACACGTCAGCGATAGAAAAATACGGCGAAGAACAAGAAAAAGTCACACGGTTTTCCCACGATCAATATCTCGCGGCGGCGTCCGTCCTTTCGATTCACAAACTCCATGAAGAACAAATTCTTAAGCTCCTTCCGCGCATAGCAGACCTTGCGTCGTCAAAACCTGGAGGCATGGCAAATCTCGCGGAAACCGCACGAGCGATGGGTTATGCCATTGAATATGGCACGACGCGCGAATTAAAACCTTACGGTATCGAGCTTAATAGAACCGGAAGCCAACAAGAAATTTTTAATAGCCTTATAGGCGAAGCGACGGAAAAATATAGGGGTGCTGCCGAGGAACTTGGGCTACTCGGCAAAGGGCCTCTTGTTGAGGTTCAGAACCAGATTAAATCAATGCAGAAGGAAATCGGAAAAGAACTTCTACCAGTGGTTCTTGAGTTGACGAAAGCATTTAAGGATGACGTGCTTCCGGTTATAGTTGAATTAGTAAAAAACTTCAGTAGTTACGTTCCGGTCATTAAAGACGTCGGAGTTGCTCTCGGAACGTATTTTGCTGCTTCAAAGTTATTATCAATAGCAAAAGCAATCAACGAAATAAGAATTGCTATTACCGCGATGAACGCCGCCGCAATGGTAAATCCGTTTACGGCTATCGCCGGGGCTATCGCTCTTGTTGTCACGGCATTGTATGAGGCTAACCGTGAGCTGAAAGAATTTAGTTCCAGCGAGTATATTTCCAAAAGACAAGACGAACTCGAGGGCAGAACCGATTTAACAGGTAAAAAAATAGAATACCGTGGAGAAGCACTACAAGCAGCCGATTTATTAGAAAAGTTCAAAGCGGCAAGGGAAGAAGAAGCGTCATGGACTGACGAAAAATCATTCGGATATAAAAAGGCGCATCAGGAGGTTGTCAAGCTCCAAGAACAGCTTGGAAAACTTGACGTCGTTTATGATGATCTTAATGACAAAGTCAAAATATTCGGAGAATCCCACGACATTGACTACGTTGTCAAGCGGCTAAAAGACATTGCACCACGGCTATCGGAAGCCCCCAAAGAAAAGACAGGACTCAGCACCACGCCAAAGGGCAAAGCCGCCAGCAAGGAAAACAAAGAAGAGCTTGACACGCTGAAAAAACAAGGTGAACTCGAAGTTGCTCAAGCGGAATTTAATGAAAAGACCCTACTTATATCCGAAAAGGATTTCATAAACCAAAAATACGAAATCCAAAAAAAGGAAATAGAACAGC
>Ga0209777_10003331_pt1 | contig 20000 bp, 23 predicted proteins | sample FrelakmetHBP12HB_FD_187147 | JGI IMG/M metagenome (GOLD analysis project Ga0209777, IMG submission 187147) | Freshwater lake sediment microbial communities from the University of Notre Dame, USA, for methane emissions studies -HBP12 HB (SPAdes)... | ecosystem: Environmental > Aquatic >...
TCTACTCCCACTTCATCTCGAATTTGTGGACACCGGGCGCCATCCCGCGCGAACCGCCTCAGTAGGGGCAGGCCTTGTGCCTGCCCTGGGGCGGCCACAAGGGCCTCCCCTACAATGCCGGCGGCGCCGCTTTCTTCCTGCGAAGCGGGGACGCTGGCAAGCTGTAGCGGTAGAACGTACCCACCAAGTCGGGAATGGTCCCAGCGATTCGATCGATTTCCTGTTCGTCGTTGCTATCGATGATCGACGCAACGGAGGAAAGCGCTTTGGCCCCGAAATCATGAACGCGACTAGGGGGTCCGAAGCAGCCCGTGCAGGGCATATTCCCGCGCGGGCACAGCGCCTCGCAACCCGCGCGCGTCGCGGGCCCCAGGCAGACCACACCTTGCGCGAGCAGGCACTTCTCCTGGTCAATGACCACTTCGCTGGGACGCTTGAACGCCGTCAAAGTCAATTTTTCAGGCCGCGTGTCTTTCCTCGGGCACTCTTCGCAAAGCGCGTGGTCGGGCGCCAGGACCGTACCTTTAGGCGGCAACTTGCCACTCAGTAACGTCCCCAGAGCCTCGTGGAGGATCTTTGGCGTCGGCGGGCACCCGGGAACGTAGTAATCCACGTCCACCACCTGGTCGAGGGCGCGCACGGTGTCAAAGAACCCCGGCAAGCTGACGCAATACCCATTCTCCCGGTAGAAAGTCTTGGGTAGCGTCCCGTCGGCATTCGCGTTGGAAGGCGAATCATGGTAGACGGTCTGGAATATGCTTTCGCGCGACCAGAGGTTTGCCAGACCTGGAATACCACCGAGCTGGGCGCAGGCGCCAAACGCCACCAGGACTTTGCATTTGCGCCGCATCAGGTGCGCCATCTCTTCCTGCTCGGTGGTGCGGATGGCGCCGTTGACGAAGCCGGCCAGCACCGCACCGTCCGGATACGCCTCCATATCTTTGCGCTTGAAATCCAGCGCGACCGGCCAAAAGACAATGTCCACGGCGGCTACGACGCTGAGGATATTCTCCGCCAGGTCTACGACGGCCTCCTCGCAACCTCCACAGGAAGCGCACCAATAGAAAGCGACCTTGGGCTTTTGTTTTTCCATTGCAGGTTCGCTCATGCGGCCTTCACCTCCTCCGCAAAGAACTCCTTGGGCGTTTCCAGTTTTAAGGGGCCCAAGGCGCGCAACTTCTCCACCATGTCGTTGACGGCCACTTTCAGCCGGTCGGCCTCTGAGGCGGAGATCCATTCCAGCCGGAAGCGTTCTTCCTCAATACCCATGGTCTTGAGCAGGCGCTTGAGCATCCGGACGCGGCGCAAGGCCTTGTAATTGCCTTCCTGGTAGTGGCAGTCACCGGGGTGGCACCCGCCGATGAGCACGCCATCCGCACCCTCGGCAAATGCCTCGAGGACGAACTGCGGGTCCACTCGCCCCGAGCACATCAAGCGGATAACGCGCATGTTGGGCGCATACTTCATCCGCGAGGTGCCCGCCAGGTCGGCCGCCAGGTAAGTGCACCAGTTGCAGAAGAAGGCGACGATTTTGGGCTCAAAGCCGTTCTCTTGGCCCTTGCGGGAATCAGGCTTGGCTTCAGGCATGGGCAAGCACCCCCTTGATTTCTTCGAAGATTTCCTCGTCTTCGAACAAGTTCTGGCGGATGGAGCCGGACGGGCACGCGGCCACGCACGTCCCGCAGCCCTTGCAGAGCGCCTCATTGATTTCCGCCCGCTTCTTCTCCTCGAGGAAGGAGATGGCGCTATAAGGACAGAGCGGGATGCAGGTTTTGCAGCCCGAGCAGGCGTCTTCGACGATGTACGCGGTGTTGGGCTCCAACTCCACGAACTTCGCGTCGATGAGCGCCAGGGACTCCGCGGCCGCCGCGCCTGCCTGCGCCACGCTGTCGGGAATGTCCTTGGGCCCCTGGCAGCAGCCCGCCAGGAAGATGCCGTCCGTGAAGGTGTTCACCGGAGCCAGCTTGGGATGGCGCTCCAGGAACCACCCTTCCTGCGAACAACTGATGTTGAACAGGCGCCGGACATCTCCGGCATCGGCGTGCGGCTCCAGACCCACGGACAGCACCACCATGTCCACAGGAATGCGCCGGATCTTTCCGATCAGCGTATCCTCCACCCGAATGGTGAGTTTCCCCTCTTCCGAGGGATCGAGCGGCCAGGCGCTGATTTCGGCCCCTTTGCCGCGGATGAAGTGGACGCCTTCATTCAGCAACCTCTGATAGAACTCCTCGAAACCCTTCCCGGGAGTTCGCATATCGATGTAGAAGTTGAAGATCTCGGCCCCCGTGTGCTCCTTGATGAGGTGCGCCAGTTTCAGCGAGTACATGCAGCAGACGCGCGAACACCAGCGATTCGTGTTCTCATCGCGCGACCCGATGCAATGCAAGATCCCCACGGTTTTGGGCTTCTGCCCGTCGCGGAGGATGACTTCGCCGCCGGTGGGCCCCGACGCGTTGATCAACCGCTCGACTTCCAGCGAGGTGTAAACGTTAGGGAACTTCCCATAGCCGTAATACGGCAGGCGCCGGGCGTCGAAAACCTGGAATCCCGTCGACATAACGATGGTGCCCACGTCGATGGTTTCGGTGGACTCCTTCTGCTTGAAGTCGATGCCATGGCGGTCGCCGCACGCTTCGACGCAGGTCTTTTTGCATTTGCCGCTCTTGAACTCGATGCAGGTGTCGGGGTCGATCACCGGAATCAGCGGCACCGCCTGGGGAAACGGAATATAGATGGGCTTGCGCTTCCCCAGCCCCAGGTTGAACTCGTCGGGGTACTTGGCCTGTTTATAGACGCAGGCCTCGATGCACTCCAGACAGCCCACACAAACGTCCTCGAGCACGTAGCGAGGGTGGCGCTTGACGGTGACCTTGAAATTGCCAACGTACCCTTCCACCTTCTCAACGTCGGAGAGCGTCCACAGTGTGATATTGGGGTGCTGCTTGACGGCGGTCATCTTGGGTGTAAGGATGCACGCGGCGCAGTCGAGCGTAGGAAACGTCTTATCGAACTTCGCCATGTGGCCGCCGATAGTCGGCTCGCGTTCCACGAGATAGACATGCTTGCCGGCGTTGGCGAGGGTCAAGGCGGTATGAATGCCCGCAATCCCTCCTCCCACCACCAGGACGTCGGGGTGAATCGGCACCTTCTTCCTTTCCAAAGGCTTGTGGAAGACCACGCGGCGGACCGCGGCGCGAACCAGGTCTTTGGCCTTCTCGGTCGCTGCCGGGTGATCCTCGTGAACCCAGGAGTCGTGCTCCCGGATGTTCACCATGTGGAAGTAATAGGGGTTCAACCCGGCTTTGGCCGTGGCAGTGCGGAAAGTGTGCTCGTGGAGCAAGGGGGAGCAGCTCGCCACGACGATCCGATTCAATTGGTGGTCACGAACATCCTGCACCAGCAGTTCCTGCCCCGGGTCGGAGCACATGTACTTGTACTCGCGCGAGACCACGACGCCGGGCAAGGTGCCTGCGAATGCGGCCAGCGCTTTCACATCGATGACCCCGGCAATGTTCGTCCCACAGTCGCAGACGTAGACTCCAATTCTCGCTGCATTATGACCGTTGCCATTCATCGCGTTATCCTCTCCGTAGGGCTTTCTTCAATCAGGACCCTTCCTTCAGGCAGCCTGCGTGACACGGACACCTTCGCTCAGCTCCCGCGGGATGGGGACCAAGAGCCTCTTCATTCCCAATAACTTCTCCGGGATTCCCAGCGCCAAGCCGATCAACTGCGTGAAATAAGGGACGGGGACACGCACGTCCTCTCCGTAGCGGCGAATGATCTTGCTCTGGTGTGCCTCCAGGTTGAGCTGGCAGAGAGGGCACACGGTGACGAGAGCGTCGGCATGGGCGCGCTTGGCCTGTTCGAGAATGATGTAAACCAAACGCTCGCCGACTTCTTCGATGGTTCCGGTCAAGGAGCCGCCACAGCAGCGGTCCTTGAGTTCGAAATCCACAAGGGTGGCCCCCAGGGCCGGAATGAAGGCGTCAAATCCATCCAACGTGAATCCGCCCTCCAGCGGATAGGGCCGGGTCAGAAGGCAGCCGTAATAAGGCGCTATCTTCCATCCCGTAAGCGGCCGCTTCACCTTTTCCTTTAGCGCCTTCACCCCGACGTCACGCATCAGGATCTCCAAGGGATGGCGGATCGCGACCTTCCCTTCATAATGGAGCCCCACCTTGCTTAGAGCCGGCAGGATCTTGTCGCGCAACTCGCCGTACCGCGCCAAGTAGTCTTGAGTCTTCTTCAAGACCATGAAGCACGCATTGCAGGGTGCCACCAATTCCAGGCCCGCCCGCTCCGCCAAGGCGAGATTCCGCGCCGCGAGCGTCAGGGCTTGGTTCTCGTCGATCGAGATGTAGGTGGTCGCGCCGCAACAGTTCCAACCCTCCAACTCTCGAAGCTCCAGTCCCAGCGCGCTAAACACCGCGTAGACGGAATCCTGGCAATGACGAGCAAACCCGTGCATTGAGCATCCGGGAAAGTAGGTGTATGCCATGGCTTAATTCCTCTCGCCCACAGATTCCAGCATCTGTCGTAATTCCGCTCCGGCGGGTTTTCCGCTTGATGTGAGGCGGAGTCTCCCGCGCATCCACAAGCGCAAGCCGAGCGGCCATGAAGTCAGCATTTTCAAGGGGGCTGTCTTAAGCAACAGTTTGATGACCAGCCAGAATTCGTTGGTCCGGCCCGTCCCTTTCACCATGTCCATGAATTCTTTCGCCAGGACGGGTACGGGGAATCGCTTCGGGTAAATCCCTTCTCGAATGGCTATGCGCTTCAACGCATACATAACGTCGGTGACGTGAATTCCCGCCGGGCAGCGGACCGTGCACTCGTAGCACGAGGCGCAGAGCCAGATGGAGAAACTCTCGATGGCTTCCTGCTTGAAGCCTTCGCGCACCATGCCTATCAACTGCCGGGGCGTCTCGTCCATATAAGGCGACATTGGGCAGGCTCCACCACAGGTGCCGCATTGGAGGCACGACAGGACTTTTTCGCCTCCCGGAGTCGCCCGGATCTCCGCGACGAGGTCCCGCTTAAGCTCCTTCTGGTATTTCACGCGAGGTTGAAATGTGGGATTCATTCTTGTCACCTCCGGACTTTTCCGCTCGTCGCCCGGCTCGGGGCAGGATGCGAATGGCACCTCGCACCGCGAGAGGTCGGGGTGCACCCCGGTCGTCCGGGACTACGCACGCCGCGCATACGGCATGTCTGGTCAAGGTAAAGTGAACACTCTCGCTTCCGCGCGCGGGACTTCTCGGGTCGGGCCGTCAGACAGGTCTTCGTATGGTGGGGGGTAGCACGAAGCGGGCCATGCGTCCGGGGCAACACAGCACGTCGGCCCTGTTCCTCGATTACATTTCAGGCCGTGAACATCGCGCAGAGAAGCGAGGATGGAATCGGACAATTATGGGTTTCGATAGGTCTTCGATTGTTGTGCAATCTAGCTTCGCGACGAACATCAGGAATTAGTCCGTCGTATGGCTCACACGATGTTGCTATTTGCCGCAAGTCTGCCGCTGGAATCATCAACCGGCTGTCATGCACGCCCACGCGGGCGGGGCGCTATGGCGCCCTTAGCAAGTTCCGCAGCATGCGCCAAATAACTCGGCCCACTCTCCCGACAGTCCGTACGGGCACATGGCCATGTGCCCCTACGCGCAGCCCGGCGTGTGCTGTTGTAAGGGTGGCTTGGAGTGGTAGCTAAGGCAGCCTGCCCGGATGAAATCGGGAGCCGTGCCCCTACCTCTGTTCCCCAAGCGAGGTTTCAGGGTAGATGGTTAGCGAGCAGCGCGTGATTTGCTGCGTCCCACGCACCTACCCGCCACTTGCCTATAACGTGACAGGAGGAAGCTGGGTAGATGCTTTCCTACGCCTTGCCGGCGGTGCTTTGGGGGGAGGAACTTCGTCGGTGAGTTCGACAGTCATGAGTCGGGTCGCGAATTTCTTAGGTCCGTGAAGGTGGAAATCGATGGAGGTGCGCTCGGCGTCCGATTGGGTCACCACACCCAGACCGTACTGAAAGTGCTTGATGAACTGCCCTTGCGGGAGTGTTCGCATATGAGTCTCCTCTGTCGCGATCGAAGGATTGAACTGCCGGTTACTGGCCCCTCTTTTCCCTTATCCGCGTGAGTGCTGGCAGGTCTTGGTGAACCCGGCGATAGCCGACCGCGAGCTATGCGGACACGCTAAGAGCTTGCTCTCGCCGTCGATTCAAAACGCACTCTACTGCGCCTGCCAGGATGTGTACGAGTTCATCGCTGGTCATGGGAGGCACAATGAAGTCGAACGCCCCGCTGGCCATGGTCTCCATATAGAATTTTACATCAATGAGGCGCGACACTACAATGACTTTTACGGGCTTAAGGGCCTCAAGCGCGAGCTTTACGACGTCCGCCCAGGTCCCGTCAGGAAGCAAGGCTTCCGTAAAGACCAGGTGGGGTGGATCGGCCTCCCTGAGCAGCGGCAAAGCCTCTCGGTAGTTTCGCAGCCAATTGACCTTGATCGATCGGTATTCCAGCGCCTGCTTCAGCAGGCGCTGGGATTCCGTGGGTTGGTGCAGCAGGAGCGCTGAGATGTCTTCTTTCATGGAAGGTCCATTCGGGTGTGGAGACCGGCAACAAGTCTTTTCGCTGCAGGGAGATTCGATCCTTCGAGCCGTCGCTGAGCGCTAAGGACGGAAGTTGTGCTTATTCTCTTGCCGGGCTTTGTCCAGCGATTCGCGATTCGTCTGGTCTTCCTTGTTCTGACGCTGGATCTCCTGCTGCGGAGCCTCAAGCGCATCCAACCGGATGGCCTCCGCGGTGGCGCTCCGGGCCAGGGCATCGAGCCTCTTGGAGAATGCGATCATTCCAAAAGTCGGCTGATAGGAGGAACGAAAGAGGTCGAACGCGTACTGCGCATCCTCCCAACGCGCCATGACGTCTTCAGTGTCGTTGTAAACTTGAGTCGAAGAGAAGGTGATCTCGGTGCTCGCGGGCCTGCTGGCAGTTCCGTATTCGGCCGAAATCGCTTCGATCATGTCATCTAGGGTCAGCCCTTTAGTCTCATCTCGATCGTAACTTACCACGATCCGAAAAAGCTCCCCGTTGTAAAAGCTGAACAGGATAGTCTTGACCGGGTCCATTTGCGATGAAGAAGACCCGTTCGAAGGCCAGATTGACCATTCCAGTTCTTGAATGACCGCGGGGCGTTCGTGGATCAGTTTCGCCTCAGAGAGTTCCAGGCCCACCTCTTTCGCGACTGCCGGCAGCGTCTCCCCAAACTGAAAGCCCCTGTAACTGGAAAGATCCGGCGCGCCCATCGCCGGCGCGGAAGCGGGGACTGCTCGCACCAAACCGTCGAGATCGCGCTGAGACTGAAGCCCAAGTGCTTGAATCGGCAGCGGTTGTATAAGAATTAATCTTGCCTTGGGTGCCTCCACATCTTGCGGGCGAACGAACGGTGCCGCCAACAGCACGGCCCCCAAGACTGAAAATACCAATCTGTGAGCGTTGATCACAGGAGTCCTCCTTCAGGGCACCTGATCCTCTACGATGCCAAGTTCATTCGACTTGTCGAATGTCAGCCTTCCGACTTCATCAGCCCATCGGCTGGAGCGGCAGCGAAGTTGTGCCGTTTACCGTGGGCACGGCGCTAGCTGTCCTTCTTGTTTTGTTCTTCATCGTGCCCCGCATTTCTCAGATTCGCGTTCGGACAAAATGCATCCAACCAGGTATTTAGAGCCTCTGTTTCGCCTCAAGAGCCGGCAAATGTGGGTTCTCCAATACTAGTTCTCATACTTCACCCTCGCCGAAGCCGACGTGTGGGCGGCCTGTCGAAGGTACCAACTGCGGCTTGCCTGGAGGGCCCAAATACCAGCAATACAAACCGCGAGTCCCAGCCGCACGGGGTAGTAGCCCGCAGGCGTGGGCCACAGAAGCGCTACGAGCAGCACCGGAATGAAAATCCGCTTTATGAGTTTTGTTAGCATGGGAAGCCTCGTTTCTCCTTTCCTTCAGCGGACAAGAAAAAAGGCGGTCAGCCTTGGACCCCCGTATCGAACGAGAAACCCGCCGCCTTCAGGCAGCCACGCGCGCAGGGATCCTGTGAAAGGTGGAGTTTGAAACATCTCGGATTTCAATCCGAGGAGTACCCTCAACGACCTTCGCCAAGGCCTTTATGACTTTTCGATACGTCCCGCGACCGTAAGCTTCTGCGTCCTCTTTCTGATCCCAGAAGCTAAGGCCTATCGCCTCTAATCCACCTGAGGTAACCAAGACGATTTTGTCCTGGAACCCTCTCAGTCCTCGCATCATGGGAATGACTTCGTTGTCAATGATTCGCGTGAACTCCTCCACAAGATTAGGCTTTAGATGTATGGAAAGGCTTCGAGCAACCATGGGGACCTCCGTAAGCGTCGTCTAAGGGGTGCGATTGCAGATTACCCGACTTAGTTCAGGAAACCTCAGGAGTTAGAGTCACTTGGCTCAAATCCTTAACCATTCTAGGTTAATTAACCCGTGTTGTCAAGTAGAATCTTTCCATTCTTGGTTAATTAACTAAAATAGTTAAGACAGGAAGGATTCGCATGAATGTGGTTTGGTAAGCAGGCCGCGCGGCGTACAGTTTCCAGAACTGCCGAAACCTCCCGTCAGGGCACTGCAACCCCAATCGTCTTCATGGATCAACTGCTCAATGCGGCGTGACCCGGCCACTTCCCTGCCGGGTACGCCTCACCCCAGAGACACCGTTAGAGTCTTCAGTAATCGTCATCAGTTCTCAGTGCAGCCGCAGACTGAACCGTGACTACTGACCACTAACGACTACCCCCTCTCTGTGGTGAATCTTCACGTCCGCTTGGCTATTCACCTTCGAGCTTCGAGTTTCGAACTTGAACTTTTCCGTATACCCTGTCGTATACTCCTATGGTGTTCCAATAGGAGGCCTATGGGCGAAAAATCTGATGTCCGGCAAGGGACGCTGGCCTTGATGGTGCTGAGGACACTCGAAACCCTGGGGTCCCTGCACGGTTACGGGATAGCTCGCCGCATCGAGCAGACCAGCGGAGACCTCCTGTCCGTCAACTATGGCACGCTGTATCCGGCTCTTCTGAAACTGGAGCAGGAAGGTTACATCGCCTCGGCGTGGGGCCTCTCCGATAACAATCGCAAGGCCAAGTATTACCGGCTCACCCGCGCCGGGCGAAGGCAGCTCGCAAAGCAAGCGCGAGATTGGGAACAGGCAACAGCGATCCTGGCGCGGTTCATGGCTCCGGAGGAACAGTGAGGGGGATTGACGATTTTCGATTGCCGATTGAACGCCCAATCGAAAATCGGCAATGGCCCCGACAAGGGAGGGCGTCATGAGAAAACTAAGGGCATTGTTCTTACGCTTAGGTGGCCTGTTCAGCGGGCAGCGCCGCGATCGGGAACTTGAGGCGGAGCTGCAAAGCCACCTCCAGATGCACATCGAGGACAACCTCCGCTCCGGCATGACGCCCGAAGAAGCGCGCCGGCAGGCCTTGATCAAGCTCGGCGGCCTCGAGCAAACCAAAGAAATCTATCGCGACCGCCGCGGTTTTCCGTTTATAGAAACCCTTCTCCAAGACCTCCGTTACGGCGCGCGCCAATTGCGCCACGACCGCGTGTTCACAACCGTCGCCATCCTCACCCTTGCCCTCGGCATTGGCGCGAACACGGCCATCTTCAGCCTGCTGGACGCCGTCATGCTGCGCTTCCTGCCCGTCGAGAGGCCAGAAGAACTGGTGCAAGTCAAAAGGCAAATCCCCAATAGCGTTAACATGGCTGTACCCAGCTTCACCAATCGTCTCTGGGAACAAGTGCGCGACCAGCAGGAAGTCTTCTCCGGCATGCTGGCCTGGTGCCCGCAAGAGCTCGATCTGGCACAGGGCGGTGAGGCGCATTATGCCAAGGGGCTCTGGGTCAATGGCGACTTCTTCCGCACGCTCGGCATTCGCCCCGCGGTCGGGCGCCTGATTACTACCGTCGATGACCAGCGGGGTTGCCCCGGGGTTGCGGTGTTGAGTTACGGTTTCTGGCAAGAACACTTCGCGGGCGCGGGAAGCGCGGTGGGAGGCACGATTTCGCTCGACAACCATACTTATCCGATCGCCGGTGTCGCAGCCCCGGGCTTTTACGGTATGGAGGTGGGCACGAAATTCGACGTCGCGCTCCCCATCTGCGCCACCGCGATTTACGATGGCGCACGCCCGCGCCTCGACCACCTCTCCTGGTGGTGGCTCCAGATCGCCGGGCGCGTGAAACCGGGGATCAGCCCCGCGCAGGTCCGCGCTGACCTGGATTTGATTTCGCCTCGCGTCTTCGCTGCCACCGTCCCGCCGAACTGGGACACCGACGGCCAGAACACCTTCCGGAAAGGGTTACTGAAAGCGACGCCCGTTTCTACCGGCACTTCCGGCCTGCGCGAGCAGTTCGCGCGGCCTCTTCAATTCCTGATGGTCGTCGTCGGGGCGGTATTACTGATTGCCTGCGCCAACATTGCCAGCCTCATGCTGGCGCGCACCGCCACTCGCCACCGCGAGATGGCCGTGCGGCGAGCGCTGGGAGCCTCGCGCATGCGCCTGGCGCGCCAACTGCTTACCGAATGTATCCTGCTCTCCACGGCCGGCACGCTGGTGGGCATCCTGCTGGCACGCTGGGGAAGTCTGCTGCTGGTCCGGTTCATCTCGACTACGGGGAATCAGGTGTTCCTCGACCTGTCACTCGATTGGCGCATCCTGGGGTTCACGGCGGTCACAGCCCTCCTCACCGGAATCCTGTTCGGAGCCCTCCCGGCGTTCCGATCCACGCGTGTTTCGCTGACCGCGGCGATGAAGGCCAGCGGGGCGGCCGACCCCGAACACCGCGCGCACTTCCGCCCCGGCCTTTGGATTGTCGCCTCGCAAGTGGCGCTCTCCCTGGTCTTGGTGGTGGGGGCCGGGTTATTCCTGCGCAGCTTCGTGAAACTGTTGACGCTGGACGTAGGCTTTGACCGCACCAACGTTCTAATCATGCGCACCGACGCGCGAACCGCCGACCTTGCCTCCGCTCAGTGGGCAGCCACGTGGGACGAAATCGAGCGCCGGCTGAGCTCCCTGCCCGGCATCGAATCCGTTAGCCGCAGCGTGATGATCCCCATCACCGGCGCCGAGTGGAACCAGTATGTTCATGCGGATTCGCCGAACCCGCCGGCCGGCGAAGCCTCGCTCACCTACTTGAACTCCGTCGCTCCCGCGTATTTCCGCACGCTTCGCATTGCGTTCCTGGCGGGACGCGACTTCAATGCACAGGACACCGCGACCTCGCCCAAGGTCGCCATTATCAACCAGACGGTAGCGCGCAAGTTTTATCCCAACCTGGATCCCGTCGGCAGGTTCTTCCGCCTCGACGAGGAGCAGGGGAAGCTCGGCGCGCCTATCCAGATTGTGGGCGTCGTTCGCGATTCCAAATATGAATCCCTGCGCGAAGGAGATTATCCTTGTGCCTACTTCCCCGTCAGCCAGTCGCCCGGATTTGGCGGCGGCCCGAACTTCATGATCCGAACCGCCGTGCGCCCCTCCGCCGCGCTTTCCGTCATTCAAGCCACGGTCGCGAGCGTCGACAAGTCCATCTCGCTCGAGTTCAACACCCTCGCCCGGCAAGTGGATGATTCCCTGGTGCAGGAGCGGGTGCTGGCCACGCTCTCCAGCTTCTTCGGCGGCCTTGCGCTGCTGCTCGCCATGGTTGGCCTCTACGGCGCCATCAGTTACATGGTGACTCAGCGGCATACTGAATTCGGCGTCCGCATGGCACTGGGCGCTGCCCAGGCTTCGATCTTGCGCCTGGTCTTGCGCGATGTGGTTGTGATCATCGTGGCGGGCGTGATGGTGGGGGCAGGCATTTCGGTCCTGAGCGTGCAGCTACTGCAGAAGTTCCTCTTCGGCCTCCCCGCGCACGACACTCTGACTTTGGCAGTCGCCATCGGCGTCCTTTCCTTCGTTGCCTTCATCGCCGGCTACCTCCCCGCGCGCCGGGCAACCAAGGTGGATCCGATGGTGGCGCTGCGCTATGAGTGATTGACGATTTTCGATTGCTGATTGCCGATTGAGTAGTTCGGTCAGTTCCCCCCTTGTCCTCGCGTTGCTTCACTTTTACCTTGACAAATACGTGCCGCTGTGGTATATATGTTCTGATGAAACACACAAAGGAGAAGAACAAACCTCGGAAGCCGGAACTCTTTATTGTCGTCACTCACGACGAGACGCACCCAAGCCCGCTCGTGGCAGCCGTTAAAGTAAGGGAGAGGAACTACACAATTGAGACGGAGGTGGGCGACAGGTTTTACCCAGACGGCACGGGCAAGCATTACGTAACCATGAGCGAGATACAGACCGACGGCAACGACAAGCCTCGATTAGCGGATCCCAATGAAAGGGGGATCCCCACCGCTTGAAGACGAAATCCACGTGACGGCGCCACGCATGAGCTTCGGCACGATACAAACCCTCCACATTGACGGCGACTTGGCAAATGCCACCGTTTATGACAAAAGGCCGGATGGAGCGATTGTCTTTGGGACCAAGGTCTACGTGCATGCGACGGCTGACTGGATTGAAGTCACCTTCGGTCCGTGATCTGACGATAATTAGGGGGAGTAGGTTTTGTTCTTGCTCAGGGAGGAGCTGGCGATGATTCGAAGCACTCTTCTGGGGCTCACGTCGCTGATGGTTTTGTTTCAAAGTTGGCCTGCGGATTACCACCCGTACTATGTTTGGGACAGAATGGGTGGGCAAGGCAAACTCTGGCTGAGCTGGAGCCGGGAACGTAGGCAAGGGATCACGCATGGTTACCTTTGGGCCTATCAGGAGTCATGGGGCGACGCCTGCCTGGCTTACTTCACTGCCAGTCCTCCGAAGTCAATGACCCTCGACCTCGCAAAGAGTCCCCTTCAGAAGTGCGACCTCCGTCGGCCCACATACTCGAAGGATCACGATGTCTACGAGGCGGCGGTCACGTCGTACTACGAAAACTATCCAAGCGACGTCGATCTGCCGATTCGCTGGCTGTTCCTTGCCTTTTCCGACCAGGAGCACAAAAGCCCTGAAGAAATCCACCGTGCCTGGAGCAACCACAATCACCATCCCTGACATCGCACGCCAAGAGGGATTCTCATGAAACGCGTCCACCGTATGGTAAACGCGAAAGGTACGAACGGCGTTTGGACGCCCGGGGAAGAAGAAACAAGCGGCGGCCCTGCGAGGGGGTCTTGTACCTTCCGTTTTGCGCAGGGGCGCTTTCTTCTGCGGCTTGATTTATTGTTCATCTCATAAAATTATCTATAGAGATAACACACATCTCAAAAAATGGAAAAACGAACCCACTATATTATTGAAACTAAAGGGTGGGTTTTCCACAGAACCCAAATTCACCCCAACAACCTGGGAGTTTTCCTGTTCGCGCCCCGCAGGCCTCGGAAGCTCCCCTCTCGTCCCTAGCTGAAGCGGATTCACCCACGATCCTATGGCCACTCCACTTCCTCTGCAGCTCTGAGTCTCGGCGTTGATGGCTTCTTTGAAACTACCGGCCAGGGAATGAATCGTCTTCAGGCGGGAACTGACGGGCGGAGCGCCACAAGCTCGAGTTCGGATCGACCACCAGCGCCTGCAAGCGGGAAAATCCCTGGACGATCGTGGAGAGGGCGTGTTCGACGGCAGGTGAACGCGGCGCGCCCGGAGTGACCTCTCCGATCTCCACTCCCAACAATATGACGCGGGGGACGTGCCGGCCGAGCGCGCGCGCGAGCTCGAACGTCTCCAGAAGACCCAAGCCGTGACTGGATAGCGAACCCACGGCCCGCCGCACGATTACTGGTGCGGTGATGTCCTCATCGCCGCTAGAGTCCGCCGCCGCACCCAGAGGGACCAAGTGGAGGGTTCCGGCCGGCGCGCCGCTGGTGACCGCGTCCACAAACAGGACGACATCAGCCGCCGGAAACATCTCCAACAAATCCACGCCGCCCGAGGGCATCAAGCAAAGCTGGCAGCCTTCCACGCCGGCTTCGACCAGCCGCTCGACAACCTCCACTCCAGCGCCATCGTCACCCGCTAGAATATTTCCGCAGCCCACCACCAGCAAGCGCGGCGACATCCCGCTCCTGGGCACCGTAGCCGCCAACTCGGTGGTCATATTAACCACGGTCGATTCTAAGTTTGAGGAAGTGGGTCGAGCAGGAAATGCAGGGGTCGTAGCTGCGGATCAGGTTCTCGCAAAGCTGCGTGATCTCGGCTTCGGGGCGATCGAGCACTCCCGGCAGCAGGCCGCGCAAATCATCTTCCATGCGGCGATAGTTCTGGCTGGTGGGTGGAACGATCTTGGCGGACTCGACCAGGCCCTGGTCGTTGATCCGGTAGCGGTGGTAGAGGACGCCCCGCGGGGCCTCCGTAGCGGCGCACCCTTCGCCGGCACGCACCTTCAGCTCCAGACGGCTGGTCGCGGGCTCCTGGTAGGTCTCGATAATAGCCAGCGCTTCCTCGTAGGCATGCGTAAGCTCCACCGCGCGCGCCACGATGCCCATAAACGGGTTGCGGCACGGCCAGGCAATGCCGCAGGCGCGAGCCGCTGCCTGAGCTTGGGGCATCAGCTTGGACAAATTCAAATTAACCCTCGCCAGGGGCCCCACCAGATAACTCGAGCCCTTGTCGGCACGCACGGAATGCAGCGCGGTCGAATGCGCCACATGCTCTTCCAGGAATACGCGCTCATACTCCGCCGGCTCGATGTCGATCCCCGCTGAGGAGACGATCCGCCGCTCGTTCATGGGGTATTCGTCCGGATGCGAGACCGAGACGAACTCATAGTCGGCCGTGAAGTCGGGAAACGGCAAAGCCGCGACAAACGCCACCGTTTCTTTCGCGGCCCCCAAGCCCCATTCAAGGTCGTCCCGGAATCGGGCCAGATCTTTCCGCCGGGGCACCTTATAGAACCCACCCACGCACGCCGAGACAGGATGTGTGGCCCGGCCGCCTAGAAAATCGAGAAGCTGATTACCAATCTTCTTCAGCCGCAGGCCTCGCTCCACTTCGCGAGGGTGCTCGGCGGCCATGGCGATCACGCTTTCGTATCCCAGGAAATCCGGCGCGTGCAGGAGATAAATGTGCAGCGCGTGACTCTCGATCCACTCGGCGCAGTAGAGCAGCCGGCGCAGCATGCGGATTTCAGGGCCCGGGGTAACGCCCAGCGCCGCTTCCAGGGCGTGGATCGAGCTCATCTGATAGGCGACGGGGCAAATGCCGCAGATGCGCGCCGTGATGTCCGGGACTTCCTGGAAATGCCGGCCGCGCAAAAAGGCCTCGAAAAAGCGCGGAGGCTCAAAGATGTTCAGCTTCACGTCGCGGACGGCGCCATTCTCGGTACGGATGTAGAGCCCGCCCTCGCCTTCTACGCGCGTCAAGAAATCAACCTTGATCGTCTTGCCCGGATTGGAAAGATTCTCAGCCATATTAATGAGCCGGCTTCTCCAGTTTCTCGGAGGCGGAGCGGAACGTTTCCGCATAGCCCGTAAACCCGCGCAGGAGCCTGACGAGTTCAGGTTGCTTCGCGCCGTTTTTCAGGAGGTGGGCCACCAGCGGGTCGGGATTGGGGCTCTCCATCGGCCCAAAGCATCCGTAGCATCCCCGGTTGTAGGCGGGGCAGAGGGCGCCGCAGCCGGTCTGCGTCAGCGGACCGAGGCACGGCAGGCCTTGGGCGACCGTCACGCACACCGTCCCACGCCGCTTGCAGTCCACGCAGACCGAGTGGGTCGGCAGGTGCGGCGTCCGGCCCTGGAGCAGTGCCGTCAGAACCTCAAGCAACTGATACTTGTTGACCGGGCATCCGCTCAGCTCAAAGTCCACGGCCACATGCGCTGAGATCGGCGTGGAGGTTCCGAGCGCCTTGATGTACTCCGGTGAGGGATAGACGGCGCGCGCGAATTCGCCCACGTCCTGCCAGTTGCGCAGGGCCTGGATGCCGCCCGCCGTGGCGCAAGCGCCGATGGTGACCAGGTACTTCGACTCTTTGCGGACTACTCGCAAGCGTTCCAAATCCTCCGTTGTGGTGATGGAGCCCTCGACGAGCGTCACGTCAAAGGGGCCGGGGAGCGTGCGCGAGCGCGCCTCCAGGAAGTAGGCGATCATCACCTCGTCCACTAGAGCCAACAGCTCGTCTTCCAGGCTTAAAAGCGCCAACTGGCAGCCGTCGCAGGATGCGAATTTGAAGACCGCCAACTTGGGTCGCGTCCCGGCAGGCATCTCAGAAGTCCTCCTTGCCGAAGAACGGCTCGATCCGGGCGTAGTTCAGCACGGGGCCTTGCTTGCAGATGAACGTGGGCCCAAACTGGCAGTGGCCGCAAAAGCCCACCGCGCACTTCATGTTGCGCTCCATGGAGAGGTAGATGGCATCCTTGGGGATGCGGCGAGCCAAAGCCTCATAAATCACGAAGCGCATCATGATTTCCGGTCCGCAGGTCATGACACACGTCTCTTTGGGCTCCACGCGAATGCGATAGAAAAGCTGGGGGACCACGCCGACCTGGCCCTTCCAGTGCTCGTCGCCAAGATCCACGGTGACGTGAACTTCCACATTCCCCTCTTGCCAGCGAGCAAACTCGTCGGTGTAGAGGAGATCGGCGGGCGTCCGTGCTCCATAGAGCAGCACCACGCGCCCGTAAGCAGCGCGGTGATGGAGGATGGAGAGAATCAGAGGGCGCAGGGGGGCTAAGCCGATTCCACCCGCTACAATCACCAGGCTCTTCCCCGCCACCTTGTCAAGCGGCCAAGGGTTGCCGTAGGGCCCGCGAACACCCACTTGGTGGCCCACCTTGAGCCGCGCGAGGGTGCGTGTGACGTTTCCTGCTTGGCGAACCGTGTGACCAAGAAGCTGGGGCTCGTCCGGGTCGGAGCTTACGGAGATGGCGATTTCGCCGGCGCCCGGCAGATACAGCATATTGAATTGCCCCGGCTGGAAGCGGTACTCAGCCCTCTCAGCGGGGTCCACGAAACGCAGCGTAAAGGTGGAAATCCCGTACGCCACCGGCTTGATCGCCTCGATGAGGGCGGGGCTGGGGAGCATGGGGTCTGGCGACCGCTGTGACGCCAGCATCCTTTGTGGTTCTGGCATGGGCAGACCAACGCTCATGGGGTAACCTTCTCGCGCAGCGCTTTAACCTCTTCAGTGAGATCAATGCCCACTGGGCACCAGGTGATGCAACGCCCGCAGCCCACGCATCCCAGGATGCCGAACTGGTCAAACCAGGAACCGAGCTTGTGGGTCAGCCACTGACGGTACCGGGAGCGAATGCTGGGCCGGATATTGCCGCCGTGGACGTGCGAAAAATCCCGGACAAAGCACGAGTCCCACACGCGGGTGCGGTCGGCGGACGTGCCTTTCAGATTGCTGGCGTCCTCGACGGTCGTGCAGAAGCACGTTGGGCAAACCTGCGTGCAGTTGGCGCAGGAAAGGCAGCGCGCGGCCACCTCATCCCAGCGCCGGTGATCGAGATTGTCGTAAAGCATCTTGGGGAGATCATCCGTGCGAAGCTGGCGCACGATCTGGCCCTCGGCCCTCTGAACGGCCTGCGTAGCCCGGCCCAGGTCGAAGGCCGTGGCGGACTCCCAAGGCGTGCCGCGCAGGGCTTCCGAGCCCGCCTCCGAGCCGATTTCCACGACAAATATCTCCGGCAACTCGGTCAGCGCCAGATCGAATCCTCCCTTGACTCGCGGCCCCGTCCCCAGCGATGAGCAGAAGCACGTCGAGCCGGCCTTGCGGCAATTGACGGCCAGCACAAACACCTGCTCGCGCCTCCGCGCATAATGCGGGTCCTGGAATTCTCCGCCCAAAAACACGCGGTCCTGAATGCCAATGGCGTGCAGGTCGCACGCGCGTACGCCGATGAACGCGTAAGCAGGCGCCGGCTCCTGCGCCTTGCGCACTGTCAAGTCGCCGTTTTTTCTTTCCACCGAGAAGAGCTGGAGCCTGGCCGGATGAAGAAATTGCTTCCAGCTTTGAGGCCCCACCGTGAATCCGAAATACTCCGCTGCCCGTGTGCGCTGCAAGCGGTAACGTCCGGGTTCCTGAGTGTCCGTCCAGCCGAGGGGGAGGTCTTCAAGACCCGCAATCTCGTCCAGCACGATGGCGCTCTCGCGCACCGTGGGGCCGATCAGGCGAAAGCCCGTGGCGCGTAAGTGGTCAAAAACCACTTGCAAACTGGCCTTGGGTATTACCACGCTGGCGGATACCCGAGGAGTTTCTGGAGACATATTTAGCAGCGCCTCCTAAGCAACCGCGAACACATCCAGCAACTGCAACCGCGTGGCAATCAGGCGGGCCATGATGATTTCCGCCAACGCCCGGTAGAGCTCGAAGCCCAGTTCCGGGTCTTCGCGGCAAAGGTCCATGAGGTGCCCGCCCTTCATGGCGAACACCGTGGTCTCTTCGACAGCGCGCGCGGAGGCCGTCTCAATGCGCGGTTCCACCAGCGCGGACCAGCCAAACAGGTCCCCGGAGCTGGCCGTAAAGATCGTGCGACGCCCTTTCGAAGGCACATGGAGCTCCACGGCCACCACACCGGTCTTGACGATGAAGAGGTACAGGCTGGGATCGCCCTCATGGAAAACGTCCTGTCCCGCCTTGTACTGAAACTGCTCCGCGGTCGAGAGGAGCTTGTCCCGCACGCGCGGGGAGAAGTTCGCCAGGAAGGTGCTGTACCAGGGTGTTTGCTCAGCCATGCAGTTCGTCCCCCGTCTTCCCACAACTGGCAATAGGGGCGGCCCAGTCGACTTTACTCCCTTCGACTTCGCTCAGGGAGGCTGAGCAACGTCGAAGCCTCTGGACGGCAAGTCCCTCAGCTGACGGATCGAGCCGTTCCTTGCCCCTCCCCCTTAGTAGCAACCCTTAAGCCAAACCCGCCTGGCGCAAATCGCTGCAAATGCTGGACTTTTAATCAAAATTGGGATTGGGGGCGGACGTTCTATCCGCCAGAAAGTGGGAAAAAGCGACTTTGAGTCAGGCGACCCGATATGCTGCGATGAATCGCCCATCTGTGGCCGCTGCCTTGCGTGATTTCAGGGAGGTACCCATCCCGAATTGACGGGCGCGCGTCGGCGAGGCGTTGGCACAACCGCCTACACTGAGCTTGTATTTCTGCCCCAATATGATAATAAACAGCGGGCGCCAAGGCCGCGCCGAAGGAGAGGCCACGAGTCAAAGACATTCACTGACGGAAAGGAATCATCCATGAGCGAGGAAATTAAGCGGCGGGATTTCATGAAACGCGCCCCAGTTCAATTCATCGGGGCGGTCAGCATCGCGGCATCCGGGCTGAGCACGAGAAACGTCCTGGGGGCCAATGACAAGGTCCGCTTGGGCGTCATCGGCTGCGGCCGCCAGGGCCGCGACAACATGCAGAACTTCATGCGCCACGGCGTGGAAGTTGCAGCCGTGTGCGACGTCTATCAACCCAACCTGGACAAGGGGTTGGAGGCAGCGGGCGGGAAGGCGAAAACCTACAAAGATTTCCGCCAAGTGCTCGACGACAAAGAGATTGACGTCGTCATCGTCGCCACACCGGACCACTGGCATCCTCTGCCGATGGTGGAAGCCTGCAAGGCCGGGAAAGATGTGTACGTGGAAAAACCGATTTGCGTAGCCGTTGAGGAAGGCAAGAAAATGGTCGAGGCGGCGCGCAAATACAAGCGGGTGGCGCAGGTGGGCACCTGGCAGCGCTCCAACCTGCATTTCCAGAAAGCCGTGCAGGCCATTCAGGACGGAGTGATCGGCAAGGTGAGCTTCGCCAAGACCTGGAACTACTCCAACATCTATCCGGAAGGCATCGGCAATCCGCCGGACTGCGATCCGCCCTCGGACCTTGACTGGGAAATGTGGCTCGGCCCCGCTCCCAAGGCTCCCTTCAACTGGAACCGCTTCGGGGTCGGGGACCGCTGGTCAACTTTCCGGTATTTTTATGACTACGCGAACGGC
>Ga0209777_10003332_pt1 | contig 19999 bp, 10 predicted proteins | sample FrelakmetHBP12HB_FD_187147 | JGI IMG/M metagenome (GOLD analysis project Ga0209777, IMG submission 187147) | Freshwater lake sediment microbial communities from the University of Notre Dame, USA, for methane emissions studies -HBP12 HB (SPAdes)... | ecosystem: Environmental > Aquatic >...
GCCCTCGGCGGTGCGTCTCGCCGAGGCGGCCCGGCATGCCGCAAGGATTGCACCGCCGAGGGCGGCGGTGCCACATAGCCCAAGAGGTTCTCATACACGTTCTTAGACAGATTGTGGCCACTGTGCGTGGGCTGGCGGCCGCGCTCGCATCGCTCTGTATGGCGGTGGGCGGAGGGACACTCGTCCGGCGAGCGGATTGTACGTTCGCCAGATCGCCCTGAGACACTCCGCCCAGGATGAGGGCCGCGGACCCTATGCCAAGGGGAACCTGATCTGCTACGATAGGCTTTTGAGGAACTGATCATGAAACGCTGCCTGATCCCGGTCGTGCTTCTGGTCATGGCGGGCATGGCTTCCGCCGAGAGCATCGTCTTCCCTCCCGATGCGGGGGTTGTCGACGTCAAGGCCAAGTACGGCGCCAAGGGAGACGGCATCACCGACGACACGCAGGCGATCCAGAAGGCCATCGACGAGGTCAAGGGCATCCCCGACACGCTCTACTTCCCCAACGGCACCTACCTCGTGAGCGGCAGCGTCGGGATCTTCAACGGCAAGGCCCACAGCCGCGACCGCTTCCTCACCTACCAGGGACAGAGCGAGGCGGGGGCCGTCATCCGCCTCAAGGACAACTGCCCCGGCTTCGACGATCCGCAGAAGCCGAAGGTCGTGTTCTCGGTCTACCAGGGCGAGGGCACCGGCGACGTGATGCACAGCTACGTCCGAAACCTGACGGTGGATGTGGGGCGCGGCAATCCCGGCGCGGTGGGCTTGCGATTCATGTCCAACAACACCGGGGCGATGTACCACGTCACGGTGAGGAGCAGCGACCCGAAGGGGGCCGGACGGCTTGGGCTGGACATGCGGCAAGGGCAGAACGGCCCCTGCCTCATCCAGCACGTCACGGTCATCGGGTTCGACCATGGTGTGGAGACCGGCGACACCTTCTCCCTGGTCTTCGAGCACCTCACCCTCAAGAACCAGAACGTGCTCGGGTTCTTCAACGCCAATGGCCGCACGACCGTGCGGGACCTGAAGAGCGTCAACAGCGTGCCGGCGGTCAGGAACAAGTGGGAGAGCCTGACGCTGGTCGAGGCCGACCTCACGGGGGGCGGCAAGGACAATACCGCCATCCTAAACGAGAGCCCGAAATGCTTCGTGCGGGACATCCGGCAGGACGGCTACGGCCACCTGCTCAAGGACGCCGCCGGCAAGATGCACGACGGGGCGGCGTTCGACGAGTGGTTTGAGGGCAAGGCTAACGCACTGTTCCCCTGCGAGATGAAGACGCTTCGCCTACCCATCAAGGAGACGCCCGAGGTGCCCTGGGAGACGGACCTCGCGAAGTGGGTGAAGGTGGAATGGTCGGGCGCCGACGCCACGGCCGCACTTCAGGGAGCCCTCGACCAAGCCGCCAAGGAACGCAAGACCACCGTCTACTTCCCCCGCCGCGCCCGCACGTATGAGTACCCGAAGATCAGCGGGCCGGTCCGGGTCCATGGCAGCGTCAACCGTATCCTCGGGATGTCCAACATCGTCGACATCTCGGACCCGACCGGAAAGCTGGCTGCCGGACAGGCGGTGTTCACCTTCGAGGACCTCACGAGCGAAGCGGTGGCGGTGGAGCGGTTCTTCCTCCTCGGCGGGTGGAAGGGGCCGGCCAACGTGTCCCTGTTCGAGAACAAGTCCGGCAAGGCGATCGTCCTGCGGAACCTGGGGCACTCCGGGACGACCAAGAAGCTCTCCATGAGCGGCGAATGGTTCATCGAGGACGTCGCTCCCAGCCGGACGTCGACGCTGCTCATCGGCCCGGGGGAGAAGTGCTGGGCGCGGCAATTCAACCCGGAGACCCCCGAGGCGAACATGATCGAGGTCGACGGCGGGCAGTTGTGGATCCTGGGCCTGAAGACCGAGGGGCGCGCCCGGCACATCCTCGCGAGGAACGGGGCGAAGGTGGAGCTGCTGGGCGGCGTCTCCTACCAGTCGTGGGACAAGCAGCCGACGGACCCCCCCATGTTCACCGTCATCAACTCCGACGCCTCCTTCACCTTCGGGTTCTACCACTGGAATTCGCCGTTCAAGACGATCGTCGAGGAAACCGTCGGCAGCGAGACCCGGACGCTCTTGCGCAAGGACCTGACGAACTATCACCTGTCCCTGTACAGGGCCAGTGGCGCTGGTAAGGCAAGTGGAGGACCTGGCGGCGGTACGCCTTGAGCCGCAGATCATCGTGGTCCAGGGGAACGGGGCTGCCCTCATATCAGGACATTGTCATCATGTACCGCCTCGTCGCTATGGTTCTCGTGCCCGTCCTGCTCGTCGGAGCCTTGTTGGAAACGCGTGCCGCGCAGGCCGAGGCCGTGAGCGTGATTCTGGACACCGACATCGGGCCCGATTGTGACGATGTCGCGGCCCTTGTCCTCCTGCACGGGGCCGCCGCCCGGGGGGAAGCCAGGATCCTCGCGACGATCTGCTGCATCTCGTCCGAGTGGGGGGCGCCCTGCCTGGATGCGATCAACACCTACTTCGGGCGCCCCGAGATCCCGGTGGGCACGCTGAAGGACGCCGGCTTTCTGGATGGGAAAAGCTACAACCAGGAGATTGCCAGGCGTTTTCCGCATGCCTTGAAGAGCGGCAAGGATGCGCCTGACGCGACGGCTGTGTATCGCCGGGTCCTTGCCGGGCAACCCGATGCCAGCGTGGTGGTCGTGGCCATCGGCCCGTTGAGGAACCTGGGCAAGCTGCTCCAGTCCCTGCCGGATGCCGGCAGCCCGTTGAACGGACGGGACCTGGTCGCGAAGAAGGTCCAGTCGCTCGTCTGCATGGGGGGGAATTACCCCGGGGCGAAGTCGGGCGGTGAGTGGAACTTCCAGCAGGACGTCAGCGCGGCAAAGCTCGTCTGCGAAACATGGCCGACCCCGATCATGTTCAGCGGCGGCGAGATCGGCGGCGGGATCTGCACGGGGCGGCGCGTCGCGCTGGGAGGCGCGGAGCACCATCCACTCACCATGGCCTTCGAGAACTACCCGGGCGTCGGCTTCGGCGGGGACCGGCTGAGCTGGGACCCCACCGCGTGCCTGTACGCCGTACGGGGGCACGCGAACTACTGGAAGGTGATGACGGGCGGCACGAATGAGGTGGACGAAAAGGGCGTGAACACGTGGCGCCCCGCGCCGGACAAGGGACACGGCTACCTCGCGAAGTTGATGCCGACCGGCGAGTTGGAGGAGACGCTGGAGGACCTGATGGTGGCGGCGAAGCCGGGGCCGCTCGACTTCGGATTCAACACGGCCTACTACGTCAAGGACGGGATGGGCCTCGTGACCGCGCGCGGCGAATCCTCCCCCGGCAACGGCAAGGAGAAGGCCTTCGACCGCAATCCCCGATCGCTGTGGCAAGACGACAGCGCCTCCTCCTGGATCCAGGTTCAGTATGGGGACGGCAGAAAGTACGCCGTTTCCAGCTACGCGGTCACCGGGGGCGACAAGCCCGAGTGCTTCCCCAAGGGCCTGGTGCTCTCGGGGTCGAACGACGGCGGAACCACGTGGGACGCCCAAGATACGCGGCGGAACGAAGCCTTCGGCAAAGGCTTCGAGACGCGAGAGTTCCCCGTGAAGAAGCCTGCGGCGTACAACGCCTATCGGCTACAGGTGTCCTCCGTCGGCCAGGCCGTCCAGCTTGCAGAACTTGAACTGGTCGAGCACATCGAGAACACTGCGAACGTCGTGGTTGCCGGCCTGGCACTCGACCGGAAGTCGGTCGTGGTTCCGGCGGATGGCCGCGCTGCACTGAACGTGGATTTCCTGCCGGGCAACGCGGCGAACAAGTCGGTCGCGTGGACGTCGAGCGATGCCTCGATTGCCGTCGTCCGGCGCATCGGGCGGAATACGGCGATCGTGGCGGGCAAGCGCGAAGGCGCCTGCGCCGTCACGGTGACTACGGAGGACGGCCGGCAGAGCGCCACGTGCCAGGTGACCGTGAAACCGTCGTCGCTGCCTGCGCCCTGGACGTTCTGCCAGGTCAACGAGCCGTTCGTCCCCGGAGCGGCCGCGGTCGCCGGCGGCGAGTTCACGATCACGGGCGGCGGCGAAGGCGTCCGGTCCTGGTGGGAGCGCGTGAAAGACCAGTTCGTGCTGGTCGGCCGGCCCGCGGCCGGCGACTGCCGGATCTCGGCCCGCGTGACGGCCCTGACCGACAACGCCCGCACGAGCGACAACAAGAGCATCGCCGGCCTCATGCTCCGGGAGTCGACCTACGCGCGCAGCAAGTATTTCATGGTGTTCGTGACGCCCGCCCATGACCTGGCCTGCTCCTGGCGCGACAAGACCGACCAGGAGACCGATTTCGCCCGACAGTCCATCAAGCTCGGCAAGGTAACGCTTCCGGGTCACCTGAGGATCGAGCGGAAGGGCAACGTGCTGAACGTGTATAAGTCGAGCGATGGAAACGACTGGGGAGCCGTCCTGGGCATGCACGCCTTGACCTTTAGGGATCCCTGCCGGGCGGGCCTGTTCGTGACGTCGGGAAATAACGCCACGACCAGCACCGCCAGGTTCGACAACGTGGCTCTGCAGGAAAGCCCCTAGGGCACTGACCATCGCATGGCAGACGCCCTGCCCCGTCCCATAGGCTGCCATCTCGCCGGCCCGGGTCTACATTCTGCTGTCACCACAGCAGTTCCCTGATGACCAACAACGGTCCATCCGGAAGCTTGAAATGGACCTTGTTGGTCCGCCTCCAATGCGGAGAATACCCGAGCCAGCCCGTGCCGCCTCTGGCACGTACCGCGGGCCCTTTGGCGACGCACCCCACGTGCAGGGACGGAAACCAAGTGATTCCAGGCCGGTTTGTTCCAGGAGCATGGGTGATGAAGCTGAAGGCGAGTGCGGCGGTTCTCTCGGCGATGCTTGTGGCAGGGGCTGCCTGGGCCGAGGAGGCCCAGGTGACGGTGGTCCAGAAGCCGGACACCAGCCAGTCCAATCCGTACTACCCCGGCAATCGGCCGCCGCTCCTCGCGAGCCCGTTCATCCGCCTGCCGACGGGGACCATTGGACCGTGTCCGGCGGCGCCGTGATCAAGGAGACTGCCCCCGACAAACTGGTCCTCAAGCGGTCGCAATGCAGCGGCAGGATTACCGTCAGGCTGGCGCTCAATAACGGCGGTGCGGATTCTGCGGCCACGACTTCAATCCTGGTGACCGAGCCGAAGCAGGATCCCTGGATGCAGCGGACGCCGGGGAAGGATGAGAAGCCCGAGGACAATCAGTTCTGCGCACGCGACGACAAGAACGAGGGGACGCTCCATTACAACGGGGCCCTGGACCAGGCCGCCGACGCCGTGTTCCTCAAGGTCTACGCCGATGACAAGGCTTTCAAGACCGAGAGCCAGACGCTTGCCGCGGACAAGACCTACGCGTTCACGGTCAGACTCAAGCCGGGCCTGGTCCGGTACAAAGTGGAGTTCGGCGCCAAGGCCGGCGGCGCCGAAACGGTGTTGAGAACCGTGAACAATCTCGTGTGTGGCGACGCCTACATCATTCAGGGGCAGTCCAATGCCGAAGCCACCGGGCCCAACAATGGGCCCACCGTGGACCCGCCTGCTCCCAACGGCGATTGGATCCGAAGCTATGGCAATCCCTATAATGGTGCTGCCACTGGCGGCTGGGGCAACGCAGTCCGCACCCGGATCTGGGGAAAGCCTGACTATGGGGTCCGCCAGATCGGCGCCTGGGGCATGGTGCTCGCCGGCAACCTGGTGACCAAGTATGGCATCCCTATCTGCATCATGAATGGCGCCGTCGGGGGCACCCGGATTGACCAGCACCAGCGGAATGAGGCCAACCGCAACGACCCGGCCACCATCTACGGGCGGTTGCTGACGCGCATCGAGGGGGCCAGGCTGACGCACGGCATCCGCGGCGTCCTGTGGCATCAGGGCGAGAACAACCAGGGCAGCCACTCGCCGACCGGCGACTACGACTGGAAATCCTATCAGCCGTACTTCGTGGATCTGTCCGCCGCCTGGAAACAGGATTACCCCAACATCCAGCACTACTACGTCTACCAGATCTGGCCCAGTGGCTGCAACATGGGCGGCACCCCGGCCGGCGACATGTTGCTGGAGGTCCAGAGAACCTTGCCTTCGCTCTTCTCCAACATGCGGATCATGTCGACCCTCGGCATCGTCAGCGGATCGAGCGGTCGCGGGCTGGCTCATTTTGACCTGGAGGGCTATGCGCAGGTCGCGCAGTTGATGAGTCCCCTGGTGGAGCAGGACAACTACGGGCTGGTCCCTGCCAAAGAGATCACCGCGCCGAATCTCAAGCGGGCCTATTTCACCACCGCTGCCAAGAACGAGATTGCCCTGGATTTCGGCCAACCCATGGCCTGGAAGGACGAGTGCAAAGCCTGGGTTTACCTCGATGGCGTGGCGGCCCCCATCAGCGCAGGCCAGGTCTCAGGAAATGCGATCACGCTCCAGTTGACAGCGCCCTCCGCGGCCCAATCCATCTCGTACGTCTCCGGGAAACACTGGGATGGCCGCGCGGACAAACTGCTTTACGGGGCCAACGGCATTGCCGCGCTGACGTTCTGTTCGGTCCCGCTCGCGCCCTCTGCTGCGGCAGAGCCGGCCCGGGCTGATTTTGAGCCGACGGTGGAGTCCCTCAAGCAGTAGGAGACCCCCGAATGGTTTGAGGATGCCATCGCGGCGGATGCCGGCCCCCTTGCTGACGGCCCAATCGTAGACGGCGTTGTAGCTGTCGTGTCCCCAGGGAACGATGAGTTGGGTATGGGGGAACGCCTCGATGTAGGGCAGGAGATAACTGTTCTTGAGATTCTCCGGCGGAGTAAGAATGATGCCCGGGGCCTTGAGCATGCCGATGTGCCCTTCACCCCAGTTGCCGTAAGAGCGGATGTCGAGGAAGGCGATATCCGCATGCCCGTCGTAGCGCTTCCCCAGGGCTTGGATAAAGGTCTTCATTTTCCGGAGGAAGACAGGGTCATCCCAGGTCTTCGGAATGATCTGCTGCCCCGTGGGGGATGACTCATCCGGGACCGCCAACGGCACGGCGCCGGCGTCGAAAACCCATTGGGGCGTGACGTACTGTCCCAGCCCGGTGCTGACACTCATCACGCCGAACGCCGTCTTCTTGCCGTGTCGTTTGAACTGCTGGATGAAGTCGTCGATCTCTTTCCAGTTGAACTGCCCTTCCTTGGGCTCAAGGACCGACCTGGCCCAGCGCGTGTATCCGACGCTGATGTAGTCCTTGGTGTACTTGTCGGTTCCGTAGTACTGGACCCAACCTTTGCCCGGGTTGATGAGCATGGCGTTGTCCCGGGCCGGCTGAAGGGTCACGGTCTCAGCGGCCGCTCCCTGCAGCGCCATGACGCTCAAAAGGATTGCCGCCAGAATCATGGTGCGTCGCATCGGTGTTCCCTTATAAACCAGGATCTGTCTTCAATCACGGGGAAGCTTGCGCACGCGGTCTCCGCAACGTTAGCCGGATAGGCTCTCACTGTGCCGAAGGCGACAGGTCCGCCTCCTGCAGCACCTGCCCCTTGACGGGGTCCACGTTCAGGAGCGAATAGGCGTACGTCTTGGGCCCGAACGTGCACCGGTAGAAGAGGAACGGGTGGACCCAGCCGTTCGGCGGGGCCGACTCGTGGGCGGCGGGGTTGGCGTCCCACTCGATGTCCTTGCCCTTGCCAAGGCCGCGCTTCACGCGGGTCGGCTCAAAGAAGTCGTTGTGGGCATTGGCGTCGTTGACAAACGCGACGGGACCGCTGGCGCGGATGTCGCGGAGCGTGTGGCCGTTGGCGCGGGTGGTATTGCCGTTGCGGACCGCGCGGAGCATCATGGCCGGCGCGCCCTCCGGCCCTTTGACGTTTACGTCGAGGTCCTCGTAAATCTGCGCCGCTGCCAGGCAGCCCGTCTTGATCGTTTTGCCGCGCGTCTCGATGCGGCTGTGCGTGAGCATCGCGAGCTCCGCGTAGCCGAGGTCCACGGCCGCCGCGTCGGCGTTCCCGCACTCGAGGAACTCGCAGCCGTCCACGGTGACGATGCCGGGCCGGTAAGCGTATTGCGGGGCGCCGCCCATGAAGTCGATGGCCGGGCCCTGGATGTTCCTGAACGTGCACCCATAGAGCCCGCCCTTGATGACACACGTGAACTTCATCGCGACGCCCGCCTTCTTCTGGCCCTCGAAATAGTTGTTGAGGCACAGCCACTTGTCGATCATGTGGCCGTTGTCATAGATGCCGTAATCGCCCGTGTTCTCGAAGCGGAGGTCGACGAAGCGGTTCTGGTCGAACTCGGCGCCGCCCATGACCGAGGGGTCGTCGCGGCCCAGGTGGAGGCCGGCGAACGTCTGGTTGCGGAAGGTGAGGCGGTAGAAGTTGCCGCCCGCCACGTAGCTCTTGAGGGGTGCGGGAAGGGCGGAGTCGTGGTCCGCCCCCGTGATGGCCAGGCCCGTGCGCCCGCCTTCGACCGTGAAGTTCGCCACCGTCCCCGGGACAATATCGCGAATGACGGCGAAGTCATTGGAGGCGGCCTTGAGGACCGTCCTCTCGGGCCCCGCGCCGACGAACCAGCCGTTGGTGAGGACGAGGATCGGCTTGGTGATGAGGAACGTTCCCGCGGGGATCTCGACGCGTGGCCGCGCGGCGCGGCGCCCCTTCCTGTCGGAGTCGCCCTCCATCGGCCAGAGACGGTCGAGGGCCGCCCGCACGCGCCCGATGGCGGTCTTCTCCGTGTCGCCGTCCTTGCGGGCGTGGGCCGCCTCGTATTCGGCGCCGGCATTCGCCATCTCCTGGTAGTGCCCTTCGACCTCGGCCCGGCTCATGCCGAACATGACGCGCGCAAAGGCGTCGTCGCTGGGCTTGACGCCAGTCGGGTCGGCGCCGGCCTCCAGGATTGCTTTGCCGAAATCGGCGGCCTGCGTGAACGCGAGGGGCCGGCGGTCACGCGGGGCGTCGGCCGCCGGGACCGACGGCGGGGGCGGCAACTTCCGCCCGCCGGCCAGCGCCTTCGGGGCCTTCGTCAGGTCCTGGCCCGCGAAGACGAACGTCTGCTCGCGCGCCGCGGTGTACGGGGCCTGGAGCGTCCGCCCGGTCAGGATCAGCTTCTCCATCGCCGCCACGCGCTCGGCGGTCGGCTCCTGCTTGCGGTCGCGGACGATCTTCTCGGCCCGGGCATGCACGTCCGGGCGGACCTTGGCCAGCAGGGCCTCGCCCGGGGCGTTCATCATCGGCGTATAGGCATAGCGCAGTACGCCGTCGGCCTCCAGGCCTTCCGTCTCGAACTCGTACGAGGTCATCCACGCCTGGAGGTCCGGGTCGGAGTTGACGGCGGTTGCCCCGGAGGCGTGTCCCCAGAACCGTACGGCGTGCAGGATGTTGCCCGAGCCGCCCTCGATCGTAATGTCGTGGCTCGGGTCCGGGCCCCGGGCGCCGGCCGCGCCGAACGCGTTGATGCCGCGCAGGCCGACCTGGACCTTGCGGCAGTTCTTGAGCCAGTAGACGCCGGGGCCCTGGCTGGAGGCCCGCTCGGTCGTGCCGTTGTAGAGGGCCATCCCCTCGCAGTTCTCCAGGACGACGCCGGGCCCGGGGTTTCCGTAGTTCGTCTCGACCATCAGGTACAGCCGCGTCCCATGGCCTCCGCCCTTGCAGTTGAACCACATCTGGGCATTGTCGAGCCAATTGCGGCCGGCGTTCCTGGGGTCCCAGTGGGCGTTGTAGTCCTGGAACGGCCAGTTGATGCCGAACCAGAGGAACAGACAGTCGTCGACGCGGGCGTCGGCAGTCACGGTCTTCTTGCCGAAGGCGTTGGCTCCGGCGATCCAGGCGCAGTGGCGGACGTCGCTGGAGATCTGGATGGACCCTTCGCAGAAGAGGGCCACGAGGCCGCTGGCGGGCTTCACCTTCGGGTCCATGATGGCGACTGTTTCGTACCTGGCGTCGCGGCGCACGCCGGGAACCGCGCCCTCGCCGGCGGCGGCCCGGACGGGCGCCGAGGCGATCTCCTGGTCCAGGCCCACGCCGACCATCTGGAGGCCGCGCTGGCCGGGGCCGAGGATAAGCCTTCCGCCCCAGCCGCCCGTGATCTGGACGTTGTCGGCCACGTTGCGGAAATCGAGGTCGCCCGACGCGACGCTCTGCGGAAGGTCGATCGCCCCGCCCGGCGGCAGACCCTCGGCCAGGGTGACGATCGCGCGGCTGACGTCTTCCTGCGCCACTTCGGCGAGCGTATCGCCGTAAACCCGGTGGAGGGCCTTCTCGGCATCCACGAAGACCGTGCCATAATGGAGTCGCTCGTACAGGCCGACCGTCCCGGCGCCATGGGCCTCCGATGGCATATCGGCCGCCCAGACGACGGTGGACAAACCCACGATGATGAGGCCCCCAATCGCGGGCATTGCGCGCCGCAACGTGCGTCCCATGTCGGTCCCTCCCGCTTAGGCCCTATCCGACAGACTCTTGTGACGCGGCCACCCTCGGCTGTGCCGACACGGCCGAGGGGACCGCCTGACAACAGAACCCGTGACCGGTCGACAATACGGCCAATAGATCTCCTGGATCGCCTTGACCAGGTCATGCCCCATCCACTGTCGTCCCAACTCGCGCCATCGCTCGACCGGACCGAAGGGGCCGACTTGCTCGATAGGCTTGCCGTTCTTCACCAGGACCGGCGATTCCGATGCCGGCAATTGTGTGAAGCGAGCATACTTCAGGAAGCGTTTCCACCAGTTCCAGTCGCGAAAGACGAGCGGCAAGCGGTTGGCGCGGCAATACTCCAGGGCCGGGCGATAGTAGACGGCGAGCCTGCGCTGCATAGCCGGGGCGTCCATCTTGCCGCCCAGGCCGCAGAACTCCGGATCGTCGCACGTCGGCAGCACGTGGTGCCCGGCCTTCACGAGCCCAACGGTGTAGTCGGGGTCCCATTGCGGAAAGCGGCTTTTCCCATGGTCGCAGAAAGCGCGGTAGTTTTCATCTCCGGCGTTCCACGAGCCGGCCAAAGGCAGAATACGTCCCTGGGGTCCGGTGGTGGGCTGCAAGGCCCAGGCCGCGATATCCGCGGCCGCCCCGGTGTGGGCGGCGGGGGCGGGCTCGGCCGAAGCCGGGGCGCCGAGCGCAGCGGCGGCCATTGCCAGGAGGGCGATGAATGGGTGTAGCGTCATGAGGATCTTCCCTCGCGTCACTGGGCCGGACCCGGTGCGTTAATCACGCAGCGGAAGCCGATGGGCGTCCAGTCGCGCGACTGCGGCGGCTGGATCATGCGGGCCGCCGTGCGGCTGAACCGCTCGTCGAACAGGCTGCATCCGCCGCGCAGGACCTTGTGGGAACCTGTGACGGGGCCGGGCGGGTTCTTGTCCGGCGCGGTGCGGTAGTAGTCGTACTGATACCAGTTCACCTGTACGGCGTACTTCCCGTCGCCGCCCGCAGGCGCGGCATGCATGGCTTGTCCCCAGGTCGGCTCGAACTTCCTGCCGGCGGCCGCGCAGAACTTCTGGTACTGCTCCACCGTGACCGGATGCTTGTAGATCCAATACCCGTCGAGTTCGATCTGCTTCCGGGGGCGCTCGTCGCCTGCGCCCTTGCCCGCCGGGCTGCCGCGCAGGAACCGGCCGGCGGGGATCCAGACCAACTCGGCGCCGTCCGCCTCGTTGACGGCGGCAGTCTTCCCGGTGATCCGGATCTTGGGCGTAACGGGCTGGGTCGTCGCCACCCCAATGTCGGGCACGGGCTGCGCCACGGGCACCGTCTTTGTTGTCAGCGCCTGCGTGGGCAGGTTCGGCGTCTTGGCCTCGCGATCCATCGGCACGGGCACGCCGACCAGGGTAATGCTCACGTAATGGCTGCCCACCACGGGCTGGAGTTCGATGGCGGCCCAGCCGGAAGCGGGGGTGCTCAGCACGACCGCCATGCCATCCCCGCGGTCGAGCTGGAGGGTGAGGTCGCCCGTGCTGCTGGCGGCAATGGGCAGCTTGATGTCTTCGGCATCCGACACGGCCAGGACGTCATCGAACCGTGCATCCATGGCATCGAGCCCCGGCAGCCGCTGGCCGGCCTTGACCCCGCGGATGCCCCCCGGCACGGCGTAGTGCAGGTCGAACAGTTTATCGATGCCACCTCCCCGAACGGACACTTTGGCCACACGTGGTTCCGGCAGGAGCAGTCTCCATCGCGTGGTGAAGGGCGTAGGGCTCGACAGCCCTCCGCCGCCGGCCTGCTGATACGTCCGCTCGACCAGCAATCCCTCCTTGGCCAAGCGGACCGTGCGCCGCAGGTGGTTGGTGGCGCTGAAGCCGTAATAGGGCGGGGAGAGGGTCAGGTCCGTGGTCAACGCGTCGACCGTCGGATTGCGGTATTCGCTCCAGACGGTGGCCCAGTCCTTGTTGCCCAGTCGTGGCTGAACCAGGTCGTTCTGCGCGGACTCCACCGGCAGCCAGATCTGGGAGCTGATGTTGGCGAACATATCGCAGTAGCCGCTCTCCCCGCCGCCGCCGGCCAGCAGTTCCTTGCCGCTCTTGGTGTCGATGACGCTCGTGATCTGCCCGCGCAGGTCCGGGCAGACCGACGCGGTCATGGCCGGGCCGTTCAAGTCGACCAGCGGCCCACCTCTCCAGGCCGCCAGCCAGGAGATCTCGCGCAGGACGCCGTGCTCGCCGCCGCCGCCCATGACGATGGCCTGCTTCGTGCGCGCCAGGCTGGAGGCGATCACAGGGCCGGCGCCGGGAACGAACCAGCGGCGACCAGTTCTCAGCGCAGGGCTGGAGATTGGTGCCGTAGATGCCGCACTCCAGCCAGTATCGCATAGTGCCGGCGAGGTAGAAGATGCCCGGCCACTCCGGCTGGTAGGGCGCCCAGTGCCAGGTCGTGACGCGGCCGGGAGCGATCTGGGGCCACTCCCGCAGCGCCCGGGCGTAGTCGCGATTCGCCGGGTTGTCGACGACGGGACCCACCTGGTCGCCGGCCATGTTCTGGCTCTTGGCGCTGGAGACGACGTTGATCCACAGGTTCTTGTGCGGCTTCAGGGTCTTCGGGGCATCCAGCGACTCGAAGTAGGCGAAGGTGATCACCTGCTGCTCGGGATCGGTCTTGGCCAGCAGATCCAGGGCGCGGTTCAGCAGCAGGATCAGTGGTGCGGCCTCGGACTGCTCGTCGTGAACCAGCTTCCGGCAGGCGGCGCACTGACACCCGCTGAAGCCATCGCCCTGCGCAGCCGAGATCGGGATGGAGGGATCGAACGGGCCCTCGGAGTACTTCTTCATGTCGGCGATCTTGCGGCTGAGCGCATCGGCCAGGTATTGCGGCAACTCGGGATGGGTGCCGCATAATCCCATCGACCAGTCCGGCTCGCGCTTGTCTGCATGGTTGAGCGGATAGAACTCCGGGTGCGCGGCAAAAAGTCCTTTGTGTCCCTCCCAGTCCTTGGGCGGCAGCAACTGATAGAAATTGTGCCCGGCCGCCAGATCGCCACTGGTCTTGTTGGCGGGGTAACCGGCCCCGCGGTTTTTCAGGATCCACGGATAGCTTCCCATCCAGAAGATGAAGCCGCGCTGCGCAAAGGCCGGTTCCTGGAGGTCGTCGAGCGCCGGGACGGCAAGCGTCGCCCGTTTCGGCACGATCTCGTATCCCGGCCCGCCGTATTGCAGCCCTTTTGATTTGAAGGTGTAGAAGCGGCAGCCCAGATGATCCTCCAGGAGGCCCCAGACCGCGTACTGCACCCCCAGGTCGGAGGCCGCGGTCAGCCGCAGGGCCTTGCCGTCGGTGGCGATCCGGTAGGCCTGCCGGGCCGTGGCCCGTTGGCTCGATCCCGGCACCTTGCCCACCTTCTCCAGCACGATCCGCGCCGGCAGTTTCAGCGCATCCGCGGCGGCGGCATCGGCAACTCGCGGCAACTCCGCGCCGCTGATCTGCTTCAGATACGCCTGAAGATCCTTCGCCGGCTGGACGTGCCCGTTGTGAACGATGGCCGCGGTCGCCTGGCCGTTGTCGGCCAGCATCACCGCAGCGCGCGCCGCACACCCCGGCGCGCCGAGCAGAACCACAAGCAGGATCAGCCCACGGCACCGCGCGAGGGCCCTCGCGGTGCTCCGCATGTGCAGACTCCTATTAACCACATTCCCTGTGCAAAGGGCGGAGCAAAACTGCGAGGTTGGCATCGCGCGTCCGAGGTGGACGCGGGCCTCTCGGAGCCGCTACTCGCCGATCTCCGCCTCCAGCCCCGCCATGCGCTCCAGGATATGGCCGTCGCCTTCCCCCCGCAAGTACTGACAGGCCTCCGCCCGCAGCATGCAGAGCTCGAAGATGTGAGCCTCCTTCCGTGAGGATGACGTCGTCGATCACCTCGCGCTTGAATCCGCTGGAGCACCGGGCGAGCGGTTCGTGGTTGTACACGTGCTTGCCGGGGACCTCGGCCGACGGGGCCTGGCAAGGGAAGAGGATGAGGAAGGCAGCCGCCATTGCGATTGAGTGAGTTCGCATTTCAGGCTCCTTGGCGCTGGTCCATGCTATCTCCTGGTTACCACTCCTGCCAGCTTCGCAGCACCGGCGGTTGTGGCAGATTCTCAAGCGTGAACTCGAATCGCCCGCCCAGGAGCGGCACGATCATCCAGCGGTCGTGCGTCCCCGGGGCGTACCGCACGCCGCCGACGTTCACGCACGGCATCTGGACGATCCCTTCCGGCTGGGTGACCATCAGGAACCGGGCCGGGCCTTCGGCGACGGCCACCACCTTGTCCTTGTGGAACGTCAGGTCGTACGGCCCGCTGCACTCCTTGGCCTCGCGCCCCTGGCAGGCGATCCGTTCGCCTTCGACCATCACGAGGCGCACCGTCCCAGCCTCGCCATCGGTCGCAATGCCGCCTCGCGTCCCGGCGAAGACGACGCCTTCGCGCTCGAACCGGAGCGGCCGGTCGGCCTTGAATTCCCAGGCCGCCCCGCTCGCCCGCTTCTGCTTCCGGACGCCCGGCACGACCTCCTCGATGGCGCCGGCCTTCTCGTCCAGCGAGAAGGCGATGTTGACCTTCTCGGCCGGGGCTTCGAGCGTCCCGCCCTTGGCGACCTCGGCCATCGGCACGACCTTGGTCGCGGGTTGCCCGGCCTTGAGCGTGCATCCCTTGTAGGAGACCGTGCCCGTGCCCTCGGCCACAATGAGGTGCACCTCGTCGGCGTACACGCGGACCGCGCCAGCCACGCCCTCGAAGGCCACGTCGCCCTGCTTGAACGCCAGGCCGTCGGGATTGGCGAAGACGTAGTCGGTCCCCTCAGCGGTCGTGATCCGCGCAGCCCCCTCGCCGAGCGACTCGACTTTCGGGGCCGCCTCGTCCTTCGCCAGCGGGCAGATGGCCACGAGGACGTCCTGCCCCGGGGCGATCGGCCCGGCGGCATTGATGGTCAGCGTCTCCTCGACCGTGGCAGCGGTCTCGTGCTCCTTCTTCACGACGGGCGACCCCGCGGCCTGCCAGCCCTTCGCAAGCCAGCCGTACATCGGCCCCTGGGCCGACGCCTCTCGCGACTCGATCTTCACCTCGGCCGGCTGGAGGAAATGGACGTTCATCTTCGGGCCCCACGGACTCGCGTAGTCGAAGCCGGTCGGGGAAGGCTTCACGAGGTCCTTCTTGCCGAGCGTCCGCTGGTACCACCACGTCGGCGGCAGGTTCTCCTTGCCGCCCTTCGCAAGGCTGCGGAAACTGTCGCGGAAGACGAAGGTGTCGGGTCCGCCGGAGCGCCGGCCTTTCAGGAAGAGGACCTGCCGCGTCCATCGCAGGGCCTCGGGCACGGAGAGGTCGCGGGCGGTCGGGTCGTCGGGCCTGAGGAACGTCGGGCTGTAGTCGCCGATGGCCCGCAGGTAGTCGGCGGAGTCGCTGAAGAAGTGGCGGTCGATGCCCGAGACGGGGCCGCCGCCCGGCCAGCCGCCGTCGTCCGTCTGCTTACCGAACCGCACGCGGCTGTGCCAGCCGAAATCGGCATAGATCGTCTTATATTCATCATATTGTCGCATCGCGTAGCCGAAGTCGCTCATCGCCGTGAGGGGCGCGCCCTTGGCGTAGATGACGAAGTCGCCCTGGTTGGCGTCGCTGTGGCTCGCCAAGTACCCCTGGCGGAAACCGAAGTACGTCTCGCCGGGCTCGCCCGCGTGGGCTCGCAGGATGGCGCCGAACCCGGGGAGCCAGACGCTGGCGAGGCCCTTCCGAATGGCCTGGGGGTCGGCCTTGCCCGCGAGGTCGCGGCCCAGGGGCTCGGTCATCAGGCTGAAGCCATTGCAGTGCTGGGTCTCGCCGGGCTCGCCCTGCTGTTTCCATGCCCAGGCGTACAGGGCCGCGCGGGCGGGGTCCCTGTCCTTCCAGAGTGCCGCCGCCGGGGTCCAGACGTTGAACGCCAGGGCGCCCTCGTGTCCGAACCCCGGCACGACGCGCATGCCGCCGAACCGTGGGTCGGGCGGTGCCAGAAGCCGCAGGGCGAAGTCCACCGGCCCGGTCACGAGCGAGCGCGTCCCGTCGTCGAGCCGCCCGGTCTCCTGGGCCACGAGCGCGCCGTGCACCAGCGTCGGGGCGCTGGCCGGGTAGTAGCTGATCAGTTCGGCCCACGCGCCGCCCGGCGCGGTGTTGACGCCGCCCTTGTACCGCACGTAGGCCGCCGCCATGTCCATCCATGTCTTGGCCATCGGGTGATCGGGGATGACGGCCGCGGCAAACGGCAGCGCAAAGAAGCGGTTGACGGGCATGTTCGGATTGCCCTGGTGCGTCCCCGAGGCGCGGGTGTTGACGTCGGGTTCGGCCAGGAGACAGGCGAAGGCGGCCACCTGGGCCCGGAGTTGGCCGCGCCGGGCGGCAGGGAGAGAGCCGTCGGCGAGGAGGCTGCGGAGCCTGACCGTCCACGCCGTCCCCTCGGACTGGCGGTAGTGGCTGAACCACGGGTACTCGCGGTCGTCGCCCAGGAGCGCCGCCTGGAATTGCCTCAGGGCCCCGCTCTCTTCCCGGTCTTTCGCGCCCGGCGGCAGGGCCGCGCCGGCCCGCGTGTCGTCGGACCAAACGAGCGTCCAGTCCTTGTAGTTATCGAGGCTGATGTAGCCCTCGTTCACGCGGAGTGGGTGAAGCGTGTCGTGATACTGGAACGGCCCGGCCACGAGGCACCACAGTCGCCGCATGCCTGTCTGGCCGAAGTCCGGGTCGAACTCGCCCGTATGGAGCAGGTTCTGCGAGTGCGGCTGCGCGCGGATCGTCCACCGCATCTCGACCGCCCCGTCCCTCCACGAGAGCAACTGCTCGAACAGGTTCGGGTTCTTCGGCGGGAACACCCAGTGGGCCGCGCGCCACGAGCCGGCGTGCATCGGCACAATCGCGACGAACGGCGCCGCCTTGTTCGCCCGGAGCTTGGCGGCATCGACCAGGCCGACGTAGTGGGCCCGGTCGCTCCAGGGATCGTGCGGCACCACCTCGGTGACGAGGGCGGCGTCCTGCGTGTAGTCGACGGCGGCGCTCGCATACCGCGAGGCAAAGCCGTGCTGCTTCAGGGCTTCTTCGAGCGGCTCGCACTTCGTCTTGCGGCGGGTCGTCATCATGAAGGCGGCGTCGGGCCGCCAGCCGTCCTTCGCCCAGCCGCTGTCGAGGACCATCGCGACATAAAGCGGATTGTCGGGCGGGCAGGCGCCGCCGAGGTCCATTACTTCGTCGATCCGGACGGCCGGGGCGCCGACCAGCACGCGGGCCGTCAACTGGTAGTGCCTGCCGCCGTCAAACGTGAACCGCGCGCGGGCCTCGGCAAAGAGCGGCCCTTGTTCGGTGACCTCCGTCACGTAGCCGACCACCTTCGGCGCGGCCGCGAGCGCGGCAACTGCGGCGGCCGCATCCGGCGGGTCCTTGCGGTAGCCCTCGCGATGCCGCACGGCCTCGACTGACTCGGTCGCGAAGTAGCTGCCGCCCACCCACTTGCCGTCCGCGAGGCGCACGCCCGCGATCGGGCCGAAGGCGAGGCCGGCCTTCTCCATCTCACCGAGGCTCTTCATTGCGGCGGCGTGATCGGCCGGGAAAACGAGCGGCTTCTTGAACTCCTTCTTCCCTCCGGGCAGGCGGATGGCGACGGCGCCGTTGTCGAGCGTGACGAGTCCGCCGCCGGTCGAGACCTTGGGCGGCGCGCCTGCCGTCGGCTTTCCCGCGACGAGTTCGTACCGGTACTGCCCGCCTGCCGCGAGGCCGGCGAAGAACGACAGGCGGGCGCTCTTCACCGAGGCGTCGGCGTTCTTCTCGACGCGCCAGAACTGGCACGGCTGTTCCTGTCCCGCCGCGTCCACGAGTTTCACGGCGTCGGTCTTGAGCGGCGCCTTCAGCTTTGCCCAACCCGGGCTGGCCGCGTCGGGCAGGCTGGCCCGCGCCTCAGCGGGCGGCTGGTAGTCGTCGCGCGTGAGGACGTAGGTTACGAGCGTCCGCGGCCACTCGCGGCCCGCGATCTCGCGGCACTCGAAGACGGCGAGCGGTTCCGCGCCGCGGACCAGGGCTACGGCCGACATGAGGAAAAGGCAGGAAAGCAGAACGTCTCGTGCCCGCATGTTCGTCTCCTTCGCCAACGTTGCCGGATCGGATTTCCGCAACAGCCGCGACGACGAGGCGCTTACCGCCGTGCCGCGCCGGGCGGCCATCGCGGCGGCGGCGCCCGCGGCTTGGCCGAGCGCCATCCATGTCTCTTCGACGCGGACTGAACTGAACGCCACGTGCGATGCTGACAGGCAGACCGGCACGAGAAGGTTATCGCACTCCTCGCGCTTCGGGACGAGGCTGCGATATGGGATCTCGTACGGCCGTTTGCCCTGGTCCACCCAGAACCGGCCCTCGTTCTTGAACTCGGTCTTCGAGATCGCCACGCGCTGCACGTGGTGGCAGTCCAGCCAGTGTGAACCAAGGGCAACCGTGTCGGACTTGTCCCTCTCCGCCTGAATGTCGCGCTGCACCATGACGTAAGCGCCGACCATGCGGCGGGCTTCGCGCACGTAGACGTAGTAAGGCCAGTGATCGTTGTCCTCGAACTCGTCCTTCGGGAGGCCGAACTGGGCCATGCGGTCCCGCACGGCCCGGGGGACGGTCGGCTCGTGGGCCAGGTAGTAGAGATAGCCGAGCGTGTAGTCCTTGTATGCCTGCCAGATGGCGCGTCGCTTCTCGTGGCCCGCCTCGGGCCAGTCGTGCTGCGCCCCCAGCAGGCCCAGTGAAACGGTCGCGTCTTGCCGGTTGTTAAGCTCGAACTTGCCGTTGGGGCGGGCCGGCAGGTAGAAGAGGTCCTCCAGCTTGATGCCCGGGTTCTCCCGAAGGACGCCCGCGAGCATCTGGTATCGGGCCGGGTCATAGTTCGCGGGCCGCGGCGGGGGCAGGCGGTTGTCGGCGCGGTCCGTAACGATGACGCGGAAGTTGTAGACCATGACCTTCCGGTCCGCGGCCCCCGCGGGGCCAAGCTTGTCGAGCGTCAGGGTCACGTCCGGCAGGAGGCGGCCGTCCGCATCATACGGCGACGCGCTCACCGGCTTCGGGTCGAGGCGGATGCCGGCGAGGTCCTCACCATATTGGCCGCGGCCCTCCCGTCCGAGGGCATAGGAGACGCCCGCCCGCGCCAGGAGGTCCCCCTCGTAACTCGCGTCGATGAAGACGCGACCGCGGAAGACGGAGCCGTCCGTCATCGTGATAGAGGCAAGCCGGCCGTCGCGTTTCTCGGCGCGGTCGATCGGCTTCTCGAAGCGCACCTCGACCTTTGCCTCGCGAAGCATGTCCTGGTAGACGCGTTCCGCGACCTTGGACTCCCACTGGTAGCGGGCGTCCTTGGTGCCGTAGGCCTTGCCGAGGCGGCGGAAGAACTCCTCCAGGAGGCCGCTGAAGGTGTCCCAGTTTTGCGCCCACTCGGCCGTCGTCAGGCCGCTCGTGTGCAGGCCGCCCACGTGGCGCGCCGGCTCAAGGAGGAGGACCGAGGCCCCCTCGCGGCCCGCGGCCGCGGCCGCCGCGATGCCGGCCGGGGTCCCG
>Ga0209777_10003333_pt1 | contig 19997 bp, 16 predicted proteins | sample FrelakmetHBP12HB_FD_187147 | JGI IMG/M metagenome (GOLD analysis project Ga0209777, IMG submission 187147) | Freshwater lake sediment microbial communities from the University of Notre Dame, USA, for methane emissions studies -HBP12 HB (SPAdes)... | ecosystem: Environmental > Aquatic >...
GATGCAGCTCTCTACGCAGGGCCTTGCCACGGGGTTGGACTACTACAAGTATCGTTACTACCTTGGTGGCAACAGGTATTCAGATCCGGTTTCGGGACCTAATGCCGACTACAATTACTCGGAAATGAATTCAACTCTACTGATTCGCTGGGAGTATCGACCGGGCAGCACGCTATATTTGGTCTGGACGCGTTCGCGACCGGAGTTTGATCGGACGGCCAACGACCTGTACTTGCGGCGCGATCTAAGGCGAATGTTCTCCGGCAATGCGGAAAATCTTTTCTTGATAAAGGCGAGTCATTGGATGAGTATGTAGTAGCGTATCCGGCGGCGCTTGGAAATTGCATACTGTGATCCCCGCTCGTGGAGTTGTACCATTTCTGTGGCCGCGCCCGTCAGAACTACCGAAGGGAGAAAAACAATGATTAGCCCGCGCACAATCTGTCTCGTCACACTGGTGGTAGCAATATGTGCCACAATCGTGGCAGCGAAGAGCAACCTGACGGATCCCTATGAGATCCTCAAGCTCAGTTTTGACGCCGACGGCGGTCTAAATCGCCTCAAGGCGGAACGCACCCAATATGTAGAAGGAACTCTGGCTGTTGCCGGTCTCAAGGGGACTCTTAAGTCATGGTCCCAGCAGCCCGATCGTTCGCGCACTGAGGTTGACCTGGGTGTGCTCAAGATGACCCAGGGGGACAACGGCCGGTATCAATGGGTGCTGGATGCCAACGGCAAGCTGCAGAAGATTACTAAACTTGATGAACCGACGATTAAACGTCGGCAACTCAAGAGGCTTATGGCCGATTACGAGTACGCCAACCCGAAATCCAATGTGTTCAAAGTCACGCTGACGGGTGTGGAAAAGGTGCAGGACAAGGACTGTTATGTCATCAAGATTGTGAACAGCATCAATAGCGATGTCATCGCCAATTACATCAACTCGGAGACCTTCCTCCTCGAAAAGAGTTTTACGACCGAGGGTGAAGAGCGCAAGGAGACATTCAGCGGAGACTATCGCAAGATCAGTGGCCTGATCGTACCTTTCTGGACGAAAGAGACTTCGCTAAATTCCGGTCAGATACAAGAAGTCACGCTCACTAAGTACGAATCAAATCCGCCAGTCGACACATCGCTCTTTGAGCCACCCGAGCAGACGGGCAAGGACTACCGATTTTCTTCCGGCAATAGCGCGGAGAATATTCCGTTTCGGTTCATCGGAAACCACATCTTCGTATTCGTCAAGGTCGGCTGTAGGGAGCGGCTTTGGGTTTTGGACACCGGCGCAGGTATGTCATGTATTTCCGAAGTCTTTGCTAAGGAACTCGGGCTCAGACTGGAAGGAGATATGAAGGGGCTCGGTGCCGCCGGAACGCAAGTGAGTCTGAAGCTTGCTACACTACCCCGCTTTGAACTTCCCGGCATTGAGTTTGACAGCCAGAAAGTGGCAGCGCTCGACATGAAAGCACTGATTCAGACTCTCGGATTCGACTGCGCGGGAATTCTCGGCTTTGATTTTCTGTCCCGTTTTGTCACGAAGGTTGATTACGCCAATCTACTTCTGTCCTTCTACGATCCCGAGACCTTCAAGTATCTCGGTGACGGACATGAGGTCAATATGCACCTGAAGGAAAATCTGTTCAGGGTGGATGCGACATTGGACAGTGTTCATAAGGGGTCCTGGGTGTTCGATATGGGAGCGTCCGGAAACAGTCTGGACGGTGCTTATGCCGTGCGCAAAGGTTTCACTACGCGGAAAATCGTGGAAGGACTAGGGCGAGGCGCGGGCTCTGCCTTCAGAACCGGTTCTGTGAAATGCAAGAGTTTTGAGTTTGCCGGGTATGGAATAGACAGCCCAGTTGTCTCCTTCTCAACCGGTTCTGCCGACACGGCGATCAAGTCTGATGAGATCGGAGCTTTGGGCAATACTCTGTTTAGGAACTTCGTCGTCTATTGCGACTATGCACACGAGAAGCTGATAGTTGAAAAGGGGGACAAGTTCAACCAGCCATTTCCAGTTGATAATTCCGGTGTGCAGTTTAAGCGTGGCGACTCCGAAGAACCGGTTGTGATTTTCGTCTCACCGGGGACTCCGGCAGCGAAAGCTGATTTCAAAGAAGGTGATGTTGTAAAGTCAATCAATGGTATCGCCGTGAAGTATTTCGATGGGCTGACAGCGGTCCGAGAAATGCTTCAACAGGAACCGGGCACCAAGCTCACATTTGTGATTGAACGCAACGGCCAGAAGAAAGAGCTGAAGCTTACACTCGCCGATCTTTATGAGTGAAGCCACGACTCGCATGTTTGCTGAAAGGGGCAAGTCACTGTAAGGGGTGTTCCATAGGTTGGATTACGTGAACTGCCCGAAGAGTAAATTGATTTTCCCCCTTAGCAAAGGGGGACCAAGGGGGTTGTATGCGCCTATCCAGCAAGAAGAAAGACAACCCCCTAAATCCCCCTTTAATAAGGGGGAATAACCTCTCCTCGTTCTGATGTTTCTGCTGCCCAATTTACGGGATCACTTCGTGAGTTCAGCCTAGATAGGAGTTATCAGTTATTCGGCTTCACTTGGTAACGATCAGCTTGCTTGAAGAAAGCGATTGCGGAGTAGCCCGCGAACACTCTGGCCGAGTGCTTTACTCCCTTGGGAATGAAGAAGCGATCGCCCTTGGAATAGATTCGTTTTGCTCCGTCCATGCTGAGTTCGACCCGACCTTCGAGGACGATTTTCCACTGGCTTTCATGAGAGTGTTCAGGGACTAGTGTATCTTCTGCAAATTCCATAAAGATGATCTGATGAGTTTCCGCTTGGGAGAGGTATGCTTTTACGCCTTTTAGTGGAATGTCTGCTTCGGGCAAGCTCATAACCGGTTCAGGGAATACATTAGCCATCATTATTACTCTCCTACTCTGATGATTTGACCATAGTGCTTAGTAGATATCATACGTTCAGGTTTGGCATTTGTTGCGACCGGTGATTTGGAGAGCAGTTGTCAATGCTTGCTCTTCCAGCGAGAGGCGGGAGTCACTTCAGAACCGCTTCTGGTAGAAATGGCAGTACGGCTGTTTGCCGTTGTGATCGTAGTAATCCTGATGGTAGTCTTCGGCTTGCCAGAACGTTCCTGCCTTGGATAATTCCGTAACGACGTCATACCCTTTGCTTTTCAGTATGTCGATCAGCTTGGCAGCAATCTGCTTCTGAGTGTCGTCTAAGTAGAAGATTGCCGAGCGATACTGCTCACCGACATCAGGTCCCTGACGGTTTCTTTGGGTCGGATCATGAATCTCAAAAAAGAGCCGCGCTAGTTTCTCGTAGTTTGTCTTTGTCGGATCAAATACTACCTCGGCCGTCTCCGCATGCCCGGTTCCACCTTCGCAAACCTGCTGATACGTTGGGTTGACTGTATGCCCGCCCATATAACCAACTCGGACGGATATCACGCCTTCAGTCTTTTTCAACATGTATTCTGTACCCCAGAAGCATCCGCCGGCGAAATAGGCCTTTTCAGTTGCGGGCTTTTGGGATGGCACCGCAGCCTTTGGGGAATTGGTTGCTTGAGTCTCATCCGTCGGCACGAAATTCATTGAGATTGAATTAACGCAATATCGGACATTCTTGGGAGTAAAGCCCTCCCCCTCAAATACATGCCCAAGATGTGCACCGCAATGGACGCAAGTGATTTCGGTGCGCATGCCGTCAGCGTCCACTGTCCGCTTGATGGCTCCCGGGATTTCGGCATCGAAACTGGGCCAGCCGCAACCAGCATCGAACTTGTCCGTCGAGCGATATAAAGGAGCGCCGCAGCGTTTGCACGTGTAGGTTCCATCGGCGTTGTATTGGTAGTATTTGCCGCTGAACGGCGGCTCGGTCCCTTTATGCAAAATCACGTGTTCTTCGTCTGGTGTCAACTCGTTGTAAATCATAGTCTTCTCCGTCGAATTGCCTGTAGACATTATTGTTGGCGGTCTCAGCCCAATTACGATCGCAGCGACCAAAAGACTCCATACCAACACTCGGCCGATCATTTTCGTTCGATACTGCATCTGATTCTACCATTCTCATGCGTTATCATTGTCAAGTTCCAGCCAGTTTCTGATCGCAGTTTCTAAAACAGCCGCCAGATGACTTCGGTTCCCCAAATCGGGAGACACTGATGTTTCAGCAGATAAGAGCTTGCTTGCCCGGCGGACATAATGTACCTTTGTTTCTTCTCTGCGACCGGTTCGAGAAGGAGAGCCCAAACGCCTAATGAAAAGGAATGGAAGTCTTTGATTCCCGATAAATCCATGCAATCACCATCCCTCAAAACAAGGAAGAGAACTCGTGCTTAGAAAACGTCTTTCCCTCATGATTGGTGCTTTCATGTTTCTCGCAACGTCGGCGTGGGCGCAGTCGGCCGACATGCAGTTGGACGTGAAAAAGCATACACTGGACAACGGCCTGAGAGTTCTGGTATTGGAGAACCACTCGGCGCCGGTTTTCTCGTCGATCATTCGTTTTAATACCGGCTCCGTTGACGAATACCCCGGTATCACTGGTTCATCACATCTCCTTGAACACATGCTATTCAAGGGGACTAAGATCGTCGGCACATCCAACTACGAAGCCGAAGTTCCGATCATGGCCAAGATCGATTCTCTGGCGCATCTGGCGTATGCCGAACAGGTGAAGCTCCTGAGTCCGCTCAATCCGTCAGACTCAACGCGGCTTAAGCAGTTGCGCCAACAGATGGCGGATCTTCAGGCTCAGCAGAAACAGTATGTCATCAAGGACGAAATGTGGAGCACATACTTGCAGAACGGCGGCTCCATGCTCAACGCTTCGACCGGCAATGATGGTACCCAGTATTACGTTTCCCTTCCAAAGAATCGTCTTGAATTATGGGCGTTCTTGGAGAGCGATCGGATGGCCAATCTGGTACTTCGCGAGTTCTACTCTGAACGCGATGTGGTTATGGAAGAACGACGGCTATCACAGGAAAACACGGCCCAAGGTCGTCTCGCGGAGGCGACCGGGGCAACTGTCAACTGGGCTTCATCTTACAGATGGCCGGTGGTCGGTTGGATGAGTGATATTTCGACTGTCCAGCGGGAAGATGTCGAGCAGTACTTCAAGTCTCATTATTCACCATCTAACGCTGTCGCCGTCATTGTGGGAGATGTAAATGCCGATTCCGTATTCGCGATTTGCGAGAAGTATTTCGGCAAGATACCTCCACAACCTCTTCCCAAACCGGTTGTAACCAGAGATGCGCCGCAGGCGGGAGAAAGGCGTGTGGAAGTCGAATACGATGCTAACCCGATGGCTTCCATTTGCTGGCAGACACCGCAGATCGGTCATCCTGATCTACCAGCGCTCGAAGTGGCGGCCAATATCCTTTCGAGCGGACGAACCAGCCGCTTCTATAAGAACATCCGCGAGAAAAAGCTCGGCACGGCCGGCGCCAGCGTAGACTACTCGCGGTACCCCGGCACATTTTCCTGCGATGTTTCCCCCTATGGCGACCACACCGTTCAAGAGTTGGAGACGGCGGTCTATGCTGAAATCGATCACCTGAAGACTGAAAAAGTGACTGAATGGGAACTGCAGAGAGTGCGTAATCAGGTTGATGCCCAGTTGTGGCGCTCCTTGGATTCCAACCGGGGATTAGCTTCGCGTATCGCCAACAGCGAAATCTTGACCGGCGATTGGCACGATTTCCTTAATCGCAGCAAAGCTGTGAAGGCGGTAACGGCTGATGACGTCATGCGGGTTGTGAACAACTACCTCGTCAAGAAGAACCGTTCGGTAGTATCTATCGTCAGACCCGAGGGGGAGCAACCGGCAGCCGCTGCACCCAGGAAGAACAAGTGAGGAGAGACAGACAATGAAGAGACTAATATCCTATGCGATCACTCTGCTTATCTTGGCAGCAGCGACTACTCAGGCGCAGACACCGCCGGCGAAATCGACCGCCTCAAAAACTATTGAAAGCTTGTCCAAGGGGAAGATTGAACTCACAATCCCGCATTTAGGCGCCGGCGTCGAGCGTCTGACTCTTGACAATGGACTGATTCTCTACTTTTACGAAGATCATAAGCTGCCGCTCTTCAATGTAACGGCTCTGGTCCGGTGCGGGAGCATTTACGACACTCTGGAAAAGAACGGTCTCTCCTCCTTAGCCGGAACCGTGATGAGGTCTGGCGGCACCAAGTCGATCAGTGGTGACTCATTGAACATCCTTCTCGAATACATCGGCGGGTCGCTGGAGACATCGATCGGCACGGAGTCCGGTTCAGCATCACTCAGCGTTCTCTCAAAAGACCAGGATTTAGGGCTGAAACTGCTGGCGGATTTATTACGTAACCCCGCCTTCCCGCAGGAGAAGCTTGATCTTGCCAAAACCGATCTCAAGAATCAGATCAAACGTCGCAACGACAATCCGAATCGCCTGGTGAGCACCTACTTCTCGAATATGCTGTATGGCGATCATCCCAACGGCAGGATTCTGGATTGGTCTACGGTAAAGGGGTTAACGGTACAGGATCTTGCTGACTATCAGCAGCGCTTCTTTGTGCCCAACGGCATCATCCTCGGCATTTCAGGGGATTTCAACAAGAAAGACCTTCTGTCCAAGATAACGCAGTACTTTGGCGACTGGAAGAAATCCTCGCAGCCGCTCCCGTCGCAGCCCGAAGTCGCACTGACCTATCATCCGGGTGTCTATCAAGTCAAGAAAGACATCAATCAGGCCTATCTCATGATTGGCGAACTCGGCATCAAGCGCGACAATCCTGACCGCTATGCAGTCGGACTCCTGAACTACGTGCTTGGTGGCGGTTCCTTCACTTCTCGCCTGACTAGTCGGGTACGTTCCGACGAGGGTTTGGCGTATCATGTAGGCTCAAGTTTCGATACAGATTCGCGCGATTATGGTACTTTTGCCGCCGATTGCCAGACCAAGAGCGCGACTGCGTACAAAGCGACCAAGATCATCACCGAGGAGATCGACAAGATTCGCAAAGATGGGGTCACCGAGCAGGAACTTGAAGAGGCCCGCAACTCGATCATCAATCGCCTTGTATTCAATTTCGATACGTCATCAAAAATCGTACGCAACCTGATGTCGCTGGAGTTCGATGGTTATCCTCCAGATTACTACGATAAGTATTTGGATAACTATCGCCGTGTGACGCTAGCGAATATCAAGCAGGTGGCAGAGAAGTATCTTAAACCGGATAAGCTGACGTACATCGTCGTTGGTAAATCGGAGACGTTCGAGAAGTCGCTGTCGGAGTTTGGCAAGATCACGAACATCGATCCGCCCAAGCCCGTGATAGAGTGATCTCGTAGGCCGTACCCGTGGAGTGAACCGGTTACGGCAGTAATCCGGGGTAGACGGGCCTATCGCACTTCATCTATCAGGATCTCGAAGAACCGTTCTCGAGCGCGCCGTTCTATCCACGGGTAATGTCCGCATTCCGGCAGCATCTCGAATCTGACATCCCTAAGGCAGCCCTCAAGAAAAGGACGGATGCCTTCGATAGGGTGGGGATCATACTCTCCGTGGATGACGATCACGGGGATGTTGATTTTGGAGAACTCGTTGGCGAGGAAATTGGGACGATCCCTGAGTACCTTAAAGTCTGACCAGACTTTGTCGTTCAGATCAGGCTGAACTTCCAGAACCTCGAGGTCTCTGGTCAGGGGATCGTATACATCAGCGTCAAAATATATATTTGCACATTCAGCGAACAGTCGATCACGTTCATCGCCGGACGCCAACGTTAACTCGCGCAATATCGTGTCATGTCTTGCGCGATTGGCCTGCGTCAGTCGCTCAAGTCGCTGCGTTTTCACTCGATCGGAGTTCTCAGCATCGAAGACGGCGCTTCCGATCAGAATGGCTTTTCTCACCAGTTTTGTATGTTTCGCCGCCAGAAACAGTGCCAATACCGCGCCCCATGATGAGCCGATCACCGTCAGCGGCGGACTGCCGTGGTCGACCAGTTGAGTCCTCAACTCCTCTATCTGTCCTTCAAGCGAGTTCGCGGACTGCAGGGGTTCAAGAACACCCACGATCTTTGCCAACTCTCGCGCAACAGGCGCCATATATCCGGGAACCCCCGGTCCTCCGTGGAGAACGGCTACCCGGTGGGGAGGGCTGCCGTATTGTCTAACTGAAATTTCCAAGATACAGTCTCCTATGGGATTTCTGAAAGACCGGCATTCATTCAGGCGCCGGCAGGAAGGGATGGTTGTCTCGCAAGTACGCTTCCCTCACCCCCTTCCCCTCTCCCACTGGGAGAGGGGTGTAGGGGTGAGGGTGTAAGATGTCACGACGCCATTCAATCAGGGCTTGATCGTTGCCTGAAGCTGTTTTGGCGCCTTTGACAAATCGGTAAACTTGTACTCCCAAGTTGCCGTGTTGCCGTTTGTCGACGTAGCATTTGACTTCACGACTGTGCCTGGGAATTTGGCAGTCATCCGCACTTTGTGGTTCGCGAAGGCCTTCGTCATCATTTCCGTCATACCGGACATCATCGAACCCATCTGCGCCATCGTGGTGTCAATCGCCTCCGCCAACGGTACAAGAAGGGAGTCTCTCGATTGGGCTGTGTCTAAACTCGCACTCTCTGGCTTCGACGACTCCTCTTCCATCGGCATCATTTCTCCCATTGAGGAGGCTTCAAATCCGCGAACAAATAGCCACTGTCCAGACTTGTCTTTACGAAACGTGATTTCTGGTTTGCTGCTCGGTTCGCTGGCCAGCTCGCTGCCCGGTTCGCCCATCATCTCGCTCTTGCCCATTTGATCGCTGATCTGCAGCATTTCCTGAAGGTCTTTGAACGAGTACTTGACGTCATATACAACGGTGGACTCACTCTGTTGTTCTTTGAAGTCGAGCAGCTTGACAGTGCTCTTGTGCTCCTTGAGTTTCTTCTCCAGATCCTCGCGCGTAAACAACTTGAACATTGCACTGTCCTGAGCTGAGTCCGCCGAGAGAGATCCCATCATTTCCGACATCGCCTGGAAGTACTTCTTGTAGACAGTCACATGCATCGCCATCGTGCCCGAACCGTCGGCGTTAAGTTCGAGCGTCTCGTCGTAGTCAATACACCCTGCGATGAACAGCGCGCAGAGCAGCGCCAGTGTCAAAGGCAAAAACCGTTTCATAGATTATCCCTCCGCTCAGTTTGTGGCAGTTTGCTAGTTCCCATTTAGATCGCTTAGATTACGATAGGGGGTCTGGAAACGCGATGCAAGGGGAAAAAAGGGGTCAGTTTGGGCGAAATCGGGCACTTTTCACCCCTTATGAGGTTACAAACACTGTCAAGAGAAATCTCTTGCTATCCGATCAATAGTATATATATTGAAATGCTGAGGATTTAGCAAATGAACAACCAAGAAGCCCTAAAAGCCAACCTCCAGTATATTCTCGATAATCGAGATGAGTTACTGATGCAGTATTTTGGTAAATACATCGTGGTCAACAATCAGGAAATTGTTGGTGCGTACGATTCTTACGAGAATGCTGTCCAAGATGCAATTCAAAAATATGGAGAAGAAGCCGGTTTCTTAGTGCATCATCTTACTAAGGAAGAAACTGTTAATTTTGTCGTAAGGGCGCAGATTTGATTCATCGAGTTGATTACTCTATTAAAATACCTGCCAATAAGTCCTTAACTGGCAAAGACATAACTATACCGTCGAATGTTGGATTGCAGACGATTGGTGCTTTGTTGAACGTCTCGATTATGCCGGGTAAGGCAATTCGTGACAAATTCGAGAAATCTGGTCAACAATATCTTTCTGTGGCAGCACAAGCCATGATCGATACTGGTGCATCAGGGTCTGTTATCACCCCCCAAATCGCAGGACAACTCGGACTTATCCAGACAGGATATACTTTGGTGGCCTCCGTTAACAATCAGCAGCGTCAGCCCGAGTATTACGGCTCTATCGGATTCTCTTGGGGAGGCATTGCCGACACAGCTTTGACCGCATGTCCTCTGGTTGGATGTGACTGTCTAATCGGTAGGAATATTCTGCAATACTGGTATTTTACCTATGACGGTAAGAATGGTACTGTTGTAATCTGCGATTGATATTGCTCCCAATTTCCCCTTGACACAGAACAATGGAATTCATGGCTTGTGTTATGCCTAAGCGGTCACGCAGCAAGCAGGGTAGGAAGTTCGACATAAATGAACTTGCAGCTTCAATCACGGGAGAGGCAACAAATGAGAACCCACCAGAAGAGACTAAGCCCGAAGATGAAGGCAAGAATCCGGCAGCTGTAGCCCTTGGCAGACTTGGCGGACTCAAGGGCGGCCAAACTCACCAAGAAGCAGAGAATTGCATCAGCGCGTAAGGCGGCTAAGGCGCGTTGGAAGAAAGTTAAAGATCCATCGGAATAGTATCTCCAAACTTCTGCGCCGCTCTATTCAGTAATCGCTGGAATTCCTGATAACTACTGCAGGCTCTCATTAGGAAAATTACTCTGGTCAAGTGCTCTCTCAATGCAGGATTGCCTATATCTGTAGTTAGGTACTGAAAGAATTTGTGTTTTCTCGCCCCAGAGATGACAGGATTGACCCGGCGTAATTCTGTTAGGACTCCAGGGGCAAGCCTTGAATAGACAATATCGTTCGTCCAATGTCCCACATAGGACGGTTTTTTTGATCCAGCACTGAGAGGAAGTGAAATTCCTTTAAGTCGAAACAATTCCTCGTAAAACTCATTAGGAAATGTCTTTGTCCATTTTTCCCATTCACCCGTGATGTATTTGTCGACGATGGCTCGTAACGCCATACTGTCACGTACTTCTTGGTAATTCGTTACCTCGTCAATAAGTGCGATGATGCCAACCTTCGCGAGAGATCGCAGAATGATTTCGCTTGCCTTGGCATAGTGTTTCTGACGTGTCGTCTTAATCAGTCCCTGATCTCGGCACTTCAAAATAAACTCGCAGATATCAGTCAAAACAGTTGCCTCGTACCCATACCCAGACCTTCCACCATGCGGAGGTTGAAACACAATCGCGTTATTCAAGCGCACCGTTAATTCATTGACGCTCATCCCTTTAGCTCCAAATTGATCGGCAAATGCTATCAATCTGCGCGTGCCGATATGAACACTGCCACCGGTTGACATGCCAACACTTGCCTGTAACCCGCGTTGTGAAATCACCCGCGTTCCGTCTTCCAGTACGAAGCACGGAATTTCTACGGCTCCGAGTGGCAAGACGCCCTCGTGTGTTGCTTTGGCAATTCCCCATCTTGTGGCGGCTGCATTCTGAGCGATTTGAGATCGCTGTTCTGGTGTTAGCGCTTCGGCTCTCGCCTTTCCGCCCAACGACTGAATCGAATCTTTCTTCATAGAGTCCTTTCTCTTCTGTTCATGCTTGCAGCTTAATGCTTGCTTTACTTTCAAGCAAGCATTATTATTTCTGTGATGAAAAAAACCTGACAATACGTGACGCTCACGTCCAAAAGGTCAGGATGAAGAAGCTAATTACAGAAAATCGGGTCAAGATTACACGTGCAACCGCTTCTGGTATAATCAATTACGATTATGAGATGACCAATATCGTGAGGCTCTGGGAGCAGTGTGAATCAGACTGACCCGCTACCCCCAAAGCGCTGTTAATTACTCTCTTCGATGGACAATATCTCTATGAGAAGCAGTGGAGCGTCCCATTATGCCGGAGGTGGGGTAGCCGCGGCGCCAAGCCCTCGCATAATTGTGGGCTGGGTCTTCTGTGCCCGCTTTCTTTGCAGGGCATCCAATATCGCTTTGCGCATCCGAATCGCTTTTGGGGTCACTTCGACCAATTCATCAGTTGCGATCCATTCCATTGCCTGTTCAAGCGACATCTTGCGCGGAACGTCGAGCGTAACTCCGATATCTTTCGTGGAGGACCGGTGATTGGTCAGGTTCTTGCGTTTGGTTGGGTTGCAGGCCATGTCATCGGGGCGTGAATTCTCTCCCACGATCTGGCCATTGTAGACTCGTTCGGCCGGTTCCACGAAGATCACTGCCCGCTCTTGTAGACCTTCGATCGAATATGCGGTAGCCGGTCCCGTGGCGATACTGACGACAGAACCGCGGTTGCGCGAAGCAATCTCGCCCCGCCATGAGCCATACCCGACAAAACGAGAAGCCATTATCCCCAGACCACGGGTGTCTGTCAGGAACTCAGACCGGTAGCCTATGAGTCCGCGCGTTGGTATTTCGAACTCGACCCTGACAACATTGCTGCCGGAGTTTTCAACGGTTCTCAATTCCCCTTTCCGACGCGCCAGCTTCTCAATGATGATGCCCTGATATACCTCTGGGACGTCAATGATCAGTTGTTCGATCGGCTCCAGAGTGTTTCCGTCTACGTCTTCGCGAGTGATGACTTCGGGACGAGAGACGCAGAACTCAAGCCCTTCACGTCGCATTTCTTCGATCAAGATAGCAAGATGCAGTTCACCGCGCCCCGATACTTTTACACCATCGGATCGTCCGAGATCTTCCATGCGCAGTGCAACGTTAACGCGTAGCTCTCGTTGCAGGCGATCCTTTAGTTGACGCAGCATGATGGCCGTGCCGTCAGCTCCGGAGAAGGGTCCCGTGTTGACCAGAAAGAACATCGACACCGTGGGTTCTTCGATCTCCAAAGGTTTGAGAGCCGCCTCTGAGTCTTCGCTACTCGAGAAGGTATCTCCGATACCGATTTCACTCGGTCCGGCCAGCCAGACAATATCGCCGGCGGTGATCTTGTCCGCCTCGACCCGCTGCAGTCCGCGCGTCACCCAAAGATGAATGCCTTTCTCCTTGGTAGAGCCGATCACATCCCAGCCGGCATCCTGATCATAAGCATCTTTCCAACGTGTGACAAACCGAGTGAATTCCTCCCCTTTGTTCAGCGTGCCGCTGAGAACTCGGCCACAACCAATTTGCCCAACATAATCACTCCAGGCCAAGGTGCTGACCTGCATAAGAAACGGACCATCTTGATTGACTTTAGGAGGCGCCACATGTTTGATTACAGTCTCAAAAAGGGCATCCATTCCTTCGTGCGCGTCTTTCTCTAAGTCTCTCACAAACCACCCATCGAGTCCGGAACCATACAGAACCGGAAAATGCGCCTGCGCGTCCGTTGCCCCCAGATCGATAAAGAGATCAAAAGTCTTGTTCAGGGCGTGATCGGGGCGGGCGTTGGGACGATCAACCTTGTTGATGATAACGATCGGCTGTAGACCCAACCGCAATGAACGCATCAACACATACCGGGTCTGAGGCATTGGCCCTTCGTTGGCGTCAACCAACAGTAGAACCGAATCGACCATCGAGAGGACTCGTTCCACCTCACCGGAGAAATCGGCGTGCCCGGGTGTATCGATGATGTTGATCAGATAATCATTCCAGTTAACCGTGCAGTGCTTGGCCCGGATCGTGATCCCGCGTTCGCGTTCAAGATCATTGTTGTCCATCAGGCGTTCCGCCACATGCTGGTTATCCCGAAAGGTTCGGGTAGCGCGAAAGACGGAATCAATCAAAGTCGTTTTTCCGTGGTCGATATGGGCGATAATAGCGAGATTACGAATGCGGTCGACTGGTATCATACGGACAAGAACCTCTTACAGCGCGGGCAAGTTCCCGCTTCGTTAACAACTCCACACCAAGACTCTCAGACCAAACCGTTGCAGGGAAGATCATGAAGAAAGAAGGCTCGGTGCAGCGATCTGCCGACCGAGCTAGTGCAGACCCAACAGAGTATAGTACGTAAAGTTGAATTCTCCAAACTCTTTCTTTCGAGCTGCTCAAAACCCATAGTGGTTGAGTCGGTTGTACAGGTTTTAGCTTTAGTGGGAATGTTGATGACGCAGTATGTGACGAAGCAATCTGCGGCTGCATCCTGAGAGCGCAAATTCAGATTGCTTCGTCGTGCTCCACGCCCCCCATCACCTCTCAGCACTCCTCGCAATGACACGGACTGGGCTTTTTCAACACTCCCAACGCACTGTGAACTCGTGAAGTAGAATCTCGCAATTTTGCGTGTTTTTTTGGCAAGAACCAATAACTTGTGGTCGTCGGCTTGGATTTGTTTGGAACTGGACGTGTGGCCGAGGAGTTAAACTATGATTATGGTTATGTCAATTCGCAGTACAACATCTCTCGTTTGCGGAGTTGCTCTGGCATTGTTCTCCAGTCTCTTTCTGGCCAGTTGTGGGCAGGGGACTAGCAAGCAGACAAATCGCGAGGGGAGTGGTAGAAATAACGCCCTTTCGGTGGAGGCAGTGGTAATCAGACCGCAGGTACTGGACAACAAGATATTCACCACGGGAACACTACTCGCAAATGAGGAAGTCGAACTGCGCCCGGAGATTTCCGGCAGGGTTACCGGTGTCTTCTTCCAAGAGGGGAGCAGGATTGCCAAAGGAACCTTGATGCTGAAGATCGATGACCGCGAGTTGCAGGCTCAGCAGAAACGTAAGGAACTCGAAGAAAAGTTGGCATCCGATGAAGAACGTCGTGAACGAAGCCTCTTCGATATCAAGGCGATTAGTCAGGAAGAGTATGACAAGACTCTCAACACATTGCGGCTGATTCAGGCGGACAAGGAAGTTATCGAATCGCAAATCGGCAAGACGGAGATCAGGGCTCCATTCAACGGAGTTGTCGGACTGCGTTATGTCAGCGAGGGTGGCTTTGTATCACCGGATATGTTGGCTGCGACCGTGCAGGAGTTAGACCCAATGAAGGTCGAGTTCTCCGTACCGGAGAAATACGCCAAGGAGATCAGGAGCGGAATCGAAGTTCTCGTGCGCGCGGGGGATTCCGATGAGGATCACAAAGGTGTTATCTACGCCTCGGAAACAAAGATCGATCCCAATACTCGCACTATCAAGGCCAGAGGGAAGATTCCAAACGCGCAAGGGGCTTTAATCCCCGGCTCGTTTGCCAAAGTCGAGATCACATTGGCTGAGTTGCCGGACGCAATCGTGATACCGTCCGGGGCGGTGATCCCCGAATTGAACGGCGAGAAGGTCTTTATCTGTGTAAACGGCAAGGCCAAGCCGGTCTCCATCAAAACCGGCATCCGAACGGAAAAGAGCATCCAGATTGTGGAAGGGTTGGCAGTCAACGATACTCTCATCGTGACCGGTCTCCTGCAACTGGCCAATGGCAAGGATGTTCAGATAAAGACACTTCAAGGCAACTAACCGCGCAATACAAATGAACATCTCTTCCGTCTGTATCAGTCGACCGGTCTTATCCATTGTGCTCTCGATAGTGATCGTTCTTTTCGGGGCGATTGGCTTCCTATTCTTGGGGGTTCGGGAGTATCCTAGCGTTGATCCTCCCGTTGTAACTGTCAGCACAAACTACACGGGGGCAAATGCCGACATTATCGAATCTCAGGTAACAGAACCACTTGAGGAATCAATCAACGGTATTGCCGGTATTCGTTCCCTTACATCATCGAGCAGTGACGGCAGAAGCAGAATCACGGTCGAGTTCGAGCTTGGGGTGGACATGGAAGCGGCTGCAAATGACGTGCGTGATCGTGTCTCCAGAACAACGCGCGATCTGCCGGCGGATGTCGACCCGTCTTCAATCACCAAGTCCGATGCCGATGCTAATCCGATTGTTGCCATAACCATCCAGAGTGATAAGCGCAACTTGCTGGAGTTGTCGGCATTGGCCAACGATGTCTTCAAGGAACGTTTGCAGACTATTGCCGGAGTCAGCTCCGTCGATATCTCGGGCGAAAAAAGATATGCCATGAAGCTGCTGATCGATCCGGCGCGACTGGCTTCACAAGGCTTGACACCTCTCGACATAAAGAATGCGCTGGATCGCGAGAATGTCGAGTTGCCATCGGGTCGTATCGAAGGTTACAACACAGAGTTGCCGATTCGAACGTTCGGTCGGCTGTCTACGCCTGAAGAATTCAATGATCTGATTATCAAAGAAACGAGCGGGTCAGTCGTCAGGTTTAGGGATGTAGGCAGGGCCGTTCTGACGGCGGAAAATGAGCGCTCTATCATGCTCGGCAACGGCGGAATTCCCATGGTCGCTGTCAACCTCATTCCCCAGCCCGGGTCAAACCAAATTGCCATTGCCGATGCGTTCTATCAACGCCTAGAACAAATCAAGAAGGATTTGCCCGAAGACGTTAAGCTTACCATCGCAATGGATGTCACAGCCAACATCCGCAAAGCTATTACCGAAGTTGTGGAAACCATACTGATTGCCTTCCTTCTCGTACTGCTTGTGATTTTCATATTCTTGCGCCACTGGCGAACAACGATCATCCCCATGCTGGCTATACCGATTTCGCTGATCGGCGCCTTTTTCATCATGTACATAGCCCATTTCTCGATCAATATTCTGTCTCTGTTGGCGATCGTGTTATCAACCGGAATTGTCGTTGACGATGCTATTGTCGTACTGGAGAACATTTACCGTAAGATCGAGGGGGGGATGCCTCCAATCGAGGCCGGGTACAAAGGATCGAAAGAGATTTACTTCGCAATTATCTCGACGACGATCACGCTGGCTTCGGTGTTCCTTCCCATCATGTTTTTGCAGGGTTTAACCGGACGTTTGTTCAGAGAATTCGGTGTGGTTGTGGCCGGGTCGGTGTTGATCTCGGCGTTTGTGTCACTTACGTTGACTCCGATGATGAGTGCGCGGATTCTGCACAAAACCGAGCATGAGAGTAAGCTGTTCGAACTGAGCGAAAAGTGGTTCAACCGTTTGGCTATGGGATACCATCGGTCGCTGCAGCGGTTCGTCAATAAGAGATGGCTGTCGTTGGTGGTTATGGCTGCATCGGTGGTGATAATCCTGGGATTGGGGTCTCTAATCCGGTCCGAGTTGGCGCCTATGGAAGATAGAAGCCGATTGACGGTTAGTTCTACCAGTCCCGAGGGCACTTCCTACGAAGCGATGTACGGTTACATGCAGAAGGTTATTTCTATCGTCGACACACTCCCGGAAAGAGACGTCATCATTTCGGTTACGGGTGGCGGGATGGGAAGTAGTGGTGTAAACAATGGTTTTGTGCGAGTCAGTCTTGTGTCGCCGGAGGCTCGGAAGCGAAGCCAGCAACAAATCGCTGATGCGGTTACCAGGCAATTGAAGGACTACACCTTTGCGCGAACCTATATAACGCAGGAGCAGACTATCGGCGGTGGTAGGGGACGAGGACTGCCGGTGCAGTACGTGATCCAAGCGCCTACGTTCGACAAGTTGAAGCAAGTCGTGCCTCGCTTCCTTGATAAGGCCAATGCCGATTCGATTTTTCAGGTAGTTGACGTAGATCTTAAGTTCAACAAGCCCGAGCTTACAGTGGAGATCGACAGAGACCGAGCCAGAGCGCTGGGTGTTACAGTCAAGGATATTGCCCAAACTTTACAGCTTTATTTCAGCGGGCAGCGCTATGGAACCTTCATACTCAACGGCCAGCAATATCAGGTTATTGCGCAGGCAGATAGAGCGAATCGCTCTGCCCCGCTGGACTTGAGCTCGGTTTACGTCAGAAATAGCCGTAGTGAATTAATCCAGTTAGACAATGTCGTAAAGATGTCCTATCGCAGCAGTCCACCGCAGCTCTATCATTTCAATCGTTATGTGTCAGCCACCGTGTCGGCGTCGCTTGCGAAAGGATATACTCTTGGTGACGGAATCAACGAGATGGACAAGATCGCCGCCGGTACGCTTGACGAGACATTCTCAACGAGTCTCGCGGGAACTGCCAAGGAGTACGCGGAGAGTTCAAACACTCTTCTCTTTGCGTTTTTGCTCGCGCTGGTTTTGGTCTACCTGATTTTGTCTGCGCAGTTTGAAAGCTTCCGTGATCCTCTGACGATTATGCTTACCGTTCCCTTGGCGCTTGCCGGAGCAATCCTGTCGCTCTGGCTGTTTAGGCAAACCTTCAACATCTTTAGCCAGATCGGAATCATCGCGCTCGTAGGTATCGTCACGAAGAACGGCATTCTGATCGTGGAATTCGCTAATCAGCGCAAGGCACAAGGATTGTCGATAAGGGAGGCCGTGATCGATGCCGCCACTCAGAGGTTCCGCCCAATCCTAATGACCAGCCTTGCCACCGTTTTCGGAGTCCTGCCGATAGCTCTGGCGCTGGGTGCGGCAGCCAAAAGCCGGGTGTCGATGGGAATCGCTATCATCGGCGGACTCTTATTCTCGCTGATTTTGACGCTCTATGTAATACCGGCGCTCTATACCTACCTTTCTACACTTAGGAAACCCGCTATCATCGCGCCTGAGGCAGTGACTGCCGAAACGAAAGGCGCCTGAGAACGCACGACTGATCAAGGATGGCACGGTCCACCGGAGAAAATGTAGCTAATCAGATAGACAGCATCGGAGATGTCGACTCCTCCATCACAGTTGGCGTCGCCAAAGCGGAATAACATGGGGCGCACGACAACCTGTCCGCTTAGTGAATCCTGTAGTGACATCGTATTACCATGCAATCTTCCATCAATGCGTTGCGAAAGATCACATCAGAGACACCTTTCCCTACCGCCTTGAACGTCATTTTGACAACTTGTCGGTGTCCGTCAACATAGGTTGCCTGTCCGAAAATGGACGCCAGCATTTCGTAAACATAGCGCGAACCGATCTGCGATAACGTCTGTACAGTATCTTTCCAGAAGAAGAAAAACCGTTGGGACCGCCAAGAACGGTTCCCGTGCGGCCGCAATCAGCTGGATCACATTCGTGTCAATTTCGATGTCATATAGGAATGACTTGAATTACTTCACTGTGTCGATAGCAATGTACTCGGCGTCATTCTCTGTGCCAGACGCAAACCCGTTTCGCGCTGAATCGGAATTCCGGTCAGGATCGGGCGACTATTGACTTGATTCAAAGCTGCGCTCGTGACGCTGTCGGCATTATCATCAATCCGGGCGGATACTCACACACTTCGGTGGCGATACTGGATGCGTTGTTGGCGTCGAAGATACCGGCTGTCGAAGTCCATCTTAGCAATCTGTTTAGTCGCGAGGAGTTTCGGCAGACCATGATTACGGCGCGAGGAGCAATTGGTGTAATCAGCGGTTTTGGCGCTCAGAGCTACTTATTGGCACTGCAGTATCTCGCTAATCCTACAGCCTAAGCATCGGTAAATCCTAGAAAGCAAAACCCCGTTCGTATTTGAACGGGGTTTTGAGTTTTGATTTTCTGGCAGTGTTAAGACCGCCGACTGAAAGATCAGTCCTATTTGACCAAGAGCATCTTTCGGGTTTCGGAGAAGTTCTTGGAATCGATCTTGTAGAAGTAGACACCGGAGGAGACGTCGGAGCCGTTGGCATCGCGACCATCCCAGCGGATCTGATAGTAACCAGCCGGGTTGGTGCCATTAACCAGAGTCCTTACCAATTGACCAGCTACGTTGTAGATCCTGAGCGAGACCTCACTGGTGGTCGGCAGCGCAAACTCAATGACGGTTTCCGGATTGAACGGGTTCGGATAGTTCTGGCCCAGCGCAATCGCCGTCGGCAATGTCGCCTGCTCCAGCTTCGATGTCAGAATGTTGCCGTTGTAGTCGGCCATTTCCGCCGTCACCAACTCCGCCTGACCCTCAATACGAACCAATTCGCGCAAACCCGAACCAATCGACTTGGTCGAGATATCGTACAACAACACCTTCAACTCGCCCGCCGTCAAACTCTGACCCAGAGTCAGGTTCGTCAGGTTCGTGACCTTGAAGTCCTCGCCGACTTTGAACGTCAGCAAGACCGCTCCGATATTTACATTCGACTCGGTCGCTACAACCTTACCGTCAAAACGCACATTCACATCCTGAGCAAACGGTGACAACCTGGCATACGGCAGAGCATCGCCTGAGATGATGCGGATCAGGTACACCAAGTCGCCAATCGTCAACGGCTTGCCGTCGGCATTGACATCGGAAGCGGCAATAGCGGCTTCACGACTCTTGGGGAAACCAGGCAATATCGGGAAGGCGTCGGGGCCTATCAGGAAG
>Ga0209777_10003334_pt1 | contig 19990 bp, 19 predicted proteins | sample FrelakmetHBP12HB_FD_187147 | JGI IMG/M metagenome (GOLD analysis project Ga0209777, IMG submission 187147) | Freshwater lake sediment microbial communities from the University of Notre Dame, USA, for methane emissions studies -HBP12 HB (SPAdes)... | ecosystem: Environmental > Aquatic >...
ACTTCAGAACGCCAAATTCTCCAGTCTGGAGCATGCTCATGGGGATCTCCTCGTCAGCCGCTTCTTCACCGGGGGAGACGCAAATTGCCATGAGATAATCCGCAGTCGTTTTATCCAGCAGCAATTTTTGACCGTCCAGTTTGAGCTCCAGGGTTCCGTCGTCGTCCTTCCGTTCGATCTTTACGATCGCCTTCGGCTTCAACCCCCACTTTTCTATTTTCCTCAACAGCCGGCCGTCCTCCTTCACCACCGCAGAGATGCGCACTCTCTGCCCCACCTCAAACTCCGAAAGAGGCCTGACATCCTGATCCTTGACATATCCATTCTTGTCTGGAATTGGGTTGCCATGAGGGCAGGTGTCGGTGTAACCTAAAAGTGAGGCCAAACTCTCCTCCATATCCGGAGAAATGGCGTGTTCCAGACGACAGGCTGCGTCGTGAACTTTGTCCCATCTGAGACCAAGGATATCTGTCAGAAACCTCTCCCACAGGCGATGCCGCCTGATTGTGGTCAATGCCGCTCGGCTGCCTTCAGCGGTGAGCGAGACCCCTCTGTTGTGTTGGTAGTTTATCAGCCCTTCAGCATCCAGCCTTCGTATCATATCGGTGACAGCTGGCAGAGAGACTCCCAGATCGGCCGCAAGAGATGATGTAGAAACAGGCATTTCCGTCTTCTGCCTCTTGGCAATCGCCTCCAGATACTCTTCCACCCGTTCGCTTCTCATTGGTGTCAGCCTCCGATGATGATTTAAGTCAGCCTAATTTAAGCCAACTTAATTATAACACATTGCACAAGTGAAGATCAAGACAGATAGGCATGGGTTCATTTGCGGACAGTTATCGATTGTAGATGAAGGGACATAGTACATTAATTTCATAATCAGGAATAACCAGAAATGGGCGCACAGAAAGGCTGCTCTTCATGTTCTGGACCCAGGTATTGACAAAGGGATACTATTATTATAAATTTAATAATATCAGGAACTAATACTATTAATATGCAACGAGATACGAAACAAAGAGAAGCCATTCTCCGGATTTTGAGAAGCACAAGATCACACCCTACGGCTGATTGCATATATGAAGAGGCCAAAAAGGAGATACCCCACATCAGCAAAGGGACAGTATATCGTAATCTGAAAGTGTTGCAGGAGAATGGGCAAGTTTCAGAGCTAAATCTTGATGGCACTGTAAGTAGATATGAGGCAAAGCAGGAGAATCATTATCATTTTAGATGCGAACGGTGTGGCCGGGTAATTGATGTTGATGAGCCGGTCGACACCAAGCTTGATAGAAAGGTGGCTGCGAGAACGGGACTTAAGATCTCATGCCATCAACTAGAGTTCCGTGGTCTATGTCGCGATTGTCAGCATGAGCAGGCAGAAAGGGGGAAGGGTATAGCAGTGATAAAGGCAGGTGAGAAATACCGGTGCAGTGTCTCTGGCAATGAGGTTATCGTGACCAAAGTCGGCGGTGGAACTCCAGTCTGTTGTGGTAATAATACAGGAAAAGATTGAAGGATAGGTAGCACGCGCACTGTTTTAATCGTCAGTAGAGAACAGCCGATTTTCTGAAATCATTTATTCTTAGAATATAAGTATAATCAAAAAATGGTTTGAAGGAGGAAATATTATGAATGAAGATAGCAAGCGCCCGGTAACGGGCAGGGATCACAAACACACTGCCGGCGGCGGCACGACGAACCGAGACTGGTGGCCGAACCAGTTGAAGCTTGATATCCTGCACCAGCATTCCTCCAAGTCCAATCCGATGGGCGAGGGTTTCAGCTACGCTAAAGAGTTCAAGAGTCTCGACTTGGAGGCTCTGAAGAAGGACCTCCGTGAACTGATGACGAAGTCGCAGGACTGGTGGCCGGCGGACTTCGGACACTACGGACCTTTGTTCATCCGTATGGCGTGGCACAGCGCCGGCACCTACCGCACCGGCGACGGCCGCGGCGGCGCAGGCAACGGCAGCCAGCGCTTTGCGCCCCTCAACAGCTGGCCCGACAATGCGAACCTCGACAAGGCGCGCCGACTGCTTTGGCCGATCAAGCAGAAATACGGCTGGAAGATTTCCTGGGCCGACCTGATGATCCTCACCGGCAACGTCGCCTTGGAATCGATGGGTTTCAAGACCTTCGGTTTCGCCGGAGGGCGTGAGGACATCTGGGAACCGGGAAAGGACATTTATTGGGGCTCTGAGGACAAATGGTTGGGTGACAAGCGCTACGCCGGCGACCGGGATCTCGAGAATCCGCTCGCTGCCGTGCAGATGGGCCTAATTTACGTCAACCCGGAAGGCCCGAACGGCAACCCTGACCCGATCGCTGCGGCGCGGGATATCCGCGAGATCTTCGCTCGCATGGCGATGAACGACGAGGAGACGGTGGCCCTGATCGCGGGCGGCCACGCGTTCGGCAAGGCCCACGGCGCCGGTGATGCGAAACATGTCGGGCCTGAGCCCGAAGCGGCTGGCATCGAGGAGCAGGGCCTGGGCTGGAAGAGCAGCTTTGGCAAGGGCAAAGGCGGCGACACGATTACCAGCGGCCTGGAAGTCATCTGGACCACCACGCCCACGAAGTGGAGCAACGACTTCTTACAGAACCTGTTTGCCTATGAATGGGAACTGACGAAGAGTCCGGCCGGTGCGCAGCAGTGGAAGCCGAAGGGTGGCGCAGGCGCCGGTAGCGTGCCGGATGCCCACGACCCGTCAAAGCGTCACGCGCCATCGATGCTGACCACGGACCTCGCTCTGCGGTTCGACCCTGTCTACGAAAGGATTTCACGGCGCTTCATGGAAAATCCGGATCACTTGGCGGACGCGTTCGCCCGGGCGTGGTTCAAGCTGACGCACCGCGATATGGGCCCGCGCGCACGCTATCTCGGCCCGGAGGTTCCGTCAGAAGAGCTCATCTGGCAAGACCCTATCCCTGCCGTCAATCACAAACTGATTGGTGTACGGGACATCGCCTCTCTCAAGCGTAAGATCCTGGCTTCTGGGCTTTCAGTGTCGGAGCTGGTTTCGACTGCCTGGGCGTCGGCGTCCACCTTCCGCGGCTCCGACAAGCGCGGCGGTGCCAACGGTGCCCGCATTCGTCTGGCGCCGCAGAAGGATTGGGAAGTCAACCAGCCTGCCCAGCTGGCGAAGGTGCTCAAGACCTTGGAGGGCATCCAGAGCGTGTTCAACAGCGCGCAGTCCGGCGGCAAGAAGGTATCGCTGGCTGACCTGATCGTTCTGGCCGGTTGCGCGGGCGTCGAGCAGGCTGCGAGGAATGCTGGTCACGAGGTGACGGTTCCCTTCACACCGGGACGCATGGACGCCTCGCAGGCGCAAACCGATACGGCCTCCTTCGCCGTGCTCGAGCCGATCGCGGACGGCTTCCGCAATTACCAGAAGACCCGCTATGCCGTATCGGCCGAGGAGTTGCTGGTCGACAAGGCGCAATTGCTGACCCTGACCGCAACCGAAATGACAGTGCTCGTGGGCGGTATGCGCGTCTTGAATGCTAACTTCGGACAGTCCCAGCACGGCGTCTTCACCAAGCGGCCAGAGACGCTCACCAATGACTTCTTCGTGAATCTGCTCGACATGAGCACAACCTGGAATGCAACCTCGGCAGACAAAGACGGGTTTGAGGGTCGTGATCGCGCAACGGGCGAACTCAAGTGGACCGGCACCCGTGTCGACCTCATCTTCGGTTCGAACTCCCAACTTCGGGCCTTGGCGGAAGTCTACGGATGTGACGATTCCCAGGAGAAGTTCATGCACGACTTTGTAACGGTGTGGAAGAAGGTAATGAACCTTGACCGATTCGACCTCGCCTAATCGTAATATAAACGTCTTCGAGGGCTTCTGAAGCGTACTCTGAACTACAAATCAGATGATCAGGAAGCGATAGCCGTCACGAACTGACGGATGTTTTGAACGCTCAACGGTGGCCATTAGCAACATATGAGGGCGGCGTTTCAGATTGTATTGAAACGCCGCCCTTTCTTTTGGCCCTTACAGTACAAAACGATGAGTTGTTTGACAAACTGTGCGTGGCTCGGGTAATCTTGAGAGAAAAAGATACTACGGTCGAAGAGAAGTCTCAACGGAGCTTAATCGTTTGAGTGGGATAGACATAATTAAGCTGATAGTAAGCATAGTGACCTGTGAAGGTGCGGGTGGCATTGGTGCAATTTTCACGACACCCGCAATCACGACCTGGTATGCGGGCTTAAAGAAACCAGCCTTTACTCCTCCGAACCATGTCTTTGGACCCGTCTGGATCACTCTTTATCTTTTGATGGGCATAGCGGTTTTCTTGGTCTGGCGTGAAGGATTAAGTCAAGACGGAGTCACAGTAGCTTTCACCTTATTCTGGGTTCAACTAGCGCTGAACGTCCTTTGGTCAGTAGTCTTCTTCGGGCGTAAGTCCCTTCTCGGTGGAATGGTTGTGATTCTTCTTTTGTGGGCAGCGATACTAGCCAACATCATTGTGTTCTTTGGCGTGTCACCGGTCGCAGGCGGGCTTCTCATTCCATATATAATCTGGGTTACTATTGCGGCCAACCTCAATGCGCAGGTTTGGAGACTAAACCGATAGCGCACTCAGCAGTCTCAGCTTGCCAAAATGGCCAAGGATTGGGGGATCCTTTGGTCGCTTCTCTACAATAACAAAATGGCCTTTTACGCTCCGTATACCTGGCCTTGCTCTAACCTGCGTAGACTTGACTTCGCGCCCAAAATCGTGTAAGAACTTTAGAAAGTGGTTTGCGTGAGGAGGACGAAGTGCCTTGGCATCAAGGTCTTGATGAAGACTTTAGGTCAATAGCTGAGTACGATGGAAAGTATTGCTGTGTGATTGCTGCAGCTGGCACAGGGAAATCGTTTGCCCTTAAAAGGAAAGTTGCACGGCTGCTTGAACAAGGAGAGTCTCCTGGCCACATATTAGCTATCACTTTTACCAGGACTGCAGCTAAGGACATAAAAAACGATCTCCAATCGCTGGGTATCGAAGGTTGTGACCTAGTTAGAGCAAGTACATTACATTCTCTTTGCTACTCCATACTGAGTAAGCATGAAGTGTTCGAGGTGATGCAGCGGGAAACAAGAACGCTACTGAGTTATGAAGAGGCTTATCTCATCGCAGACTTATCAGCAAGGCTCGGTAGAATAAAACCCCTGAAAGAACAGCTTCATGCGTTTACTTCCGCTTGGGCAAGACTTCTAAATGAGGAACCAGGTTGGCCTCATAGTGACGAGGACAGAGCATTTGACCGTGAGCTGTCTGCATGGCTTCGTTTTCACAGAGCCATGCTTGTTGGAGAGCTGATCCCGCTGATGATAAAGTACTTGCGAAGTAACCCTGCAAGCCCCGAGAAAAGCCGATACAAGCACATTATAGTTGATGAATATCAAGATTTGAATAGGGCAGAGCAAGAGCTTATCAAGCTTCTATCGCAATATGAAATGCCAGAGAACAGGACATTGACCGTCGCTGGAGATGATGACCAGTCTATTTTCGTCACCTTAAAATACGCTCACCCTGAAGGTATCATTAACTTCAAGAATGAATACCCGGAGACCTTTGAGAAGACTTTACATACTTGTAAAAGATGTCCCAGAAAGGTAATAGAACTGGCCAACGCTTTCCTAGTTTCTACTGGCCGGAAACAGCATCCTAAGCTACTCAATCCAGCAGAGGATGCCATTGAGGGTGAAATTGTGATACTTCAATGGCGAACTCCGAATCAGGAAGCTGATGGAATTGCTAGTATTATCGCAAACAAGATAAAGAGAGAAGAAGCAAAACCTGAAGATACACTCGTTTTGACGCCACGGAAACCCATAGGATATGAAATTGCAAACAATTTGAATTCGAAGGGCGTAAAGGCAGTAACATGCTTTGCCGAGGCTTTGTTAGATAATAAGAAAGCACAGGAGGGATATGCCTACCTAACTCTGTTACATAACAATAATGACGCTGTGTCTCTTCGTGTCCTTTTAGGAATTGATGCTAATGACAAAAGGAAAGACGCCTATGAAAAAATTCGCAAGCACTGTTTCGAGTCTGGAGACACAATTACTTCAACACTATCGAAACTCGAGTCTGGTGACTTGCACATTTCAAGAACTGGGGCTCTGGTAACACGGTATCAAGTTGTTAGGCAGAAGCTCGAAGAATTGTCTTCTTTGTCACCGGTCGACGTGATTAATAGGCTATTCCCAGACGGAGATGAAGAAATTGCAGGATTAAGAAAGTTGGCCTTGGAGGCTCAAGAACAAGCTCAGAACATCCATGAACTATACGAGGTAATTAATCTTTCAGTCATACAACCTGAACTACCAGAGAAATCTGACAGTGTTCTAGTGTTGACGCTTCATAAAGCCAAGGGGCTAACTGCCCAGTTGGTGGTAATTGTCAATTGTCTAGAAGGCTGCATACCGTATGTCGGAGACTATGAAAGCGAACGACAAAAGGACATGGAACTTGCCGAGCAGGAAAGGCTCTTCTTCGTAGCTTTAACGAGAACCAAAAACACATTGATCATTTCAAGTACTGGTGTTATGAGGAGAGGTGATGCGGCTAGAATGAATGTAAAAGCTAGTACAAGGAGATATTGGCCAGAGACTCAAGCAAGTCACTTTATCGGAATGCTGGGACCAAGTGCTCCTTGTGCTCAGGTGGGAGATGATTACCTACGCAGTATGTGAATTACATTCTGGATACGTTTTGTATTAGTCTCCAACAAATATCTTTCTCGCTTGCTAACATATTCTAACCGCCCATCGCGCTAGAGTGCTTCCCGCTGTCCTCAGTTGGATTTCCGGTACTCTGATCTCTGAGCTTTGCAGTATATTGCAAACATGGCATTGTAGTTGCCTTCTACCCACGCCGGGATCCGTAACGGAACAATCTGACGATTTGTTAAGTCAACCACCTTATCGGATTGCTCGGCCGCTCCAAAAACGGGATGTCTCCACCGAAGCGCATATTCATCCCGAAACCGAGAGCTCGAAAAGGACTTGGTTTCGCAGACTCGCCATTCCGTGAAATGAACCAACGAGGCTGATTGACAGTCAAATGAGCCCATGCTACCATCCAGATAATGGTCAGTAGGTCATTACCAACCACAACCGAGCAGAACCGGCACATCAGCGGTGTTGATTTCTGTGTCGACTTCGCATACACGGCCAGCGTAGAGGTGGGACAGACGCCCAACCTATTTGGGATAGACAGCCTTGCCTCATAAGTGCTACTTGCCCTAAAAGTCGGCGAGTTGCCCCAAAAGTGGCTTCTGCTCAATTTGTCATGGCAAACTTTCATCGGGATTAGGCATAGAACTTTCCAGACCCAATTATCTCATAAGACTCGCCTTTCTTAAGAAAAGGGGCATTCTTCGGAATTAAGAACTTTAATTTCTTTCTATTCTCAAGATGTAATATGAGGTTAGATTGGTCTAATAGTCCTTCTGTACCACCCAAAGCAAATATAGTACCTCTAATCTCACACAAACCGCCAGTCCTGCTCGAATCATCAAATCCTGTACCATCTATCATAGCTTGAGTTTGAGTTAAATTGTATCTTACTTTTGTAAGCAGCTTGTCACCGTCAAAGACCGCTCCGTTACCTTTTATACTCATTGATTACCTCCTGTTGTTTAGTGAAGACATTGTCTTTTTCTTGGTATTCGTTTCCTTAAAGCAAGTTTATCAAGAGCATCAATAACCAACTTCTCCAAGCTAGGGTATCTATCGCCCGATTTCCACTTTTCTACAGTGACATGGGCAACATCAAGTTCCTCTGATATACGGGGAAGTGACCAGCCTTTCTTTTCAAGTTCAGCTATCCGAGACTGTATCTCATTCATGTATATATCATACCATACGTTGTATGCTTTTGTCAATAGATATTGGGAGGAAAATGTAACAAAAATCAACCCAATAACACTTGACAAAGCCTTACGATGTATGGTATAATAGCTACATAATAAAGAAAGAACGAAGGGAGTAGTACGATGGGGATATGGCAAGAGCGGGGATTGGCGATAGCAAACAGCAACACAATCAAAAGTAATAAGTTGGGATGGCAAGTCCCGTCCCAATCTGGCAACGGAACGTATGAAGTGAACATTGACCACGGCGAGCCATTCTGCACCTGTGGATACTTCGAGGCTGAACATAAGAAGTGCCAGCATATCTATGCGGTAGAGTTTATCGTACAAAAGGAAACTAAGCCAGATGGGACGGTCACAGAAACTAAGACAGTAAAGATTACCTACACCCAAGAATGGGCTGCTTACAATGCAGCGCAGACTCACGAGCAGGAGAAATTCGTTATCTTGCTCCGTGACCTCTGCAACGGAATCCCACAGCCTGAATACAGGTTCGGCAGACCCAAACTGCCACTGGCTGACGTGGTATTCGGGCTTGTCTTCAAATCCTACACAATGATGTCTGGACGGAGATTCACCACTGACTTGAAAGAAGCTCAAGAAGCAGGGCTTATCTCCAAAGCAGCCCATTATAACAGTGCATTCCGCTATCTGGAGAATCCCGAATTGACTCAGCTTCTCAAGGTACTCATTGAGCAAAGCGCCAGCCCGTTGAAAGCCGTTGAGACTGACTTTGCTGTTGATTCTTCTGGCTTCTCCACCAGCACCTACGCTCGCTGGTTCGACCACAAGTGGGGCAAGGTTCGCACGAAGCAGGCATGGGTTAAGACTCACTTGATGTGCGGTGTCAAAACTCATGTTGTTACTGCTGTCGAAGCTACACCCTATCAGTCGGCTGACACCCTGCAATTCCCTACTTTGGTAGCCCAAACTGCCAAGACGTTTGATGTTAAGGAAGTCTCGGCAGACAAGGCTTACTGTGATAGGCGGAATCTCCATGCTGTCCAAGCGGTAGGTGGCACAGCTTTCATCCCGTTCAAATCTAACTCTACGGGAATGGGCGACCATCATCATAGGTTCGATGGGCTGTGGGATAAGATGTGGTGCTACTACCAGTTCAACAGGGATAGTTTCATGCTTCATTATCACAAGAGGTCTAATATCGAATCCACGTTCAGCATGATTAAGGCTAAGTTCGGAGCTTCGGTTCGGGCGAAAACCCCAACTGCTCAGGTGAACGAGGTCTTGTGTAAGGTTTTGTGTCATAATATCTGCTGCCTTATCCAATCAATATACGAACTAGGGCTTGAGCCTACATTCTGGACTTCTGAGACGAAAGAACCAATAAGCCCCAAAATCCTTGAACCTGCATTCATACATGGTTAACCTGCAAGGCCATAAGCGTGTAGAATCAGACCTACAATTGCAGTTGTGACTATGCCCAAAAGAGATAGAAGAAAAGCATAACGAAGTTTTTCTTTATCAAACAAATTAAAGACCACTGCCAGTTTAGGGTCGCTTGTAATGTCTGTACTGCTGCACTTGAAACGCATTACTATATTGTAACGGTCTGAATTGGGAACAAAGCCTATCTTAATAGCTGATAACTTGCGGAAGACTATTTCCCCTTTGATGGAACCCCGCATTATGCCCTCACTCTTGAGAGTTTCTAATTTGTTCTTGGCAGTAGAAAAATTGAACGTGCTCTTATCTGATACATTGAAGAATTGGAATATACTATCCTTTGCACTAGGTATTGGTTTGTAACGTTTATCACATAATACCCATTCGTAATTGATACTATCCTCGATTATTTTATTCTTTGCCTGTTTTGGTATAATAACTCTCATATCAAAAAATATATCCGAGGCATCGAAATATGGAATAAAACCCCCTAGTCCAAATTCAGCAAGAATTCTTCTAAACATATCACTTGGTTGCACTATTATCTTGTATCCGTTGCATTTCTGCATTATAAAGTCTGCCATTTTCTTCTCCCTTAGCTTTCGTTTCAGGGAGTATAAAACATTCCTAAAAGATTCACAACAATTAGTGAACAGCACCGAGCGACTATCTATGGTTGACATTTTCCTCTACTCCTGCCTATAATTCGTGTAAGTATCTTGTCCAAGAGCCTATCAAGAAGGGGGATAATAATATGTCTGACGACTGGGTAACAGTAATCGGTATATTGCTTATAATCGTTATAGTAGCCGTTATCATCGTCCTTATTGTTGAGTTTCTTGTTGACCATCCTTTTATTTCTGGATTCCTCATTGGCCTTGCTAGTGGGGTTGGAGGCATTTTGATATTTCAACGTGCCAGCAATTGGCTTGAAACTCATCGCATTGTTGAAGTACCGCCTCCAAAGTAGAGTGTCCAGTATATCTAATAAAATGAATAACCCTAGTAGGTTTACCAAAAACTGTAGATATTCCATTGCTACCTCCTATCGGACATTGATACTCATGCTGAAACCCTTTGTAATCTTGTTTCTCCTAGCCGCGATCATTGTGGGGACTGCCTCCTGCTCTTCTGCTCCTTGCCCCTCTTCTAGTCCCTGTCCTCCATGCGCCACCCCTGCTCCAACATCATCCTCTATTGCAACAACAATTACTTGCCCTATCGTTAGTTCCTGTCCTACTCTCATACCAACGCCATCGTCTTGCCCTACCGCCACTCCTGCTCCAAACTGCAACTTCGCATCTTGGTTATTCCTTCCTCCTGGGAGTTGGCAGTGTAATTCGACTGCTCCTTCTAACCTAACAGAATATAACACCGACTCGCTCCTTGCCCAATGCAAAGAATACAAGCCATTTGCGAACTTCTATGCTAATGAGGTAGAAGGGCTGAATTACACTATTCATTTTTACTATGACCCAACTATTGGACATAAGGCTTACACGGATTACCCCGATACAATAAATCGTATTGCAAATATCACATTGGGAAATCTCTCCCAAAATGATGATTTGCCTTTCATTGTGGCACATGAACTGAGAAGCGTGGAACTTATAGACCAAGGCTTCCCCCGTTTGGGGAACCTTACACCAGCTTGTGGCAATCTTGGGGAGAGAATGAACGACATGATTGCAACACCTGCGAGGGATAAAGGATTGGTGCAGTACGGTTTTAATGTTGAGAGAGAATTCTATGCTCACAGAGTTGCCCTTCTCTTTTCTTGGGGTTGTGGTGAACCAGAGGATTACTATACTGAATTGATACATGCTTTCGATTTTGTGCAACTGGTTTTGTACTGGAGATATGTCTTGGGTAATTCTGGAACACCATGGATTATCGATAGCTATGGGAATAGTTGCGTCAACTACGGATGGACATACGGAGGACAAATCTTGAATATGGTAATTAGTCGTGCACCAAATATCTTCAACCCAATTACCTTCACAGGAGACTCCGCCAAAGCTTTGTTTGGGGACATCATCACTCAATACATCCAACCCAAGTTTGGGAATTGTACTGTTGTAGGAGTACCTTAGTTCATTCATAATTTTCCTTCAATTCTACTTCTTTGGCGGAAGAGCCAATCTAATATCAAAGAAGGGCAAATCTACATGCGTATAATTACCATAACTTGGTAGCTGAAGCAGCACTGTCCTATCACAAACATCGTATTCGCTAAACCAGAACGTAACAGCGTCTCCACCATCCCAGAACTCAGTCTTTACTGGGTAGATTTCTTGGCCTGAGCTGTCTAGGAACTTTGCCTTATCAACTGTGTAATTTGCGAACCAAAGCATAGAGAGGCTTAAAGGCAATTGACCAGTAGCATTGGCATACTTGCCTTGCCAATACTGCTGAAGATGAGTGGCATTGCCATATTCGCTCTTCCAATATTGTTGACTTTGGTGCTGTGTATATGCTACAAAGGCAAGAGCAAATACAGATATTACAAGAATGACAATAAGGGAAGGCTGGAGTAGCCGAGGGAGTCTATTCATCGGCTACCTCCCCTAGCCGAGAGGCAACCGACTTTAGGGGCAAAAGACCCCCCTGCCTCATAAGTCGAGGAAAATCCAGACTTATAAGGCATAGCCGGGATAGACACCGTAAACCTTGAGTAACAATAGCAAAGGAGGTATTGAGCGATGACTAAACCGGGCGGTTACATGGGCAAGATGCTGAGGGTGGACCTCACCAAAGAGCTGATCACCGAGGAAAAAGTGGATGAGGCTATATTGAGAAACTACGTCGGTGTCTCGGGCTTGGGGGTTAAGATCATGTACGATGAGGTCCCCCCGGGCATCGAATGGAATGACCCCAGGAATCGCATAATCTGGCTCACAGGGCCTTTTAACGGCTCCAAGGCGCCGGGCTCTGGATTGTATGGGGTAGCCACAAAAAGTCCGCTGAGCAACCGTTTTGGTGTCTCGCACGCCAATGGATACTTTGGTGCCAGAATGAAGTTTGCCGGATTCGACGGTGTCATCTTTCAGGGAGCGGCCAGGAGGTGGGTATACCTGTATCTCCACGATGGAGTTGCCGAACTCCGCGATGCTGCTCATCTCTTGGGAAAAGACACCTGGGAGACTGAAGAAATGCTCAAGAAGGAGATCGGAGCGCCCCAGGTCAGTGTCTCCTGCATCGGGCCTGCTGGAGAGAACCTGGTGAAATATGCCGGCATCTGCAGCGACAGGGGGCATATTGCATCTAGCAACGGGGTTGGCGCGGTGGCGGGCTCCAAGAAGCTGAAGGCTATAGTAGCGCATGGAAACGCCATCGTCCCAATACACGACAAGAGCAAGTTCACCGCTGCTGTCAAAGACTGGCATGAGCAAAATCAGACCACCCTCTGGGGCACGATGATTCCTGCGCTGGGTACAAATGCCCAGTTCTCCGCTGGCCATGATATGGGGTTTCTTCCGGTGAAGAACCTCACCTCCAATACCTTCCCGGATCACCCCAAGTTCAATGGAGACCAGCTGCGGGCCTACTATCAAGGAAAGCCCCACCCCTGCTATGCCTGCAGGTTCACCCATTGCCACGAGATCGAGATTAAGTCCGGGCCCCACAAAGGTGCGATTGTAGAGGAAGCGGAGTTTGAGGCCACAGCGGCATTCAGCAGCGTGATAGGCAACACCGACGTTGATGCCTGCGAGTGGCTGAACAACCTCAACGATCGGCTGGGGATGGACGCCAAGGAGCAAGCGTTTACCATAGGCCTCGCCATTGAGTGCTATGAGAAGGGGTTGATCACCAAGAAGGATACCGATGGGCTTGAACTGAAGTGGGGCAATGTCCAGGCAGTGGAGACCCTGCTGCACAAGATAGCCAGGCGCAACGGGTTTGGTAATGTATTGGCCGAGGGGGTAATGAGGGCTGCTCAGAAGATAGGCGGAGATGCCCCCAAGTTTGCGGTCTACAACAAGAAAGGCCACGCTCCCCACGTCCAGGACCACAGGGGCATGTGGGCTATGCAGTTTGGGATGGCGATGACCGATTTGGGTGCCGGTACTGCCGGGGATATGGGAGACATGGGAGACCTGGCGGATGCCTTGGGTGGTGCCATTATGGATCCCTCCCTGGCTTTCTCGGCGGAGGCGGTCCCCAAGATCAGCTGCCAATTGGGCCGCAGAGGGAATTTTGTAGACTGCCTGGGGGTCTGCATGTTCGTTTCCGGGGTACAACTGAAGACCCTCGCCGAGACGTTGAGTGCGGTCACAGGGTGGGACTATACCTGGCTGGACTGCTTGCACGTCGGCGACAGGACTGCGAACATGATGCGGCTCTTTAACATCAGGTGTGGGCAAACCCGGGAGCATGATTGGATGTCTCCCAGGGAATACGAGGCACCGACCGAAGGGCCAGCCAAGGGAATGAGCGCAGCGCCTGAGTGGGACAAGATGGTTGACATCTTTTATGAAGCTATGGGCTGGGACAAGGCGGGCAGGCCTCTTCCCGAGACGCTGAGAAGGCTGGGTCTGGAAGACGTTGGCAAGGAAATGGGGATAATAAGATAGGAGTCTTGTTGTTTCAGAGGTCAGGCGGCTAGCTTTGGGGGGAAGAGTATAAGGCGATATTATACGCACCTAGACATATTAGATTCTAAATAATCTGAGAATATATACCCGTGGGTTTTACCCGCGGGTATATAATATAAAAGAGGCGATCGCTGTGGCTAAGGTTGAGTTGCATGTATATCCCCCACTCTCATACAAGATGTCTTCAAAGAGAGTGGGGGCTCTTATCTTGGAGGAAAAGATAGACCAGGGTGAGACTCTGGGAGGCCTGCTCGCCAGATTAGCGGACGGCAATCATGAAGCATGGCAGGATATCTTCGATGCCCAAACTCACCAGATCCGGCCCGTTATCATGACCATCTTCAACGGCAAGGCCTTGGCGTTCTCTGAAGCACCCCAAACACGTTTATCAGATAGTGACCGGATAGCTTTTCGGCTAGCCTACGGCGGTGGCTGATTCTGCTCACGGGCAGTTCTATCTGCTTTGAGTAATTTCCAATCGAGAAACAATATTGAACTACAATCGCGGTCTTTGGCTACAAATGGATGGGGATGGGCGTATAGTACTCTCACCCGAACTGATATCCCGTTATGGGATCAAGCCAGGCGTCGGCGTTTACGTTGATGAGGGGCTATTAGCATAATAGGTATTAAGGGAGTGTTTTCGGCGCACTTTGCCTGAAGTTTTTCGGTTTGAAGCGACACTATCTTCGACTTACCGGCAAGTTGAAGCTAAAAACCAATGATAAACTACTAGCCCGCGATCTTCACAGCGAGTGCCCCAAAAACGCTCGGTTTTCGACGCCAGAGTTTTTGATTCCTAGTGAACAAGCGGAGTTTATGCGACTAAAGTCGCTGAAAATCTTCGGGTCGTGAGCTATAGTTGTGTCAGAGTACTCATGTCAAGCTGAACAAGGAGAATCCAATGCAATCGATGATTGAAGCAATCAATAGGCGGGTCTCTGTAAGATCCTATACGGACCGGCCAATCGAGCAGGACAAGAAGCAAGAGATGATCAATCTACTTAAGTCGACTAACGAAGGCCCATTCCGCAATAAGGTGAGCTTCACCCTGATTGATTTCTCGGAATTGGACAAGAACGAGATCAGAAGCCTTGGAACCTACGGGTTCATTAGTGGGGCGAAGCTATTCATTGTGAGTGCGGTCAAGGACGGCTTCGGAGCAATGGATGGCGCAAGAGCATTGGTCGATCTCGGATATTGCTTTGAGAGAGTGATACTTACGGCGACCAATCTGGGTCTGGGAACCTGCTGGTTGGGCGGCACATTCAAGCGGGCGAATTTCGCCAAGAGGATAAATGCCTCAGAGGATGATATTGTGCCCGCGATTAGCCCTATTGGGTACGCTCGCGATAGGAAGACTATCAGAGAGATGGCAGTTAGACGCTTTGCTAATTCCGACCAGAGAAAGCCATGGGAGGAGTTGTTCTTTGAGGGAGACATGAACACGTCTTTGTCCAAAGGCTCGGCAGGGGCATACGCAGTGCCACTCGAATGCGTCAGGCTTGGGCCTTCAGCTTCAAACAACCAGCCTTGGAGAGTCGTCTATCAGAAGCTTGGGGGTGCCTTTCATTTCTATCTGAAGCGAACCTGGGGATATGATAAGCTGAACGGTAAGATAGACCTTCAGCTTGTAGATATGGGGATTTCGATGTGCCACTTCGAGCTTAGTGTCAGGGAAAAAGGTCTCACTGGAGCATGGGAAGTGGCAAAACCTGATCTTGACACGGGTGATGCTGAATATATAGTGACATGGAAAGAATCGTGACTACAAGGTGCCGACTTACCAAAGTCATTGAGATTGTGTGCTATCATAATGTAACGACTTCTTGACCATTTCCTTCGTAATCTTATGATTGATTGATCACGCCGCCTTTTGGGCAGAGATCGAGGGAAGCGCCCGAAGCGAGCTACCAAAATTAAGCAAGGACTGACAACATGAAAGTTATTGGCATAGTTGGCAGCCCCAGAAAGAATGGCAACACAGAGTTGCTAACGGCTCATACCCTCGAGGCGGTTGCTGAAGAAGGGTTGGACACCGAACTTATTCGGTTGGCAGGCCTCGAGATAAGACCATGCAATGCATGTATGGTGTGCCAGAAAGAAGAGCGGTGCTCCATTGAAGATGATCTCTTTCCGGTATATCTTAAGATGAAGCAGGCTGACGGAATAATTCTGGCCTCACCGGTATATTTTGGCTCTGCAACTGCACTGATCAAGGCACTTATTGAGCGGACTGGATACATATCTCGGTGGAACGGCGATCCATTCCGCGGCAAGGTCGGCGGGCCATTGGTAGTAGCACGGCGTGCAGGCAAGAACTTCACATTTGCTCAACTTACCTTATGGTTTCAGATTCTGGGATTTTTCATTCCCGGTTCCACATATTGGAGTGTTGCCATAGGCCGTGAAAGAGGCGAAGTAGAGCATGACGACGAAGGCCTCAAGACCGCATGGAACTTTGGCAAAAATGTGGCCTTTCTAATAAAGAAACTGAGAAGTTGATTCACTTGCACATTTCGTCATAAAGTGTACTTGGGTATGAATGAAAAGAGGTTATTTAGCTTCAGGTCAAGCTCAGAGTAGAGATGGGATACCAATACCAACTGAAGTCCTATATTGCTTTATCGTCAATATTGGCAAAATACTTCTGAGCACGTTTCAACAGCCTTTCTTTCAAAGACGAGTTTTCCGAAACTGCTTCCAAAAACCTCAGCATTCCCTGATACGTTGCGACCTGAAGTAAGTCGATACTGACAAATTTACATTGATCCCTTTTTGATTCGTCTACGCGCTCTAACAGCTTTTCGGGCTGAGCAGCGCCCCAAGTGTAAAAAATACTCTTTGTCCCAGAAGATAAGTTGCATGTGGCTACCGTGTTTTGATGCAAGAGCCCACAGCGCTGGGCATAGAGTTCTTCGCCAGTGCAGGATAGATTCGAATTCGGTAGCAAGAACGTGTTGACCCATTTGATGAAATCAGGTTTGCTGACCGTCTGGCGATTCGTCCCCAGGTAAGCGAGATTATCTATCGCTGAGTATACTAGCTTAAGAGCAGAATTGAAATACTTTTTTGAAACGCAGAGCTCAATCGCTCTTGCCATTTCAGTGAGGTTCTTCACGAATACCAAATCTGTAACTTTAAAAGTAACAAGATCAATGGTGTCGGAAGCGTAATATGCTCTAGCGATTGCAGTATCGACATCATTACCTTCAGCAAACGCCTGCAAAGGAATAACCGTGCCTGTTGATCCCAGAGCCTTCTGAATACGTTCGGCCAATGGCAGACAACATTTCTTAAACTTCTTGCCGCTGCCACACGGGCAGGGAGCATTTCTTCCAACACTGACCTTCTTATCGTCCTGAAATTGATTCATAGCTTCTTGTACCTTCGTCTTCGCAGGTATCCACTCTTCCAAATACTTCACCTTCTCATCTTGGCTATCTCGTCAACTTGTTCCTCTCCAGTGAGAGAAAAGAAATGTTTCTTCTCTAGATCCCAGTGAAAATCAATCGTATCTTTGTTTTCTTCTATTGGATATAAAGTTGAATAGTATTAGGGAAAACGAAGTTTATCAAAGGCCAATTGATATTCAACTTCGGGAGACGTTGGCGATGGCATTATCTTTCCCTTTTGATCCCTTCTCAGACTCAGTCTCTTTAGCTGTTCGTATTGGTCCGCTGAAAATGGTGGCAACGGAGTCATTTGAGATGCCATTAAGACTCGGTGTAGTGAAACCTCTAGTGCCGGGGGGTTCTTCTTCTCAATTCTCCTGCCAAACAAACGATCGTTTAACCCGTCTTGAATGCCTTCGAGAGTTATAGCTGTCGGTTCTTCTGAGAAATCAATGACTGCGTTAGATTCATCAAGTAGTACCGTAGAATGCTTGAGTAACAGGTCGCGTAACCATTTTATTCTCGGCCATGCTTTTGGAGCTGAAGGTTCCGCAAGCAATATGAGCAACGGTTGCTCGCATTGTCTGATGATATAGCTGATGTTTCGCAGAATCATGGAAGCGTAGCCTGTTTCAATCTCATTCAACACATTATAAATGAACAACATTTGCGTTCTGACAAGTGAATCGTGATGCGCAGCAAAGATTTGTATACAGTTGGTTTCTCTCAGGTCAGCGTCTATGTCTTCGTGATAGACATCTACTTTTGGCAAGACATCCTTTTATTAAGCGAGAGAATACTAGCTCTCGAGTAGGTTGCCACTCGCGAACCCGCTCTATCAAATTGAGAGTCAACTTCTGAAGCTTATGTGCATACTCATTGTAGAAGAGGCAAAGGCCATATGTCTCAATTGCTGGTCCTGCACCTAATAGTGTTACGGTGAGTTCTCCACGTTTATTTGGTTCCGGTATTGCTTTAGAGTCGAGTCCCTGAATCTTCTTCAGGTGAACGTAGGACAAATATGCATGACGCTCACCAAAAGCTGCCAGATATCCAGCTCTGTTCTTCGGTAGTCGGAAATCCAGATGTGATGGGGCTTCAGCACCCTCCTCTCCCTTGAACCTGTATACGCGTCGAATATGGGCAATAGCTTCCTGAGTCTGAAGAAGAAGATTGCCATCTAATTGTTCCTTATACGATCCCCAAGCGCTAATTAAGATTGGCTCGAACGCTTTTATAAAAGTTGTTTTGGGCTTGGCCATATTGAGAACCTACTTTAAAACTTCTTCCCATTTATTTGTTGTTGCGACATTCTACTTCGAAAAGAATATTCTTGCAAGAGGTCTACCGCAGGTTAACTTCCAAGACAGCATGAAGTACTGCCGGGCGCTGGTGAAATGAATACCGTATTCAGAGGTCAAACGAAGACCACACGCTCTATTGCCCCTGGGTATCAAGACGCTTTAGGGTTAGTAGGGGCAATAAGGCTAATAAAAATATGTAAGGGCTAACTATATCTCTCTATTTTTTTCTAACCCTGTTAACCCTGTTACCCCCCATAAGGATCACTTGCCAGCACAGCGTTTTTGGGGGTTTGCTGTGTGTAGCCAATATAACAAAGCGGTGTTTGGTTCAGGTGGGGATGCTTAAGCTGTCCAGTGCCTGTTTCCTCATAAGATCTACAAAGACATACCAATGTAGGTTTTTAGTAAAATAGAATAGACCTAACGGTTGACAGACTCGATAAACAGATTTATCATGACACCAATCTAAAAAGGAATAAGGTCATGTCAGCTATCTTCACAATTTTGTTTTTTGCGTTGCTCATATTTGTAATTGTATTTATAGTGCGAAAGTCAAATCAACGAAGGAAATTAAATATTCCAGAAATGTATTCTTCTGTAATCCTGAATAAAGGTGAGGAAATAACCGAACATTTTCAAGGAACCTACCTTAGCGGAGATAACCATCGGGGAATCGTAGTGTTTACGAATAAAAGATTCCTATTTCTTAAAAGAGCTTCGGGATGGGGTTCTAAAGGTTATAACGTAATAATGTTTTGTTCTTGGGGAGATGTGGTTAGTGTTTCCACATCCGGCTCCAATTATGCCGGAAAGCTTAACCTAAATGTAAATAATCAAGGGATGAGTGTTTTTCGTTGCATGAATGTTCAAGATGTAGCCAAGAAGATAATTGAAAATAAAAACAACTTTGCAGAGAAAGTGGTCATTGAAGCAAAGACAATAATTATTGAGGAAGCGAACAAAGACAAGGCTATGGAAATCCTGCAAAAAAGGCTGGCCAGAGGAGAAATAAGCATTGAGGAATTTCACAAATTGGTTCAAAGAACATAAGTATTAAGCTAAATCCCTATCCAACACCGTTCCCAAGCTCCAAAACTCAAAGCAAAGCCCCTCAATTTCCCAAACCATATAAATGCATACACTTGTATTGTAAATACAAATACGTTGAATTGTAGTGCTTTGGGGGAGGGTTGTAGTTAAGTATTTGAGGGTAGAGGGTTTAAGATTTGGCTTGTTCTAGAAGCATTGCAGCAGCATGAAGGACTACAGGGCGGTGGTATAGAGGAATGCACTTAGGATTACCAGGAAGAATGTTATTTATTAGAATTGCAGGTTAGTAACATATAGAACCTGTTAGGATTATCTTTCTCGCCGCAGTATTCTGCGTGTAATTGCGCTAGGTTTCCATGT
>Ga0209777_10003335_pt1 | contig 19984 bp, 13 predicted proteins | sample FrelakmetHBP12HB_FD_187147 | JGI IMG/M metagenome (GOLD analysis project Ga0209777, IMG submission 187147) | Freshwater lake sediment microbial communities from the University of Notre Dame, USA, for methane emissions studies -HBP12 HB (SPAdes)... | ecosystem: Environmental > Aquatic >...
CCTTTGAACACCGGGCCCGATTCTCTGCACTACCACCACCACACCGGGGAGGTTGGCGGAGGCCATATCGGACATGCCCTCCTGCATCAGCGCCCAGCCTGGGCTGGCGGTGGAAGTCATGGCCCTAACACCGGCGGTAGCGGCCCCGTAGAGCATGTTTATTGCGCCAGTCTCGCATTGTGACTGGACGAAAACCCCGCCCCTTTCGGGCAGCTCCCGGGCAAGTAACTCCATGATCTCGTTTTGTGGCGTTATGGGGTAGCCGAAGAAGCATTGGCATCCGGCGCTTAACGCCCCCCAACCTACAGCCTCATTACCCTCAGCAAGAATCCTCTTTGCCATTAGTAAACTCCTGCTTCTCTTAATTTCGCCAGGTCATCCCAGGTATAGCCAAGTACTTCCATTAACACCTCTTCTGTATGTTGGCCAAGCTCCGGGGCAAGTTTCTCTACCTTTCCTGGTGTCTTACTCAATTTCACAGGGACGCCCGGCACTTTGACCTTGCCATGAATGGGGTCATCTATTTCCACAACATAGTCGTTAGCTATCACCTGAGGATCTTCGGCCACATCAGCATAATCGTTAACCGGAGCTGCAGGGATTCCGGCCTCGTCTAACTTCTTCAGCCATTCGCTTCTGGGCTTAGAACGAGCGATCTCAAACAGTTTGGGCTTAAGCTCATCGAAATTCTGCCCCCTGCATACCTGGTTACAGAATTTGGGGTCTTTCTCCAGCCCTTCGATGCAGAATACCCTGCAAAAGTCAGCCCAGAACCTGTCTGCCTGCAGTGCAGCGATAACAAACCATTTACCGTCGCAGTCCTGGTATACAAAATAGAGCGGGTTTCTGATAGCTTTCATTACTGAAGTTGGGGGAAGGATGCCCATCATAAAGTACATTTGAAACTGAAGGCGTCCCATCTCAATCTGGCCTGCCAGCAGCGAAGCATCTACTCTTTGTCCTATCCCAAATCGTTCACGTGCAAGGAGCGCCAGCAGTACTCCGTAGGCTGTCAGCAAGCCGCCGACCTCGTCGGCAAAACCGGCTCCAATGAAAGTCGGCACATCGTCTTCAGACTGGGTAATGCTCAACAAACCGCCCCTTGCCTGCGCAGAGAAGTCAGCTCCCATTCTATCGGCATCCGGTCCCTTTGGCCCATAGCTGGAGGCGAGGGCGTAGATAAGCTTAGGGTTGTATTTTTTCAGGGTGTTATAGTCCACCTTCAATCTCTTGGTCACACTTTCGCGGAAGTTAGTTACGAAGACATCGGATTTCTTCACCAGCTCATAAAGGACCTCTTTGCCCTTCTTCGTCGCCAAGTTCAGCACAATACCCTTTTTGCCTCGATTCTGGTTTTGATAATAGAAGTTCAGAGGCAAATCTGCGCCGTACATCTTGAGCATACCCCGGCCGGGCTCGCCCTGCGGTGGCTCTATCTTGATAACCTCAGCGCCCATGTCTGCCATCAGTGAGGTAGCGATGGGTCCCGCCTGCCAGGCTGTCCAGTCCAGTACCCGGATACCTTGAAGTGGCTTCTTAGGCATCTGTATCTCCTTCACTATGTAGATGATTTCTTGTAGGTGTCCACCATTTCCATGAAGGTATCTATCTGGTTTTTGGTCTCGGCTTCCGAGTAGCTTTCGACGTCAACAATGTCGCTTTCCATGAACATCACGGGCAATCGAGGGTAGTAATCACGAATCACATTTCTGGCCAGAATCTGGCCCATGGTAGCTGCCCGGCAGGAGCGCGTGACATGCATAACAACACCGTCGATAGTGAAATCCCTTATCCGTTCCAGGTGCATCTGGGCCAGGGGTGGGATGCCGCCGGCCTCCTTGCCGCGCCGCTGCACCGCGCTGTTTCGTTCAAAGGCACGCAGTGCGATTAGCTCCACGGGGTCGCTGATATCGGATGGCATCTCAAAGTGCTCGGGTATCATGTATGCTGTCTCAGCAGCGAAGACCGCGCCGAAGGTCTGGAAATAATCGAGTATATACATGCTGTGCCAGGGCGGTATCCCCACGCCCCAGAGCAGGCGATATTTCTCGTCATCGATAACACCTATCTTGTTATCCACTCTGTCTTTAAGCTCCTGGTAAAGGCCTTTGTAGAAGTCCAGGGTCATCGGGTCGGTGAGCAGCATGTGATGAGGCACGAATATTACAAAATGGTCCTGGGTAGACATCGGGCAGGGGATGGCCTTTCTCAGGTCATAGGCCTTGCGCCACCACTGTCGAGTTTCCTCTACCTGCTTTACAATCGCCGTCAGGCGGTCGTAGTCCATCTTTTTGCCCGTTTGTTTTTCCAGGAATGCGATTAGCCCCCTGAGTTCCTCAGCCATGTAGCGAACGTAGTAATCCTTGATCGCGTCGAAATCGGCATCGCTGGGAGGCATGAGGACTTCCATGTTGTAGATAGGAGTGTTCTTGTAGCGTCCCAGAGCTTGATACCATTTCCAGCGGGGGTCGCAGCCCATACTGCACCCGAGGAGCACATCCGGTTCCGGCATACCCCCGTCAGGGGCATCCGGCGGCATGGCTCCCCCCAGTTCGTGTCGCCAGGCGTCGAAGCCTATACCTACCTGAGCGTAGCCACAGAGGACATCGGAATACCCCTCAGCCTGTGCCTTCTTCATATATTGCTCGGCCTCTCTTTTAACAGCGCAGAGGCCGGCGTAGTTCTCGGTATAGACCTGCACAATATCCAGAGCCTCCAGGATTTCCTCATAGTTACACATGACCATGCAGTAGGCTACTTTGAGGTTCTGTTCTTTAGCCTGCTGCGCCTTTTGATACATGCGCTTCACTATATAGCGAATCTTCTTTGCTGACTCTGTGGATTTGGCAGAGCTTGTTTTCTGCTTTGGTTCCGTTTTGGTCTCTTCTGCCATGGCTTTACTCCCTTCGTGCCTCAATCGTTTCCAGGAAAGCTTCAACCCTGGTCTTCCATTGCCCTGTAGGAGACGTTACATAGGTATCCTCAAGGAAGAGCACGGGCAGACCTAAACTCTGTATATAGTCCTTCATCTCGGGGGCGTCCAACTGATAAGTGTCACAGAAACGTATGGTGTAGAGTATAACCCCTTGTGCTTTCCACTCGCGGATGAAATCGCCCAGGTAGCTGAATCGCTGAGCCGCCTTCCCTGGCCGGTAGGTGCGCGGGCAGGTGATATTCAGGTAGCGTTCGGCTAGCCCCTGCATTACTCCTTTAGAAGTATCAACATCTTGCCAGAAGAATCGGCTGCCGGTGCATAGGTCATCCATCACCACGCTGGCTCCGGATTCCTCCACCAGGTGTATCAAGGTATTATCGTCTACCTCGCTGCCAGAAATAAGGAGCCTGGGCTTATTTTCGGCACTCGGCTTTCGGCTGCGCACCTCCGCGATGACGTCCTCCAAAAGTTCGTTGAATTCCTGGATAGGTATGGTCATCCCCGCTACCAGCACCCACATAACCTCAGTGCCGGAGATAACCGGCGGCTCTGGTTTCCTCATCTCGTAAAGCTCTCTGAGAAGACTACGGCTGCGGTTATGGAGGCTAATAGCTTTTATCAGGTCTTTCTCAGATGCTGAACGCCCGACGAATTGCTCCAGGCCTGTCTTGAGACTCTCTATTTCCTTTTGAAAGAATTCGTAAGAAGCCTGGTGAGTCATATGAGGGACGTACAGTTGATAGCTATAGGGGGGCTTGAGGTGGTACTTCCAGATGTCATACAGGCGGTGCATGGCATCGCACGTGTGGGGGATAATGACGCCGGAGAGAAAATCGAATTCACCGCTCAACGCGAGGTCGAAGCAACTGCGAACATAGGGGCAAACTATGCTTTCGACGTATTGCCCGGCCTGATCGACGGGCTTGCCCACCTTGCCCTGGATGCGGTAAGGCACCAGGTCTAGTGCTGTGAAAATCTCCACAGGGGTGTAAGAACAGAAGTATCCTATTACCTTTTTGCCCTTTTTTGATAATTCCTTTGCTCTTGCCTCCCGATGTTCATATAGCTCCCGGGCTCTGATCAGCCCTCGCTGGGCTATCTTGGCCACAAATCACCTAACCTTTTCTAGATGGCATCCTCCTGATTAGTTCCCACGCCTTTGGATTTTCCATTTGCCATAGTTTCTACCCCAAAGTTACCACTGTCTTACAAGTCTTGTCAAACGCTATGGCCAGAACAACTTGCGAGCTTCTTTCATTAGCTCGGCACGGAAATCGGGATGGGCAATGGCGATAAGCTCCTCAGCTCTCTCCCGATGGCTCTTGCCGGCCAGGCTGGCTATGCCATACTCCGTGACCACGTAGTCAGCGAATTGACGCGGTACAGTTACCAGAGAGCCTTCGGACATTTGGGGGACAATAGTAGAGCTTCCACCGAAAGCCAGAGTGCGCAACACGCTGATTGCTCGTCCTCCTTTAGCCATAAAAGCTCCCAGATGGAAATCTAGCTGTCCCCCAGGCCCATTTATCATCCGGGTCCCGAACTGGGTCTCGCATGTTATCTGCCCGGTAAGGTCAACCTGAAGGACACTGTTAATAGCAACCATGTTCTCATTTTGGGCGATCACTGTAGGGTTATGTACATACTCGCAGTCATACATCTCAACGATAGGGTTATCGCTCATCCACTGGTATCCCTCCCACCCCGCACCATCCAGCGCCGTAAAAATTGCTTTCCCTGGATGAAGTGTCTTCTTTTTCCCGTTAAATACTCCTGCCTTGATCAGTTCATGTTGCCCCCAGGCCGACATCTCGGAGTGAATCCCCAGGTCTTCAAATTTATCAAAGAGTCCCACCCTGGGCAACCATGTGCTGGGCCTGCCAGCACCGATCTCTATGGTGTCACCATTCTTGATTAATTCGCTAACGTAGCCCGCTATGGTCTTGGCCTCGGGATAAGGCTCTTCCAGACCTAAAAGTCCGGTAAGAAAATCGGGGGACATTAGATTCATCATCGGTGCTATCAGATTAGCTGCACGCCCTATGTATTCCGGTTCATGTTTATTACCTATTATGAGAGTATCTATCCAGGCCTGCCGCATTTTTTCATCGGTAACTGTCTCCATGACGAGTTTTCTAAGCTGCTTATCGGTAAAGCGGGCTGTAGGCGCCTCCACGAAGTAATCAACATCTGATACATGAATGAAATTATCGCCCCGGTAAGGATAGACCATATTCTCGTCGACCTCGGCGATAACCACCCTGGCCCGCTTGGCGTAGCTTTTCTTGTTCCACATATGCGGACCGAAGCTACAGAAGCCGTGTTTATCAGGAGGCGAAACGTTGGTCATGAAAACGTCGATATCTCTCCGTCCATGCAGCCTCCCCTCATCGCATAACTTGGCCCTCAAAGACATTAGACAAGGGATGAAGGAACACACCTTGGCATCATGAGAAGGGCGTCCTACTGGTCCAAGGAAGTTGATAGCCCCAACGAAGAAGTTCTCCTCACAACCCGGCTGGAGCCAACAGGGGTCAAGCCAGGGTGCATTTATCTCAAGGTAAACATTTCTCAACTCGTCCTTGCGCTTCCCCAGCGCCAGAGGCACCGCCGAGGGATGCGCGAAAGGCAAAGCGACTCTGTCGCCGGACTTAACTGCTTTGGCTGCCTCATCAGCCGAGACCGTTTTTCTCTTGTAATCCTCCTTCCAGTCCTTTTTATGCCCCTTAGACTCAGCAGTGTTCTGGGACCTCATCGCCACCCCCTGTTTTATTGAAAACATATTGTCGGAAAATAATCCCATAATCGAAGGAAGACGTAGAAAATTGCCTGTCCCTGTTAGTCAAATCAGTGCGAGCCTGGCAACACTGCTGTTGTCGAGTCCGGATGCCTTAGCTCGCAAACTCAGCCCGCTCCCTATCCGGGGCGGAGCAAAAATAGCGAAATGTGTGGAAAGTCAAGCGAATTGTGTATTCAGTCAGGTGAAAGAATCGTACCCAGTCGCATGGTTTTTGTCAAGCGTTTCCTTCCATTGACGAGCAGGGTGGATGCTGAAAAGCTGTAAAGATGGTTCTCGTACGCGGGGTTGACGATGACTTCGATAAGGTCTAAAATTTAGCGCATCGGTCTATTTAAGGAGGGCTTATGACGACAGATTCGGATTTGATGAAGCAAAAGCTTTCCGAGCTTGATGAGTTAAGGGGAAGGCTGAGGCAGGGTGGTGGCCCTGCTGCGGTTGAAAAGCAGCATAAGAAAGGGAAGCTCACAGCGCGCGAGAGGGTTGAGAAACTTCTGGACCCCGGCACTTTTCAGGAGCTTGACCTGTTTGGCACACCGATGGCTACAGCCTTCGACATTGATAAGACGGAAGGCCCGGCGGATGGTGTTGCCGTAGGATATGGTCAGGTAAACGGCCGCCCTATCTATGTCTGGTCGCAGGATGCCACTGTTTTCGGCGGGACATTGGCCAACATTCATGCTCGAAAGATTAGCGGGGCGATGGAAAAGGCCATTCATGCCCGGATTCCCATCGTCGGCATCATTGATTCCGAGGGCGCTAGAATCGAAGATGCCATTCAATATTATCGCTTCTACTCTCCTGAAGCTCTGGTCTATTTCCAGACCATGGCCTCGGGTGTGATCCCCCAAATCTCTCTGATAATGGGGCCATGCGTTGGCGAGATGGCTATCTCTGCCTCGATGGCTGACTTCGTCTTCATGGTGAGGAAGACCAGCTATATGCATGTGGCATCGCCGCCGCAGGGTAAAACATCTGAGGAAGTGGGTGACCCATCGGGGCACTTCCGTAAGACAGGATGCTGCGATTTTCTGGCGAAAGATGAAGATGAGTGCCTGCAAAGCTGCCGCAGGCTGTTGGGTTATCTGCCCTCGAGTAACAAAGAGAAGCCACCTGTAGTGGATACCGGTGATGACCCCAATCGCAGGGAAGAGGAACTTTTAAGCATAGCTCCTCTTGATACTAACAAGCCGTATAGTATGACCAAGCTGATCTCGCTGATAGTAGACAAGGGTGAGTTCCTTGAGCTGAAGCGTCAGTGGGCAAACAACCTGATAACCGGCTTCGGCAGGATGGCCGGACAGACGGTGGGTTTCGTAGCTAATAATCCCCAGTCCATGGGCGGGGCGCTGACCCTTGACGCAGCGGACAAGATGGCGCGGTTCGTCAGGTTCTGCGATGCCTTCAACATAGCCGTGGTCTGGCTGGCAGATACCCCTGCCTTCCTGCCAGCTATCGATGAGGAGACCAGAGGGCTGATCAGGCACGGATGCAAGCTGGTATTCTCCAATGTCGAGTGTACTGTGCCTCAGATTACCATTGCCATAAGAAAGCTTTATGGTGGTGGTCAGCTAGCCATGCCGGGCACGACGCTGGGAGGCGACGTTGACGTGGCCTGGCCTTCTGTGGAGCGCGGGTTGATGGGGGCGGAGGGGGCGGTATCTATCATGTACAAGAGGGAGCTCGCTGCCATCGAGGACGAGGCTGCGAGAGCGCAGAAACTGGAGCAGCGGACTATCGAGATGAGGCATAAGCTGCGGGCACTGGAACGAGAGTGGGGACAGGGCTTCATTGACCCCAGGGATACCAGATCCTTCCTGATACAAGCGCTGAAAACATTTGCCAGCAGGGATGAGGGAAGGCCTAAAATGAAACATGAAAACATCAGATTGTAAGTCGCAATCGCTGTAATTAATTTCGGAGGGATCAGATGGCAGACGCGAAGGCAAAGCTTAAAAAGGTTGAGGAGCAAAGGCAAAGGTGGTTACTAGGTGGAGATAAGACTGCGATAGATAAGCAGCATGGCAGGGGCAAGCTGACAGCCTGGGAGAGAATACAAAGGCTTTTCGACCCCGGGACCTTTCGTGAGATAGGCCTGTGGACGCAGGCGATGAAGACCGGATTCGATATAGATGACCGGGAGCTTCCCCGGGATGCTGTGATTGCGGGCTACGGGAAGGTCAACGGACGCACCGTTTACTCCTATGCCCACGATTTCACCGTGCTGGCGGGCACCCAGTCCATGGTTCAGAACAGCAAGGTGGCCCGGGCGATGGAACAGGCGATGGAAGAGGGCATCCCCATGGTGGGGATGATTGACTCGGGCGCTATCAGAATCCACGACCTGTTCGGCAGAAACGGATTCAAAGTGCCTGTACGTGGCAGCCCGGTGGGTGGCGGTGGCGGGTTCATGTATTATCCTCCGCTGATGTCGGGGGTGGTGCCTCATATCAGCCTGATGCTGGGGCCCTGCTACGCCGGGTCGGCCTACTCCCCGATAATGGCCGACTTCGTCATCATGCGCAATCACATAGCCTTCATGTCGGTGGCCTCGCCCCCCATTTTGAAGGCAGTTACGTTCAGGGACGTGACCGAGGAGGAGATTGGGGGAGCTTTCCTGCACTCCACGGTCACCGGCTCCAACGACCTGCTTGTGGAAAGCGATGAGGAGGCCATAGATGCCAGCAAAAGGCTGCTCAGCTTCCTGCCCTCCAACTGGAGGGACAAGCCTCCCGTAGTCAATACAGGCGACGACCCCAACCGGGCCGACGAGCATCTTCCGGACATAGTCCCCGCGGATGTGAGCCAGCCCTATGACATGCACAAGGTCATCGCATCCATTGTGGACAAGGGAGACTTCTTCGAGCTGCAGGCCCTCTATGCCCCCAGCATGATAATCGGCTTTGGCCGCCTGGCTGGAAAGACGGTGGGGATCGTGGCCAATAACCCGGCCGTTGGCGATGGCTGCCTCGATGTTTACACGGGAGACAAACAGGCGCGGTTCGTCAGGTTCTGCGACTGCTTCAATATTCCGATAATCTCCCTGGTGGACAGCCCGGGGTTCTTGCCGAGCCTGGAGCAGGAGCAGCACAGAGACGGACTGGAGAGAAACTCCGCCAAGCCGGTGTTCGCCATCTGCGAGGCTACTACGCTCAGGATCACCGTATATATCAGAAGGTGCTGGGGTGCAGCCCGCCTGGTCATGGGCACCGAGCGCATGGGAGTCGATGCCGTATACGCCTGGCCCACTGCTGACGTCAGGGTAGAAGGCTATGAGAAAGCAGCAGATGCGCTCTACAAGGGCGAGCTAGCGGCTGCGGAGCATCCCGAGGAGCTACGCCGTCAGTACATGCAAGAGATACATGAGAAATACGCCACGGCGTATCATCTGGCAGGGATTCAGGGCGCCGACGACATCATAGACCCCAGGAAGACGCGGCCGATACTGATAAACACCCTGGAGAGGCTATCCCAGAAGATGGAACACTGGGAGAAGCTGGGGCCAGGGCCGGCGAGGCCGTGGCGGAAGCATTCCCTGATTCCGCTTTAATTCAAACGACATTCGATTGACACATGTAGGGGCGTCCGCCTATGGCGGACGCCCCTTTTTATATGTCATTCCTGCGCAAGCGGGAATCCGGGTGCCTGACTGGTAGGTTGGAGCATTTGCTCTAACCTGCGTGGTGGCGGGTTCAATATCCACCTTAGGTTCAAGTTTGTTTGGAGGTGGTGGGTTAATAAAGCTAGGACATATCTGTTATAATTCAATGCAAACCAGAGGCACCGCCAAGTGTGGTTCTGCAGATGCTGTTACAGCCGGTTGATTCTGACATTAAGAGGCATGAATGAAATGCATCTTCTGCAAAGCAAACTCTGATGGCAGTATATCAAGAGAACACATCTTACCAGAGTCTCTCGGTAATAAGGAACATCTGTTGCCTCGAGGTATTGTGTGTGATTCCTGTAATAATTACCTGAGTCGAGAGGTCGAAAAGCCTATCTTAACGTCAGGTATTTTTAGATTCATTCGAAATGGCAGACGAATTTCAAGCAGAAAAGGAAGAATACCTGTTTTTGGCGAGCGTGATAATCCTGACCTCCCTGATTACAGAGTTATGGGAAGGTTTATTGGGAAGGTTGGGATTGAAGTCATGGCGCAACGAACCCAGAATGTACAGGGCTGGAATGAAGAAATCGTAAACCAGCCCGGACTCGATGAGCTGAGAGATTTTGTTAGATTCAACATAGGTAAGGAAGACTGGCCTTATGCGTATCGAACACTGTATCCTGTCAATGCCGTTTTTCATGAAAACGACCAAGCATTTGAAGTGCTCCATGAATATGACCTACTTTACACAAAGGGAGCTGAGCTTTATATAGTTTTGGTTTTATTTGGTGTTGAATTCACTATGAATCTGGGCGGACGTGTTCTTGATGGATACAAGAAATGGCTACAAGAGAATGATTGGAAGAGTCCGCTTTACTCAGGGAAAAACTCGTGACACAGCGTAGCGAAACCCACCTTTTTCGTTTAGGGTATGGTGGGTTACGTTCCATTTTATCCACTCTACGATTGCTCTTATATCACCGAAGAGAGAGCTTGATATCATTCTATGCCAAAAGAACAACATGGATAAATAATATTAGAAAATAGGAAGTGAAGAAGATGGCCACGGAAGAGATAAATCACGAAATCCTGTTCTCAGGTAGCTCATTGGAACTTGGCAAAATTCACTGTCATCTTTTGAGAGCGGCGACAGAACTGGAAGGAAGGTGGTTTAGTCGGTACAAAGGCGTTTCAGTTTCAGAGGAGTCTAATACTGGAAAGGAGGTGGGATATGACGAGATTCGGTGGTGGGTATTCAAGAGAGAGACTGATGTGAAAACGTTGCTCAAGGAAACTAATGAAGCCCTCGCATCGGCACAGCGGCTAAAAGTAGACTCGTTTGACCTGAAACTCAGCTATCACACCGAATCCTATCCCGAGTTAGTCGCTCGAATCAAGTGCTTTGCGGATCTGCATAAAATGGAAATCTTAAAGTTGAGCGAATATGTGAAATGGCTGCGTGCTAAGGATATACTTGCGCCAAGCATATTGTTTTCTCATAGAGTTTGGGGTTCCACGAGGCGCTCGGATCGCTGGATAGAGATTAGCTCAAACGAGGTAGAAGAGAATCCCGAAGTAGAATCTTTATGTACGGAGTTCGTTCTGGGGCTACGAGACAGGATGATGCACCGTATCGAGCATGTCTATAATCAGTTGGCGAGCGACGTTGCCGACTCAATGGACCCCGAGTATGGAGAAGTAGCTATATCGTGGACAACGGTAGTCAGCAGAACATGCTATGAAGTGCTTGACGAATTGGCGACGTATTTTGAACTTATTCGACAAAGCCTGAGGAATATTGTTCTTGAGATTACTAAGCGAGATGAGCCTATCCAATTGCTCTCAAAAGATTCGTTTTGGTTATCATTCGTAACGAGGGTGATGGCAAGGACGATTGAGGCGCAACTATGGGATTTTAAGGAATCCTTGGATATGTGGCAAACAACTGGTCAGGAAAAGTCTGAGGCCAAGGTGAAGTTCTGCAGACAAGTAGCCGCTTTTGCCAACGCACGTGGTGGAGTCCTTATCATTGGCATTACTAATGCACTTCCGAGGAAAATTGTAGGAATTGATGATCTTGAGAATAAGCTCAAATTCACCAAAGAGGTAATTAGAACTCACATAGATAACTATGAAATTGTTCGCTTCTGTCCTCTGATGATGCGTAATGAAGAGGGGATCGAAAGACAGTGTTTGTTGATTGTTATCATGGAATCAAAGGACGTAATCAGGGTTAGGCGTGTTGATGGGACATTCTCTTATCCAATTAGACTGGAGACTGGTCTCGTCGAAAGTAACTATCATGAATTGTCCCGTTCCAAAGGTAGCGCCATGGAGGATAACTACGATTTCATCATGGATTTGAATAGCTTTCTTGACGACCAATGATTACCTGTCAGGATTTGCCGACGTCAGCGTAGTAGTGGTTTTGTTCTTGTTAATGTGCTCGCTCTAAAGCCAAGTTACTTCGGCGCACTTCCGGATTAATGGCTGCTCGGCTTGCCGTTCGGGTATCCCTGTTTCGCAGTGCCATTTTCACGTTCCGGGGGCACTAATTGACGCCTTCAGTACCCTGTGCTATAAGTGTTCCGCGATGACGCTCCATCTTGATTCGCGGCCGGAATCCGCTGCCGCTAAGTAGACACTCAAAGCATAGGAGGGCCCATGTCCACAACTTCTCCCGTGGAACTGTTGCAGAACCTCATTCGCTTCAACACGACCAATCCGCCCGGCAATGAAGCGGAGTGCATTACTTACATAAACAACCTGCTGGCCGAGGCGGGGTTCGAGACCACTCTCATCGCCCTTGTTCCTGAACGTCCGAACCTGGTCACCCGTTTGAAAGGGCAGGGGAATGCCAAACCGCTATTGCTCTACGGCCATGTAGACGTGCAGCCGACAGAAGGTCAGAAGTGGCGGCACCCGCCCTTCGAGGCGAAGATTGTGGACGGCTATATCTGGGGTCGGGGCGCCCTGGACATGAAGGGCCAGGTCGCGATGATGCTGACCGCCTTGCTGCGCGCCAAACGTGAGGGCCTGGCTCCTGCCGGTGACGTGGTGCTCGCCATTCTGAGCGATGAGGAAGGGCTGGGTTTCTACGGGGCCCAGCACGTGGTAGAAACTCATGCGTCATTGTTCGAAGGCGTTCACTACGGTATCGGCGAGTTTGGCGGATTTACCTTACATATGGGCGGTCGCAAGTTCTACCCCATTCAAATTCAGGAGAAACAGATTTGTATAGTGAAGGCTAGCGTTCGCGGGCAGGGAGGACACCCGAGCTATCAGTTGCGTGAAGATGTGATGGCTCAGTTGGGTCACGCACTGGTGAAATTAGCGCAGCGCAGCGCGCCGGTGCATATCACTCCCGTGACGCGGCGGACCATCGAAGGCTTCGCTTCAGGTCTGCCATTTCCTGCCGGCTTGCTCCTCCGCCGTCTGCTCACCCCGGCGCTTACGGATATTGTGCTCAGATTGCTCGGCAACCAGGGGAAGGCCATAAATCCGCTGTTTCGCAACGTTGTGAATGCCTGGGCCGTCAGCGGTACATCTGTGCCCAGCGAGGCCGAAGTTCAACTCCTTGGCTTCTTGCTTCCCGGTCAGACGCCCGCCGATATGCTCGCTGAGCTGCGCCCTGCCCTGGGAGACAGGGTGGAGCTTGAGGAGATACTGTTCAATCCCGGCCCTCCGGAGCCGGATATGGGACTATTTAATACGTTAGCGGATATCCTGCGAGAGGCTGATCCAGAAGGCATGCCCGTGCCTCTACTGGTGCCCTTTGCCACGGACGCTTGTTTCTTCGGAAGGTTGGGGATTCAGACTTACGGCTTCACGCCGATGAAACTACCGCGAGGTCTGAATTTGTGGGACCTGGCGCACGGAGCCGACGAGCGTATTCCGGTGGATGCCGTGCAGTTCGGCGCTGATGCGATCTACAAACTGCTGCAGCGGTACAGATAGCGAGACAAATCAGCCGGTAGATTGAAGATGGAGTCCTTTCCGGTATCCCCGTCTCGGAGCCCATTTTCGCATTCTGAGGCGATGATTCCCCTCACTCTAACTCTCTCCCGCAAGGGGCGAGAGGATTGGGCGAGAGCACCTGGATTCCTGCTTGCGCAGGCATGACATAGTAAAAGGGCGACCCGTTGGGTCGCCCCTACACGTAGGATTGGACACTGCGATGGACTCAGGGAGAACGGACTAAGCCCTCTTTCATTCTATTTTGAACTCCCACCGGCAGGCGATGTCGTCCTCGCTTTTCCGGGGAGGCAACTTCAAGGCAGTGGCTTTCATCTTGGGATTGAAGTATTCGGCAATCCGCTGGAACATAGGCCGTTCTACTTCCTCACATGTGTATCTCTGTAATGCGTGGTCTTTAGTCCTCTCCCACCAAGCCACCCCGCTACAGCGGGTGACGGTCATTATGCCATGATTCCTGTCCTTCAGGTCCCAGTCGATATCGAACAATACCCCGAACCCCGGGCTGAACTGAAAGTATTTGAACAGGGCTGCGACGTCGTTACCTTCGATATTCAGCGCTTTAGCTACTCTACGCACTTCATTCAGTGTCCCTGTTTGCCATATCTCCTTGTCGTAATCAAAAGCCACCCGGTCGCCGAATCTCTTCCTCATGGCAGCGACCCAGAGCGGGGCTACTCCTGTATAGAGCTTGCTTGCCGCTACCAGCAGCCTGATGAGCGTGTCTTTGGAAAAGTCCTGCAACTTCAGTTGTGGGTCGAACTCACCGCTGTAGTCCAGTAGGTTCTTCATCTCGGCCTCCCTTTTCATGGCGGCATTATAGCACACTCAGGGTTCTCCTTTGCGCAAGCCGTCGTGTTGAGAGTCACGATGCTACGTAGACTCGAGAGATTGCCACATCGTCCTTCCAAAGGAAGGACTCCTCGCAATGACATATGAAGGGCGACCCAACGGGTCGCCCCTACGGATTTATAGCGACGAAGCGCTGTTAATTCTGCCAAGCCCCGAGATAAACTTGAGTTGAAAAGGCTACAGAATAGGTGTATGGTGTATCTTGGGAAGATGGCAAGGTCAGCCGACTGCCTCAAACGATTGAGAAGGGGGTAGTAATATGGGAAGTGTGGAAAAGACGTACTATGTCGGGACCGATATGAATTGTGGTGGAGCCTGCCTGCTCAAAGTACATGTCAGGGACGGCGTGATCACACGCCTGGAGACCGACGACGGAGATGAGCCCCAGCTCAGGAACTGCCTCAGGTGCCGTGCATACCGCCAGAGGGTATATGCTCCTGACCGGCTTCTCTATCCTCTGAAAAGAGTAGGCGAGCGAGGCGAAGGCAAGTTCAAGCGAATATCGTGGGACGAGGCATTGGAGACTGTAGCCAGCCAATACAAGCGGGTCAAGGAGACTTACGGCCCTGCAGCGACGATATATCTCACCACCGGTGGTGACATTGGCCAGGTGCATAATACCAGGACCGCAGTGCGAGTCTTCTGCCTGGCTGGAGGCTGCACCCTGATGTGGGGCGTAGCCTCTAACGAGGGCTGGATGTTTGCCTGCCAGGCCACTTACGGTTATCCTACTGGCAACGATCATCGCGACCTGCCTAACTCCAAGCTTGTGATCCTCTGGGGAATGAATCCGGCCGTCATCATCGATGGCTGCGGCACGGCCTACCACCTTGCCCTGGCTAGAGAGAAGGGCACGAGATTCATCGTAGTCGATCCCAGATATACCGACACAGCCGCTCTGGTCGCTGACCAATGGATACCGATCAGGCCGGGCACCGATGCCGCCGCCATGATCGCCATGGCATACGTGATGATCACCGAAGACCTCCACGACAAGGAGTTTCTCAACAAGTACACCGTAGGTTTCGATAAGTTCAAAGAGTACGTCCTTGGCAAAGAGGACGGAGTAGCCAAGACACCGAAGTGGGCTGAGGCTATCACCGGCGTCCCTGCCCAGGTTATAGCCGAATTGGCCAGAGAATACGCCACCAACAAGCCGGCGGCGTTGCTGCCCAGCAAAGCCCCGGGGCGCACGGCTTTCGGTGAGCAGTTCCATCGCGCAGCCTTCACGCTTGCAGCGATGACAGGCAACATCGGCAAGCCCGGCGGCAGCGCGGGTTCCGAGATCACGCAGCGGGGCGAGATTCCGTTCGCCATGGGAACGGCGATGAGAACAGGAGGCAACCCGGTCGATGCCGGCTCGCCGATGCGCCGAGATGCCCTTCCTACACCGATCTCGAAGGGGCCCGGGCTGGTGGCAAGGCTGCACAACTCGGAGATCTGGGATGCCATACTCAAAGGCAAAGCTGGCGGCTACTATAGCGACTACAAGATGGTGTACGTCGCCAACGCCAACTACTTGAATCAATATCCCAACGTGAACAAGGCGGTCAAGGCGCTGAAATCCCTCGAGTTTGTGGCTGTGCAGGAGCAGTTCATGACTCCCACAGCGAAGTTCGCCGATATCATTCTTCCCACCTGCACCTTCCTCGAGCGCAACGATGCTGTATGGGGTGCCGGACCGCATGTCGCCTACCAGCCGAAGGTCATTGAGCCTCTCGGCGAATCGCGCTCCCACCTGACCATCTGTGAGGGACTCGCCGCCAAGCTGGGTATCTCCGGCTACAACGACAAGACCGACGAACAGTGGCTGGAACAGATTATGAAACCCACCGTTCCCGACTTCGAGCGATTTAAGGAGACCGGGGTTCAGAAGTACTATCAGCCGCCCACCATCCCCTTCAAGAAGGAGATCGATGACATCGGGAACAACCCCTTCCCCACACCATCGGGGAAGATTGAGATCTTCAGTCAACAGATCGCTGACATGAACAACCCGTTGATACCTCCCATCCCGAAGTATATAGAGACTTGGGAGAGCCGCAACGACCCGCTTGCCAAGAAGTATCCTATCCAGTTGACGAGCACACACCCAAAACGACGGTCCCACAGCCAGTTCGACAACATACCCTGGCTGCGCGAGGTCGATCCTCAGGTGATATGGCTTAATACAAAAGACGCCAAAGCCAGAGGAATAAAGGACGGAGACCTGGTAAAAGTGTTCAACCAGAGGGGTGAGGTTATCATACAGGCCAAGGTGACCGAGAGGATCATGCCCGGCGTCGCCGACCTGCCGGAGGGTGCCTGGTACAACCCCGACAAGGATGGTGTCGATCACGGCGGTTGTGCCAACATCCTCACCATCGACAAGCGCTCCCCCGGTGGCGCGTTTACCAGTAACTCATGCCTGGTACAAGTCGAGAAGGCAAAGGCATAGGAGAGAGAAAATGCAAAGAGGATTTTATTTCGACCAGACACGATGCACCGGCTGTTATACTTGCGTGGTCGCCTGCAAAGACTGGCATGACGTGCCGGCTGGACCAGCCAGTTGGAGAAGGGTTCTAACCATAGAAGAGGGTAAATTCCCGGATGTATTTGTCGCCTGGCTTGCCACCTCCTGCTATCACTGCGCCAAGCCTGCCTGCGTAGCAGCCTGTCCTGCCGGAGCTATCACGAAAAGGAAAGAGGACGGCGTTGTTGTCGTCGATCAGGCTAAGTGCCTGGGCAAAGACAAGTGCGACCTCTGCCTGCAGTCGTGTCCGTATGAGGCTCCACAGTTCGGGGCTGAGAAGAACGCCAAGATGCAGATGTGCAATCTATGCCTCGACCGGCTGAAGGAAGGGAAGAAACCCATCTGCGTGGCCGGATGCCCCATGAGAGCGCTGGACGCCGGCCCTATTGATGAGCTTCGCTCACTGTACGGAGATAAGACGGAGGCCGTGGCCTTCGCTTATTCTACCGAGTTGAAGCCGTCAGTTATCTTCAAACCGAAGCTCAAAAAGAGCTTAGTCGGGGGACGAAAATGACAGGGCAATACGGATACGCCGGTAAAATCCTGAGGGTGAACTTATCTTCAGGGAAGATAACTAGCGTGCCTACTGCACAGTATGCGGATAGATTCCTCGGCGGTAGAGGAATCGCGGCCAAGATTTACTGGGACGAAGTGCCGACCAACGTCAGCGCCTTCGACCCTGAGAACCGCATGATATTCGTTACCGGGCCGCTGGCTGGCTTCGGCGGCCTTTCCGGCTCGAGGTGGCAGGTTTGCGGCAAGGCACCCGCCATGTATCCAGAAGAGTTCTCCTATTGCAACCTAGGCGGCAGATGGGGCTGGCAGCTCAAGTCTGCGGGATACGATGCCCTCGTAATTGCTGGAAAATCTGAAAAGCCCGTCTATCTATTTATCCAGGACGATAAAGTGGAGATAAGGGATGCTTCCACACTCTGGGGCAAGAGCACAGTCGAGACTCGCGAAACCTTGAAGAGCCAGTTCGGAAGCAGCTTCGCGGTGGTGGCCTGTGGCCCTGCGGGAGAGCACCTTGTCTCCTACGCAATTCTTCTCGCCGACAACGACGCCAGCGGCTCCAGCGGCTTCGGGGCGGTCATGGGCTCCAAGAACCTCAAGGCCATTGCGGTGAGAGGCCAGGGGAAAGTGAACGCAGCCAATCCTGAGAGGCTGACTGAAGTAAAGAAGAACATCCGCCAGTTACTGTGGAAGGGGCCGGACTATCAAAAAGAGATTGCCATGCCCGAGGCCCATATCGAGGTCGTATCCGGTCAGAAGACGAAGCTGGACCTTTGCCTGGGCTGTGCAGGATTCGACGGAAGGATAATTGTAGAATCCCGAGATGGACAGAAGAAAGGCAAGTCCCTGTGTGGCTCCTCGCTGTTCTACCTCGATAAGGTCAACAAGTACTACACTGAATCGACGGAAACCACTTTCTACGTCAACAGGCTCTGTGATGAGTACGGGGTTGATGCGCTCGCTATTGAATCGATGATGAAATGGCTACAGAGGTGCAGACACACAGGCATTCTGACGGACGAGAACACCGGCATCCCTCTGTCCAAGCTAGGAAGCTTGGAGTACATGGAAGCGCTGGTCAGGAAGATGGCGCTGCGCGAAGGCTTCGGCGACGTTCTGGCCCAGGGCATACAGAGGGCAGCCGCAACTTTAGGCCCGAAAGCCGAGGAGTTGGTCTCCGACTATGTATCGAAGGCGGGTCATCTGCTCAGCTATTGCCCCCGCACTTTCCCGGCTCACGGCCTGCTCTACGCGATGGAACCGAGACAGGCCGTGAACCAGTTGCACGAGATGGGCCTTGTCCTGTTCCAGTGGGTGAACTGGGCCAATAACCCCGAAAACTCTTATATGTCCAGTGACCTGTTTCACAAGATAGCTGCGAGGTTCTGGGGCAGCGAGCTTGCGGCTGATTTCTCGACGTACGATGGCAAAGCTCTGGCAGCAGCCGCCATCCAGGACCGCGAGTATGCCAAGGAATGCCTCATCCTCTGCGACTTCACCTGGCCGGTAACGCATACTATGGAAGGAGACCACATAGGCGATCCCTCTATAGACAGCAAGATGCTTGCCGCAGTCACCGGACGAGATATAGACGAACGGGGACTTTACCGAATCGGGGAAAGAGTATTCAACTTGCAGCGCGCCATACACATCCGCGAGGGACACAAAGGCAGGGAGAGCGACATGATTCCTGAAGCTCTCTTCACTACCCCGCTCAAGGGCAACGAGATGAATCCCAAAGCCCAGGCCCCGGGCAGAGACGGTGAGATTACTTCGAGGGTCGGCATGGTGGTGGACAGAACGGAGTTCGAGAGGATGAAGAGCGAGTATTATCAGCTCCGGGGGTGGGATGTGGCTAGCGGCCTGCAAACCGTGAAGAGGCTGAAGGAGCTCGACCTCGCCGAAGTCGCTCATGACCTGGGGCGCATGGGCCTCGCCCTGTAGTAGCTTTAGACCAAAGGAGGTACTTATGGCCAAGCAACCTCTATCAGACGTTCGCGTGCTCGACCTGACCTGGCACATAGCAGGGCCCGCCTGTACCAAGTTCTTCGCCGACTATGGTGCTGACGTAATCAAGATCGAAAGGCCGGATGGGGGAGACCCGTCCCGGAGCCTGGGCCCCTTCTACAAGGACGACCCCCATCCCGAGAAGAGCGGCCTGTTCCTTTTTCTCAACACCAACAAGCGCAGCATCACGCTGAACCTGAAATCCGCGACCGGAAAGAAGATTTTCAAGGAGCTTGTGAAGGATGTAGATATACTTGCCGAGAACTTCAGCCCCCGCGTCATGCCTGGCCTCGGCCTGGACTACGAGACCCTGGAGAAGATTAACCCCAGGCTGGTGATGACCTCCATTTCCAACTTCGGTCAGACCGGCCCATACCGGGATTTTAAAGCATCGGAGGCCATCATCTACGGCATGGGCGGGGCCATGTGCAGCACCGGCGTTGGCGACTGCGAGCCTGTGAAGAAAGGCATGAACGTCATCCAGCACCAGGGTGGGTACATGGCGGCTACAGCTACCATCATAGCGTTCTACGCCGCCAGAGTGCAGGGAATCGGCCAGCACGTGGACGTTTCGTTAATGGAAACCCAGATGGCTGCCATCGATAGAAGGATGAGCGAATTGCTGGCCTACGAGTATAACAAGGAGCTGACCCCCCGGATGGACATAGCGGGTCTGCTTCAGTATCCCTACGGCATCTTCCCCTGCAAAGACGGCTACGTCGATGTGGCCGGCGGCTTTATGTTCCTGGACCGTATCGAAAGGGGGCTCAAGATGGCCCTCATGGA
>Ga0209777_10003336_pt1 | contig 19983 bp, 12 predicted proteins | sample FrelakmetHBP12HB_FD_187147 | JGI IMG/M metagenome (GOLD analysis project Ga0209777, IMG submission 187147) | Freshwater lake sediment microbial communities from the University of Notre Dame, USA, for methane emissions studies -HBP12 HB (SPAdes)... | ecosystem: Environmental > Aquatic >...
TATACTTCCCGCCCGGCTGTATCTGCAAACCGCAGGAGGTAGCTCCATAGGTGTTCAACCACCAATAGAAAGTGCCGGGGGGCAAGGCAGCGCTAAGATGGGTAGTGCAACTGCCGCCACTGCAGACCGAAGCAGCTTCAAACCACTGGTTAGCGATATATCCGCCGGATGTTGCTGAGTACACGGAAACTTCATACCACGGCGCAGTGCCTGGTGACTTGTTTTCCCATGTAAAGCTAGGCAGCGGCGCAATGCCTGCGCCTGATGGAGCCGTTAAGTCAGGGTCAACCGGATGCACAGCGGAATTAGAGTCGTTGCAGTCATCGCCATTTGACGATTCAATGTAACCTGAAGGCAGGCTGGCGCCCGAACATACCTCTACCGCACCGCCCACCGTATAGGTATCGCCATCGGCGTCTACATAACCGGTCAGATTCTGGTAAATGGCGGAATTCGTGTCGTCGCAGTCCTCGCCATTTGACGATTCAATGTAACCTGAAGGCAGGCTGGCGCCCGCACAGAACTCTACCGCATCGCCCACCGTATAGGTATCGCCATCGGCGTCTGCATAACCGTTCATATACTGGAAAATGGCGGGATTCGTGTCGTCGCAATCATCGCCGGCTGCGCAATTTGTGCCATAGGTATCACCGTCTTTGTCAATGCAAAGAGGCTTGTTTTTCGTCGCAAACATAATGCCATAGGTTGTAGGAGTAGCGGTAAACGTTGCATGGTAATTGGCCCAGGCATAGTAGGCTTCTTTAAAAAGGCCGGCATAGGGTTTGGTGCCAAACGGGCCATTCAATGTCGTTCCCGCTGAGTCCCACTCTTCATAATACGGCATAAAATTATATTTATACATGGCGACCTTGCGGCCATCTGATCGCAGGCCATCAATGTACCAATCAAAGGTTACCGGTGAACCAGCAGGGTTATAGTTAAATATGACTGAGCTGAGAGGACCAAAGGTTATATTATAGTCTCCCGTAATATTGCCCCAATTATCGCCGGGAGTGCGGTCGTAGGCCGCGTCATAGGTAAACGTCCAGATGCTGTCCGCAAAATCATGATAATCTCCCGTGGGAAGCGGGGTTTTCACGCCTGTTTCCATATGGGCAGTACTTGGCGTAAACGTAACGGAATTAGACGGCATGGAAGTAAGCAGTGCGGAAGACGACTTCATCGAAGAGGTGCAGTTTAACAGAGAGTCACCTGTGCAGCCGTCATAAAAATAGTACTTCGCAGCTGCTGCTGTTCCGTTCATCCTTCCCATGATGACGGGTTTATAATCTGTTGTTGTGGCTCCGGTCACTGGTCTTCTTTTGAAAGAGATTGCGCAGTCCCATTTCCCGCCTCCCAGCGCAATAAAATAGGTACTAGTGCCGGTAGGAAGCTCGCGGACATATGATATCATTTCATAGGTGCCTGCGGAAATATTGCCGCCTGAGGAATAGGTGACGGTCCACGGGCCACCCGTCCATTGATCGCAGTCTGTTTTCGCGGCTGAGGCCTGCTGCGTGAACAGCAGCACAGCCAGTGCTGCCAATGCTAAAAACAATGCACTTCTTTTCATGGTTCCTCCCTTAAAAATAGGTTAATAAAATGATGCTTCCGTAAAAAATCCAATAAACTGTCATTGCGAACGAAGTGAAGCAATCTCTGCCGTTGTACGTGCTTGAAAAAACAAGATTGCCATCCGCCGCGGCGGACTCCTCAAAATGACACCCGCCGTGACTTTTTAAAAAAACATCAATGTTCTAATTACAAAAACTCTATGCCCTACCTATATGATTATAACAATTCAAATCAGGAAAGTACCTGGGTACGTCATTATTTATCTAAAAAAAATAATGGGATACCTAACTAATACCAGCCCTGTAGCCGTAATGCAAGTATTTTTTTGTCTTTTTTTCACGCGCGATGTTTTTTTATTCACACCCTTCCTCTTTCGAGGAGGTAATTACTCAACTTTACTGACTTTTTGGAGGGACGGGACAAAAAAGCATAAAAAAACAGGCAATCAAGTCGATATGAATGGTTGAGCGACCAAAAACATACCGACAGGAGATTGCCTATCGATGTTTAAGATCGTCCGATTTCCCTCCAAACTGAAACCATTGGGTGATGTCATAGAACTTGTGCTGGACGATTCAAAAAAGCAGAAACGCGGCAAAGACATGCAGGCAGTTGGTTGGATTCACGATCCGGTCAACGGCGCCAAGATACGAGGGCATAAGTACGTTATGGCAACGATTCGTTTTAAAGGCCATACAATCCCCTTTGGCATCAGCCTGCATGTGAAGCAGCAGGATTGCCCAGACCTGGGGCTTGCCTTCCAGAAGACAACCCAGCTTGCCGCCGATTTGATCAAAGCCTTCACCCCGCCTGCAGGGGTAAAAGTACGTGTGCTGTTTGACAGCTACTATTTATGCCCGGTTCTTGTCAAGGTATGCCGCAGCAAAAAGAAGGCCCTGCGCATGAGCAAAAGTGATGCTCCCCGCCTACAAGGCGGGGCATCCCGATGCTTAAAATTGATTTAATTGATACCTGCCTTTTCATCCCCGCTTACAAAGCGGGGCTTTCAAGGCAGGATTCCGGTAAAAAGAAAAATGCTCTAAAAGGGCTAAACTGTTACTCTTTGCCGGGAAAGCAAAAGGGGTCATCTTTATATGTCACATACTTCCGGCGAATGCAGGCATCAATTGCATATGGCTGCGCAGAAGATGCTCATGCCTGCACATATGAGGCACAGAGCTGTCTGCCTCTATTCGGCCTCGCGGGCAGGCTCCAGGGAAGCTTTTTCTATATCCACGGTTTTTTTCTCGTAGCCGCTCTGGATTTCGATGAGGCGGTTGTAGATGCCTTTCTGATCGAGCAGGTCCTGGTGCGAGCCGCGCTCGATGATATCGCCCTCCTGCAGCACGATGATCTGGTCGGCATTGCGAATGGTGGAAAGGCGGTGGGCGATCATGATGGTGGTGCGGCCTTTCATGAGGTTTTCAAGGGCTGCCTGCACCTGCTGTTCCGAGTGGGTGTCAAGAGCCGAGGTGGCTTCGTCAAGAATCAGAATGGGGGCGTCTTTGACAAGGGCCCGGGCGATGGCCAGGCGCTGGCGCTGCCCGCCCGACATGCGCACGCCCTTCTCGCCGATGACCGTATCGTAGCCTTCGGACATATCCATGATGAAGTCGTGAGCCAGGGCGGCTTTGGCTGCCGCAATGATCTGTTCTTCTGTCACATGGCGGCTGCCGTAGGAAATGTTATTGCGGACGCTGTCGTTGAAGAGCACAGTCTCCTGCGCCACAAAGGCGATCTGCTCACGCAGCGAACGGATGGTTACGTCGCGGATGTCATTGCCGTCGATCATGATCGCCCCGGCGTTCACCTCGTAAAAACGCAAAAGCAGGTTGGCGATAGTGGTCTTGCCCGCACCGCTGTGGCCCACAAACGCCACCACGTCGCCTGCAGGGGCCGTGAACGAGAGCCCTTTGAGCACGGGTTTTTCCTCGTACTGGAAAACGACATCGCGAAACTCAATGCTGCGGGCAAACTGCGGCAGGGCGATGGCGTCCTCCTTATCGGTGATATCGGGCTTAATGTCGAGCACCTCAAAAACGCGCGTGGCAGCGGCCATTCCCTTCTGCACCTTCATGTTCTCGCGGCTCATGGCCTTAACGGGCCGGTACAGCATGGCAACAGCAGCAATAAAGGAAAAAAACTCTCCCGGGGTCATGAGGTCCTTGATGACAAGGTAGCCGCCATACCAGATGAGCAGCGCGCCCATGCACCCGCCGAAAAACTCCATGATGGGCGAGGCGTAGGCGCTCACCCGAATCGTGTCAAGGCTCACGTCAAGAAGCCGCTTTGTCTCTGCCATAAAGCGATTGGTCTCGTAGTCCTCCATGCAGAATGACTTGACGGTCTGGTTGCCCGATATGGTCTCGTCGAGAAACATGGTCATGGAGCCCAGGCGCTCCTGGGTTTTGCGGCTGAAGCGCCGGTTCTTGTTGCCGAAACGGATAATCGGTATGGCGGCCCAGGGCAGCACCAGCATGCAGAGCGCGGCAAGCTTCCAGTTCTGGTAAAAGGCCACGCCCGTAAGCCCGATAATCATGAACGAGTTTTCCAGTATTTTTTTGAGGGAGTCGGAAACCGAGCGCTGCAGCACGCCCACATCGTTGGCGATGCGCGACATGAGCATGCCGGTGGATGTTGTTGTATAAAACGACAGCGACAGGGTCTGGATATGGCTGTAGAGAATGTCTCGAATATCGGTAACCACCCGCGTGCCCACATTTCCCATAAGATACGACTGCCCGAAATCCGCGGCCCCCTTGATGAAATAGGCAAGCACAACAAGCCCTGCTATCACATACAGCATGGCCATGTCTTTTCCGAGGAAAACATCGTCGATGGCGGGCTTGATCAGGTAGGTCGTGAGCGATGTGGTGCCGGCAAGTATGCCCATGCAGATAACCGATGCTATCATATACAACACATATGGCCGCGCATACCGAAGCAGCCGCAGGTACAGATCCATGATTTTACATGCTCCTTAATTTTTGTTCAGAAGCTCCATGACGGGAGCCAGCATTTCTTCTTTGGTATGATAGCCGACGAGCCTGCGGTACACCGCGCCGTCGGCAGCTATGATGAGGGTTGCGGGAATGCCGTCGATGCCGGTGCGCTCAAGCACCTGCTCGGCGCCGCCCACCAGCACAGGATAGGATATCCCCAGGGCTTTCACCGCAGGCTGCAGGCTCTTGGGAGTAGCGGCATCAAAGGACACGCCCACGACAACCACCCCCCGGTCTTTGTACTCGCGTGCAATCTGGGCAAGATGCGGCACCTCGATCTTGCAGGGCCCACACCAGGTGGCCCAGAAGTTCACCACCAGTACCTTGTGCCCCTGGCAGGGCAGCCGGGCTTCGCGTCCCTCCAAATCGGTAAACGGCACCTCCCGGAACAGATCCGGGCACGCCCCGATATTGACGGCAGAAGGCTCGCTGCAGCCAAGCGCGGCGCAGATAATAAAAAAGACTGCAATATGTTTCATTCCACGGTCACGCTTTTTGCAAGATTTCGGGGCTGGTCCACATCGGTACCCTTGAAGTCCGCCACATGGTAGGCAAACAGTTGCAGGGGGATTACCATAACAAAGGGCGCAAACAGCTGATCGGCCCGGGGCAGGTAGAGTATGTCGTCGGCCTTGGAGCCAAGCACGGTGTCGCCGATCATGGCAATGGCGATTACACGGCCCTTGCGCGCTTTGACCTCCTCGATGTTACTGAGTATTTTCTCGTAAATGGCGTCCTGCTGCGCCAGCACCATTACGGGCATATGTTCATCGATAAGGGCGATGGGCCCGTGCTTCATCTCGCCTGCGGGATAGCCCTCGGCGTGAATATAGGAAATCTCTTTGAGCTTCAGGGCGCCTTCAAGGGCAATGGGATAGATGATGCCGCGGCCGAGAAAAAGAAAGTTTTTCGCAATGGCATATTTTTCCGCAATGGCCTTGATGGCGGGCTCATGCTCGAGGGCCTGCTCCACAAGATGGGGCACTTCGACCATATGCTGCATGAGCTCGCGGCTACGCGGCCCGTCAATTAAGCCCCGGGCTCGGCCTAGATACAGGGCCAGCAGGAAAATCGCCGTCATCTGGCTGGTGAACGCCTTGGTTGATGCCACGCCGATCTCGGGGCCGGCATGGGTATAGAGTACATGATCGCAGTCCCGCGCCAGTGTGCTTTCCACGACATTGCAGATGCACAGGGTTTGCGACCCCTTTGCCTTTGCCTCGCGCATGGCTGCCAGTGTGTCTGCCGTTTCGCCCGACTGGGAGATAAGCACCACGAGGGTCTTGTTATTGACCATGGGATTGCGGTAGCGGAACTCAGAACCAAGGTCTACTTCAACAGGGAACTCAGCCAGCTGCTCGATCATGAACTTCCCGACCAGGCACGCATAATAGGATGTGCCGCAGGCCACGAAGCAGATACGGTCAAAGGTCCGCACCCCCTCAGGCGTCAGGTTCACGCCGTCGAGGAAGACATCGTCGGAATCCTCGATCAGGCGCCCACGGAGCGTATCGATGATGGCCCGCGGCTGCTCGAATATCTCTTTGAGCATGAAATGCTTGTACCCGGCTTTTTCAGCCATAATCGGGTCCCAGGAGATATGGCGCGCAGCACGCTCGACCGGCGCCCCGTCAAGGGTCGAGATGCGCACGGACTGTGCGTCAAGCACGGCAATCTCGCCGTCACTTAGAAAAACAACCTCGCGCGTATGGCTAAGTATTGCGGGTATGTCGGAGGCCACGAAATTTTCGCCACTGCCAAGGCCGAGTATAAGAGGGCTTTCCTTGCGGGCGGCAACTATCCTGTCGGGCTCTTTTTCGCTGAGCACGGCAATGGCATAGGAGCCCCTCACCAGGGCAAGTCCCTTGCGAACCGCTGCCTCAAAGGGCGCGCCCTCCCGTATGAACTTTGCGAACAGGTGCGAGAGCACCTCGCTGTCGGTTTCCGAGCTGAAGATCTCACCCTCGGCCTTCAGGCTGCTTTTAAGCTCAGTGTAATTTTCAATGATGCCATTGTGCACCACGGCCACGCCTTGATAATAATGCGGGTGGGCATTGGCCTCGGAGGGCCTGCCGTGCGTGGCCCAGCGCGTATGGCCGATGCCGATGGAGCCGTCGAAGCACTCATTGTCAAGCAGTTTGTCAAGCTGCGATATTTTCCCCTCGCAGCGGCAGATTTTGATTGCACCGTCGTGGAAAATAGCAACGCCAGCTGAGTCATAGCCCCGGTATTCAAGGCGCTTAAGCCCCTCGATCAGGATTTCACTCGTATTTTTAGGGCCGATATAGCCAACAATGCCGCACATACTCTGTTCACCAATTGGGAAATAATTAGTAGGGGCGCACCTGTGTGTGCGCCCTCGTTATGGGCAGACACGCAGGTCTGCCCCTACCTATTAACGTAAACACATAAAATTAATTAGCAGAGGCGGCTTTCAGCCGCGATGCCCGCCTGCCAGCCTATTTATTTTCCTTACCAATTTTGGGCAGCATGAAATTTTCATAATTCTTCTGGTTGCCGCGGGCTACCGCCAGCGTGTTTTCCGGCACGTTTTTGGTGATCGTCGAACCCGCGCCGATAAGGGCGTTCTTGCCGATCGTTACCGGCGCCACAAGGGCCGTATTGCTGCCAATGAACACATTGTCATCGATCACAGTCTGGTGCTTGCGCCTGCCGTCATAATTGCAGGTAATGGTTCCGGCGCCCACATTAACGTCAGCACCGATTGTGGCGTCGCCTATATAGGTGAGGTGGTTTACCTTCGAGTCCCTGCCGATGCGGGATTTTTTCACCTCCACAAAGTTTCCGACCCGCGCCCCTTCATCAAGCACAGCCTGCGGCCGCAGGTGCGCAAAAGGCCCGACGGCTACATTATCCGCTATGGTGCTACCGTCGATCATGCACGAGGGCTTTATATGCACGCCGCTGCCGATCTTTGAATCTTTAATCACGCTGTGCATGTCGATGATGCACCGGGCCCCGATTTCGGTAGCGCCGCGCAGCGAGGTGCCGGGATACACGACGGTGTCGGCCCCGATGCGCACGCCGGCATCAATATAGGTTGCTTGCGGGTCGACGATGGTCACGCCGTTTGCCATGTGCTGCAGCGCGATACGGGCCTGCATGGCGCGCTCGGCCTTTGCAAGACCTGCCCGGTCATTGATGCCCGCAACCTCTTCAAAATCGCCGGTCTTCACGGCCTGCACCTTCATGCCGGCTGCAGCGGCGATGGATACGATGTCCGGCAGATAGTATTCGCCCTGATCATTATTTGTTTTTACTTTCCCGAGCGCTTCAAACAGAAACGGGGCCTGGCAGCAGTAGATGCCCGTGTTTATTTCGCGAATTGCGCGCTGCGCATCGGTTGCGTCGCGGTGCTCGACAATGCCCCGCAGCCGACCGTCAGCGCGCAGGATGCGGCCATAGCCCGCGGGGTCGTCTAGCTCAACGGTAAGCACGCTCACGCAGGCGCGGTTTTCCCGGTGCGCAGCAATGAATGCCGCAAGCGTCGCCTGCTTGATGAGGGGCACATCGCCGCACAAGATCAGCACGTCGCCCTCAAAGCCTGCAAGAAGGGGCCCTGCCATGAGCACGGCATGGCCCGAGCCAAGCTGCTCAGCCTGCAGGGCGATGTCGACCTGCTGCCCCTGCAGCGCGGCCTCGACTTTATCGCTCTGATGGCCCGCAACCACGATGATGCGCGAGCTGCCTACAGCCCTGGCGGCCGCAACCGGATAGGCAAGCATGGGCCTGCCCGCAACCGTATGCAGCACCTTCACCAGCTCCGATTTCATCCGCATACCCTTGCCTGCGGCAAGAATAACGCTGACCAGCTGTTCCATACACCTGATGCCCTTTTGAAGAAACCTTGACAATGCCGGAAGTTTTGTGGCAGTATACACCCCGTGGTTCATTTAGACAAGTAAACTCTGTAACCAGCGAACATGCCATGAAAAAATATTACCTGCTGCTTGCCCTGCTGTGCCTGCTGACCGCCCTTGGATGCGCCTCCGCGCCGGTTAAGCCCCAGCAGCTGACCACTGATGAAGAAACTTTTACCAAGGGCATGGCCCAGTTCCGCCTCGGCAACTACATCGAGGCCATACCGATCTTTGAAGGGCTGCGTGAAAAATTTCCCATGAGCCCCTATGCCGTGCTTGCCGAGCTGCGCCTCGGGGAATGCCATTATCATAAGGACGAATTTATCGAGGCTGCCCACTTTTTCGACAACTTCAGGCGCCTGCATCCCAGCAACCCCCAGGTCGCCTACAGCATCTACATGCGCGGCATGTGCGCCTACCAGCAGATTCTCTCAAACGACCGCGACCAGACATTTGCCGAAGAGTCCGTCGAGCAGTTCCAGCAGCTGTATGAACTGTTTCCGCAAAGCCCGTACACGGGCAAGGGGCTTTTGCGCCTTGCCGAGGCCAAGCGCCAGCTTGCCGGCCGTGAGATCTTTATCGGCAATTTTTACATGAAAAAGAAAGACTATGCGGGCGCCATCGAGCGCTACAACCGGGCGCTCAAGCGCTACCCCAACCAGGTCAAAAGCGATGAGCTGCTGCTGTTGATCGGCAAGGCAACCATCTGCTCGGGCGACGAACGGCGCGGCAAAAAGATACTGGAATTTATGGTGAAAAAATATCCCGACAGCATCCAGGTCTCTGATGCAAAGGCCGTGATCGAAAACCCCTCAAAGGCCTTCCCGAAGAAAAAGCCCCTTCTTCAATTTGTTGATTAACTTGATGGGTTTTTTCAACCAATCCAAATGTGCCTAATTGGACACATCTAACCCATCAAGCTTTTTTCAATCACTTCCACTGCCTTTGCAAGTGCCTCATCCAGCCTGTCCACCCCCGGGCCGCCTGCCTGAGCCATATCATCACGGCCCCCGCCCCTGCCCCCGATTATCGGCGCTGCAATCTCGATAATCTTTTTGGCTGATACTTTTCCGGCAAGATCCTTTGTCGCCATGGCCAAAAGCTGAGCCGTGCCATCGGCCTCGGCCGCAAGCACCAGCACGCCCGAGCCCAGTTTGTCGCGCACCTTGTCCCCGTAGCTCCGCAGTGTCTTGGGGTCCTGCCCGCTGACGCGCGTGACCAGCACCTTCACCCCGCCGATATCGCGCACGCCGTCAAATACTGATGAGGCCTCTTTTGCCATAATCTGGCTTTTGAGTTTTTCAATTTCTTTCTCCAGACTTTTTTGCGCGGCAAAAAGCTTTTCAACCCGGTCGGCAACCTGTGCCGGATCGGTTTTTAAAAGGTCTGCCGCACGTTCCAGCACTGCCTCCTGCTGCTGCACATACCGGCAGGCAGCCTCGCCGGTCACAGCCTCGATGCGCCGCACGCCAGCTGCAACTGCGCCTTCGCTTATGATTTTAAAAAGGCCGATGCTGCCGGTGGCATCGATATGCGTGCCGCCGCACAGCTCCATGCTGAAGTCTCCCACGCTCACCACCCGCACCGTGTCGCCGTATTTTTCCCCGAACAGGGCCATGGCCCCGCGGCTGATGGCCTCCTTCTGCGCGAGCTGCTCCACGCCCACTGCCGCATTCTGCCGGATGAAGCTGTTTACTTCATTTTCAATACGGGCAAGGGCATCCTTGCCGATAGCCTCAAAATGGGTAAAGTCGAAGCGCAGCCGCTGCGGTGTGACAAAAGAGCCTGCCTGCTTGACATGCTTGCCAAGATGTTTCTGCAGCACGGCCTGCAGGATATGCGTGGCCGTGTGATTGCCCGCCGTTGCGGCGCGCAGACGCGGCGTAACAATCAGCTGCGCCTCGTCTCCCGTTTTGACCTGTCCCTTCAAAATTTTTCCTTTGTGCACGATCAGCTCTGGCAGGGGCTTTGCCGTATCGACAACCTGGATCTGGCAGTTTCTGCTGCTGATAAGGCCGGCATCGCCGGCCTGGCCGCCCGATTCGCCATAAAACGGGGTTTCTGCGGCTATAATCTCAATTTCGTCGCCTTCTGCGGCAGATTGCGCAAGTTCGCCGTTCTTTATAATATGGGTAATGTGTGATGTGCCTGTGCAGCTGTCATAGCCGGTGAAAGTGGTCTTCTCACCGCCCTGGACTATCTTTTTATAAATCGCGCCGATGCTTTCCTCGCCCGAGCCCTTCCATGCCTGCCGCGCGCGGGTTCGCTGCTCCTGCATGGCCGCTTCAAACCCGTCATGGTCAAGCGTCATGCCCTGCTCGCGGGCGATGTCTGCAGTGAGGTCAACCGGAAAGCCGTAGGTGTCATAGAGCTTAAAGACCGCGTCGCCGGGTATTCCCACGCCGCCCTGCGCTTTTATCTTCACCATTTCTTCCTGCAGCATTTTTAAGCCCGACTCAAGAGTGGCTGTAAAGGTCTGCTCTTCGCTCAAAACCACCTTTGCAATATAGTCGATGGAGCGAAGCACGTCGGGGTAGACTGCCTGCAGCTGCTCGGCCACCACGCGCACCGCTTCAAATAAAAACGGCTTCGTGATGTCAAGAAGCTTCCCGTGCCGCGCAGCCCGGCGCATAATGCGCCGCAGCACATAACCCCGTCCCTCGTTTGACGGCATCACGCCGTCTGCCACCAGAAATGCCACGGCCCTGCTGTGATCGGCTATAATGCGCATGGACACGTCATTGTCATGATTCTTGAGATAGGTCTTGCCGGAGGTCTTCTCCACAAAGGCAATAATAGGAGCAAACAGATCGGTATCGTAGTTGGTCTTTTTGCCCTGCAGCACGGCCGTGATGCGCTCAAGGCCCATGCCGGTATCAATGCTTGGCTTGGGCAGCGGCGTCATCACGCCTTTCGCGTCGCGGTTAAACTGCATGAACACCAGGTTCCACAGCTCAAGATACCGGTCGCAATCGCAGCCCGGCTTGCAGTCCGGGCCGCAGCTGAACTCAGGCCCCTGGTCAATCAAAATTTCCGAGCACGGACCGCAGGGCCCGGTGTCGCCCATTGACCAGAAATTATCCTTTTCTCCCATGCGCAGAATACGATCCGCTCGCACGCCCACATCGTTTTTCCAGATATTAAACGCCTCGTCGTCGTCGCGGAACACGGTCACATACAGACGGTCTGCAGGAATTTTGGCCAGTACGGTTATAAATTCCCAGGCATAGGCAATGGCGTCGTTTTTAAAATAATCGCCAAATGAAAAATTCCCGAGCATTTCAAAAAAAGTATGGTGCCGCGCCGTGCGCCCGACATTTTCAAGGTCATTGTGCTTGCCGCCGGCGCGCAGACACTTCTGCGAAGAAGTCGCCCGTTTATAAGGCCGCGTCTCAGCTCCCAGAAACACGTCCTTAAACTGAACCATGCCCGCATTGGTAAACAGAAGCGTGGGGTCGTTCTGGGGAAGCAGGGCTGAGCTTTCAACCGGCGTGTGGCCCTTGCTTTTAAAATAGTCGAGAAATGCCTGCCTGATTTCAGCTGCCGTTTTCATAAGGGATAATCCGTAGAAATATTAATAAAATTTATTCAACGGTTAGAGGTATCATAGCACCCCTGCTTTGTCAATGTGAAGGCATTACCGAAGGTTGTGATGCTCACCGCCTGCAAGGCGGGGCATCCCGGTGCTTAATTTGATTTTATTGATCCCTGCCTTTTCATCCCCGCTTATAAAGCGGGGCTTTCAAGACAGGCTGACGGTAAAGCCGCAGGCATGGCCTGATTCTCACGGGTTCAATACGGCTGCATGTGCTGCATAGGGGGTTAGAGCAGGGCCCGATCGCGAAGGTGCTTCATGCAATGGATCATTGTAAAGTGCAGCTCAGCTTGTATCCAATGCCGTAGACCGTGGTGATTATTTCCTGTCCGGGCAGGTGATCGGCAAGTTTTTTTCGCAGGTTTTTTATGTGCGAGTCAATGGTGCGGTCATAGCCTTCGCAGTCATAGCCCTGCACGCGTGCAAGCAGTTCATCGCGGGAAAATACCCTGCCCGGCTGCGAGATTAAAACCTGCAGGAGCTTGAATTCGCTGGGAGTAAGATCAAGTGGCTGGCCGCTCACCTTGGCCAGATGCGTGTTTTCATCAAGCACCAAAGGCCCGAGGGAAAGATTATTTTCAACCGTTTCAGGGTTAATACGCCGCAGCACGGCTTTAACGCGCGCCACAACCTCCCGGGGGCTGAAGGGCTTGCAGATATAATCATCAGCGCCGATCTCAAGGCCCAGCAGCCTGTCGATCTCCTCCACCTTGGCGGTGATCATGACGATAGGGAGGTTGGAAAATTTTCTCACCTCGCGGCACACGGCCATGCCGTCCATGCCGGGCAGCATGATATCAAGCAGCATCAGGTCGGGCGAACTTTTTCTGACCTGCGCAACGGCCTGATCTCCCCGGCCTGCAATAGTTGCCCGGTAGCCGGCTTTTTCAAGATACTCTTTCAGAAGCGCTGCTATCTTCTGCTCGTCTTCAACAATGAGAATATGCTTATGCGTCATTATTGTCTGTGTCCTTCCGTGCATATTTATATGCTTTGTTTTGAAGGGGAAGCATGATCTCTATCTGCAATCCGCCGGTTGCCGCATGCTGGGCTTTGATTGTACCGTTATGAGCTTCGATAATTGTTTTGCAGATTGAAAGCCCCAGTCCGCTGCCGCCCTGGCTGCGGCTTCGCGATGGGTCAACGCGGTAGAGACGGTCAAACAGGCGGCCCAGCGATTCCGTGGGCACGGCCGGCTTGGTGTCGGCAAACTGCAGCAGCATCTCGCTCCTGGTGCAAAGCTGACGCACGGTCAGGCTGCCCGGGCAGTCTGTGTAACGCAGGGTATTTTCCAAAAGATTTGAAAAAACCTGCGTGAGGCGGTCTTTGTCACCGGGTATTATGATACTTTCCGTATCGCCAAGCTCATCAACCAGAGCGATACCGCACTCGTCAAACCTTGCATGAAACTTCTGCAGGCATGCACGGAGAGCCTGAACGAGATTAACAGGCTCCTTCTTAAAATGCAGCGCCGCGCTTTCCGCCAGCGACAGCTCGTGCAGGTTGCTGACGATTTTGCTCATATGCACAACCTCGCCGTGCAGGGATTCAAGCCGCTCTCCGCTTGCCTCGCGTATGCCGTCCTGCAGCGCCTCGATTTCGCCCCGCAGAATGGAAAGGGGCGTGCGCAGCTCATGGGCAATATCTGAAATCCACTGCTGCCGCAGCTGCTCATACTGCTGCAGGGTCTGGGCCATCTGGTTGAAATCTCCGGCAAGCTGGCCAAGCTCATCAGAGCTGTTTACATTGATTCTGGTGTCGAACTTGCGGGATGTGAGACTGCGGGTGCCCGCAATCAGCTGCTGCACCGGTGCCAGCAAATGGCGCGACAGCAGAAACGCCACAACAGCCGCAAGCGCCAGCATGAGGGCACCGACAATGTAGAAAGCCCGGGCCTGCTGTTTTAAAAAGGCCATGTCCAGAGGATTTGACGGGTTTTTTTCATTTCTGAGCCCCAGCCACCCGACTGTTTTTCCCTGTACGGCGATCTCCTGCAGCGTATGGCCTGCTATGGATTCGGCCCGCCCTGCTACTGGTTTTTTCTGCTCATCAAACAGCGCGAGCCTGTGCTCTATTCCAAAAGCCGGCCGCTCAGGGTTTCTGTCGCTATCATCCCGCGGCGGTTTTCTTTCCGGGTTTTGTTCATCGGGGGGAGGCCTTCTGTCCTGCCCGTCCTGCAGCCCGTCATCTTCGGGTAATCCGCGCTCCCTGTCGCGCCGGCCTTTACCTCTGCGCTCCCGCGGCGGAGGGGGCTGGAGCGGCTTCAGGTAAGATTCAAAACCAGATGGCATTGAGGGCGGCTTCTCTGCATAGGCTGCGGAACCGCGGGGCCGCAGCAGTTCACGCCACCGTTCCGGGTTGTCGCGCAGCCGCTCCCAGCCATTGCTGCTCTCATATTCCCGGCTCAGCGCCGCACTGAGCTCGCTGAGCCGTATCGCTTCCACCTTATGTATATAGTCCGAGAAGCTCCGGTAGGCATAGAACTGCATGGCCACGACCATGACAACAACGATCGTGAATGATGTGGCAAGAAAAGCAATAAAAAATTTAAATGATAGATTTAAGCGCATAATGCTTTCAACAAGAAGCCAGTCCGCCGCAGGGAACTGTAGTCAGAATCCATTATAAAAGACACACAGGATCCTGACTCTTAAATTTTATTCCCCGAACTTCGGGCAGGTTTGAAACCTGCCCCTACATGAGTTTTTTCAATCTTGAATTTTGAATCCGGAATCTTAAATTTTTTCTTCTGACTTCTGACTCCTGAATTCCAAGTCTTTTTATCATATCGCACTGCCTACACTATAGCATCAAATATTTCCAGAACTGCATTCTCCATACTCTTCACACAATGCCTCCACACTTTCTCCATAATCAGCTGCTATATTATAAGCCAGGAAAGAAAAAACCGGTCACGCATGCAAAAAACCATGTTACGGGAGAAACAACATGAAAACAACTTGGCGCAGAGCATGGTCGTTTTGTTTACTGGCAGCAGCACTTCCGGTGCTTTCCGGCTGTGATGGCGCGCTTCAGGTAACAATTAATACGCCAAAAAATGGAACGAGTTTTACGGCGGGAGAGGTGGTTGCGTTTTCAGGCTCCGCCACTGACAGCACGGGTGCAGCGGTGGAAGGCTCATCACTTGCATGGTCATCAAGCATAGACGGCAAAATCGGCACGGGAAATTCCTGCACCAAGGGAGACCTTTCGGAGGGCAGTCACTTCATAACCCTTTCGGCTGCCGGCACAAACGGGAGGAATGGTTCGGCTTCAGTCCGGATTTTTATTGAAAACGGCACGGCATCTGTGACAACGACAACTGTTTCCGGAGCAACCACTACCACGCCCCCGTCTGATACGGCTTTTGTCATTGTGGATACGGGCCAGACCGCATGCTATGACGAAACGCAGGAGATTACCTGCCCGGCCGATGGCGCAGCCTTCTACGGCCAGGATGCCCAGTTCTCGGGCGCCCAGCCAAGCTACACCCTGAGCAGCGACGGCAAGACCGTCTTTGACAGCGTTACGAAGCTGACCTGGATGCGCGGCCCCAACACCACGCTGGCGACCCCGGTCAAATCGGACAAAAAGACCCTCAGCCAGGCGCAGGCCTGGGTCGCTACGGTCAACGCCATGGCCTACGGTGGATTCAGCGACTGGCGGCTGCCGACGATCAAGGAACTTTACTCGCTGATGAATTTCAAAGGCACGGATCCCAGCAGCTTCACCGGCACGGACACATCGGTCCTGACACCGTTCATCGACACGACGTATTTCAATTTCGCCTACGGAAACACGAGCCTTGGGGAGCGCATCATCGATTCCCAGTACGCCTCCAGCACGCTCTTCGTCGTCAACCCCGCAGAGACGGGCTACCCGAAGCTCTTCGGGCTGAACCTGGCCGATGGCCGCATCAAGGGCTATGACCTGAGAATGCCCGACGGCCTCACCGAGAAGACTTTCTTCGTACAACTTGTCCGTGGGGCAGCTGGCTACGGCGTCAACAGCTTCGCCGACAATGGTGACGGCACGGTCACGGATGCATCCAAGGGCCTGATGTGGTCACGGGCAGACAGCGGCGCCGCCATGGCCTGGGAGGATGCGCTGGCCTGGGTGCAGAGTAAGAATTTGGAGAACTACCTCGGCCACAATGACTGGCGGCTGCCTAACGTCAAGGAGCTGCACAGCCTGGTAAACTACGCGAACGCCCCCGACTTCAACGGCAGGCCGGCCATCGACACTGCGTTCTTCACCTGCACCGGCATCACCAACGAGAACGGAGACGCCGACTATCCCTACTACTGGACCTCGACCACCCATGCCGGATATTCCACCATCGGGTCCGCTGGCGGGCAGGCGGCCTACATCCCCTTCGGCAGGGCCCTGGGCTGGCCGAGCGGCGTCGGGAGGTGGGTTGATGTACACGGGGCGGGCTGCCAGCGCAGCGACCCCAAGACCGGGCCACCCTTCCCCTATGCCACGACCCACTTGGTCACTAAGGGCAGTGTGACCTATACCGGGTACGCCTTCGGGCCCCAGGGCGATGCCATCCGCGGCCTTAACTTCGTGCGCCTCGTGCGGGACGCTGAGTGATGAAGCAAGGCAAGAAAAATGTTATACATATAAAACATGTCCGGGCTTTACGCTGTGTTGGCGAAATGTTATCATTCGCAGCAACGCAGGATATCCGGCAAACAATGAAAGGAGAAAATATGAGAAAAACAATTCTAGCAGCAGTGATGGCAGTGAGCATGTGCCTTCTTTTTTCCGGTGCTGTGCCTGCCCAAAGCGGAAATGACAGCAAAGGGGCGCACAAGATGAGGGCTGCCGGGGAAAGGCGGGGTGATGCAGCGTCACTGACAGATGAGCAGAAGGCGACCGTAAAGTCGATTCTCTCAAAGTACAATGCTTCGACATTGACGGCCGATGACGCTAAAGCCATACACAGAGCCTTCAGGGATGCGGGTGTGCGGCCGGGCCCCGGTCTTCATGAAGCAGTAACATCAGCGGGTTTTGATCCTAAAAAACTGAGAGAACTCGATCCGCCCCCCGACAGGAAGGGTGGAGGGGAAGGCGGCGCTGACGGCAGTGCACATGGCCGGAAAGGTCCCGGGCAAGACATGAAGCAAGATTGACAAAAAAGCAACAGAGATGGCAGCAAGCAGTAGCTATCGGGGTTAGCCCTCATTTTAAAGTGTACATATTTTGAATGTTACCATAGATATAATGGTGTAAATGCCGCACAATGTTGAGTCAATATTTTGGTACGCTACACTGATATAAAAAAGGCCTGGCTACCATATCCAGTAGCCAGGCCTTCGTGATGCCCTACATGATTAATCCGCTGTCATTTTACTCTTCTTTTTCACCTGCCATTGACGCAATCACTTCCAGCCCTTTGCGCGCAATTTCCTTCAGTGCAGGGCTGCGGTCAATGGCATCATTAATGCTGTCGGCATTGTCATAATAAATCCGGATAATCTTCCGCCCAACCGCGCTCTGGGCAAGTGTGCCGTCGCGAAAGATTCGCAGTTTTTCAAGATCAGGGCTCTCATCTCCCAGCACCTTTCGAGCGGTGCAGAACGTGGGGATTGTTATTGTGGTGGTTGTTACGCCGCCGGGCGTGGTGGTTGTTACGCCACCGGGCGTGGTGGTTGTTACACCGCCGGGTGTGGTAGTTGTTACGCCACCAGGCGTGGTCGTTGTGGTGGAGGCCGCGCCGATCGATACGTGGAATTTCTGGACGCGATTGTTGCCGCTGTCAACCACAAACACATACGATGAAGTAGTGCCATTATTATAAACATAAACGCCCTTGGGGTTGTTGAACTGCCCGTCTCCCGTGCCATATGATCCCCATGCGCCGATAAAAACGCCGTTGGCGTCAAACTTCTGAACCCGGTGATTGTTGGTATCGGTTACATACACTGCCCCGTTCTGGTCTATGCTCATGTTATACGGCCCATTGAACTGCGAGTTTCCCGAGCCCGGGGATCCCCATGCCGTAAGAAAAGTGCCGTCAGGGTCGAATTTCTGCACCCGGTTATTATTATAATCGGCAATATATACATACCCTGTTGCCTCAATGGCTATGCCGCGCGGGGAATTGAACTGCCCGTTTCCCGCACCCCCTGAGCCCCATTTCGCAAAAAAAGTGACCGTGGTTCCGCTGGTTGAAAATGTCTGTATCCGGTTATTTCCTGTATCTACTACATATATCTTGCTCTGGTACAGGCCGCTTATAGGAGGCATTCTGGCTACGCCGTACGGATGATCAAACTGCCCATCAGCTGTTCCGTATCCGCCGAATACTTTAATAACAGAGCCGCTAAGATTCAGCTTCTGAATCTGATTACTGTCCTTATCGGCGACATAGAGGATGTAATTGCCGGCATCCCCGAATATGCCCGCAGGATGGTTATATGTTGTGCCTGAGAGCACGGACTGAAACAGCCCGTTCAGCGTGAACTTCTGCACGCGATTATTGTTCTGGTCCGTTACGTACAGGCCCGTGTCATAATTGTCGATCCCGTCCGGATTGCTGAACTGCCCATCCCCGGAACCCGTCGTGCCCCACTTTGTAACAAACTCAAAAGTATCCGCAAAGGCAAAAGATCCTGTCAAGGCACTGGCAGCAGCACAGATGCCGATAAGAAAAAGCACGAGATTGACTCTTTTTTTCGTGTGATTCACCATGGTTACCCCCTTCTCTTTTGTTAAAAAAACCGGTTAATATTATGCTCTATTAAGCGAGCAGTATAAAAAGCTTCGTGACACGCAGCACATTGCATACTAGGCATGGGCCGCGAGAAAAAAGTCTCCTGCTTTTATTGTGCATCGCTGTAAAGATTAGAAGCCTGATACAAGTTTGTTAATTAAAAATCATTTGGGCTTTGTTAAATAATATTTAGCATGGAAAAAACTTTTTTCACGATTTTATTTTCGTCCGAACATTGCGTTCTCCGCAAAATGCCATAAGGCACCCCCGGTATTTATAAAGAAAAGAACCACCCGCACTTGATCATCACGCATAATCCATAGCTTTTACACAATACCTCCATATTTTCTCCATAATCAGATGCTATCCTATAAGCCAGGAAGGAAAAAATCTTAACACATATAGAAAAACATTTATAGGAGAAACACATGACTACAGCAAAAAAGTGGACATATTATGTTTTTACCATTGTCACGGCTTTGTCGGTGCTGTGCGCTTTTGCGGCGCCTGCGCCTGCCGTGATGGACATGAGTCAAACCCTGTCTGACGGGGCCCAGCGCACGACCCTGGCCTTTGACGGCCTCGCCATAATGACCGGGAACCTGGACGCTCAGTCCTTCTTCCCTCCGGGCAAGGTGGCCGACTACACCGGCTTCCAGTACCTGCGCGACAACGACCCGAGCGACATGGGCCACAACACCAGCTTCCTTACCCGGGTCGCCAACAATGTCATCTACATCCTGAACGACAGCCAGTTCACCCAATTAAAGACGCTTGCCACCAGCCAGCTCGACCAGATCAATCTTTACGGCTACAAGCGATTCCCCTTGATGAAGGCGTTCCGCCGCCTCATGGACGGCGATATTCCAACCGGCGCCACGGGCCTGAATCTTGCCGCCGTGAAGAAGGCCTCCAATGAGCTCTACCTCCTGGACGGCCAGATCAGCTTCGATCGGGCTCTGCTCTACGCCACTGTCATCGGCTCCCTGGATGTCTCCCAGAAGGCCTACCTGGATGCCATGAAAGGCAAGGGCTGGAGCTCTTGGCCCAACATCACGAACGACCAGATCAAGGACAAGATGCAGGGGCTGCCCCAGGGAACAGCCGTGGCCGTCATGACCTATGCAAGCGACTTGTTCAGCTGGTATGCCGGTTCGGTGGAGGCGGATGTCTACTTCTGCCCCGAGCGCCATGGAACCTACTACGGAG
>Ga0209777_10003337_pt1 | contig 19983 bp, 18 predicted proteins | sample FrelakmetHBP12HB_FD_187147 | JGI IMG/M metagenome (GOLD analysis project Ga0209777, IMG submission 187147) | Freshwater lake sediment microbial communities from the University of Notre Dame, USA, for methane emissions studies -HBP12 HB (SPAdes)... | ecosystem: Environmental > Aquatic >...
AAGAAAACTAAATCATCCTTTGATACCATTTGGGAAAAATATATCCTACCCCTGCAAGGAAAAACCCTTACCCGTGAGAATGGGAAAACCAATAAAATTGTAAAAGTGGATTGGAGTGGCATTGATAGAATGACTTCAAATAATAAAAAGGGAAAGATAAAGATTGAGATTTTTAGATTAGCTGTAGATAAAATATTATCTAAAGGGTTTATCACCAGAGATGAGATTAATCAAAATTACGTTGGCAGAGCATCTTCAGGGGTTATTCTGATTTTATCCAAGGTTCCGATGTTTCAAATAAGCAATAATCCAATTGGTTTGAAATTGAAGAAATAACGATCGATGAAGGAAGTTTAACACCTTCTCTTCTTATAGTCAACACCTAATATTTCCTTACAATAGGTTTCCTTCCATTGAATTTTTGGATTGTCTTTGTATTTCTCGTAAAGGGGAAGAATGAAGTTTGGATTATTCTGCCATTGCTCTAATTCATCAGCTTTCTGTTGAGTTTCAAAATCCTTGCATCCATTGATACTTAGGGTTGATCGGAGGTTGTTTATCTTTCCAATCCAAATATCATTTGTCACATAAGGAGAAAGAGTTTCTATCAATTCATCAATATTTTTATCCAACATGGGCTCTGCGGAAACCATAGTATTGTATCCACTATTATAAGCGAGTTTCAAAGCCTCAAATCTTTCTTCAAAGGATGTTGCTCCGGGCTCCCAAAATTTTAACGTTTGTGAATTGGTAGAGCCAATGGTAATACAAACCAATAAATTGTTTTTGTATTCAGTAAATTCATTACAGAGCTTTTCTATGACTTTATAATGAGCCTTCGTTATAAAAAACACACTGTTGCCCACTACTAACATTTTTCTTAACAACTCAAATGCATTATCCATATTTGAGATACTGATATCATGCGATTCTGGAAACATGATGACTCCATCCATTTTTTTGAATTTACAGTCTAAGACATTAAGCCTAGGAATTTCAATTTTCCATGTATCTGCGGTTTTTCTACCGACTCTACAACTCCATGCTTTAGGAAAGCAGTATTTACAATTATTTGGGCACCCCACCATAAAATTCATTTGAAATTTTCCCCATTCCTTATCACCACTCAAATTTCTTTGAGGATTCAGTTTTGCTACATAGTTTTTCATAATGTTCTTTTTAACGTTTATATTTATAAGCTCGATTAATTGAAAAGTTTGAAAAACCTGTTGCTGCGAGGAGGAATATCCGTTTTCCCCTTAATCAGCATTGTCAGAAGTCTGATCGAAGATTAAATGGGTAAGGTATTGGGTGTTGACAGATCGTTTGTCCAGAAGTCTTATTTCATCCTTGGACCGTATCAACCCCTTACACCGAATTCGGTGTAAGGATTATTGTGGTATTTGGAGTTACCTCAGCTTAGGAAAAAGTCCTTATTTCTAAGAATTGCTTTACCGGTATGGTAGTAGATTGATCCGAGAAGTATGAAAACACAATATTGAAGGAATAAGAAAATTGAAATTCTCCACCACGAGAAACCGAACAGGTAGCGGATCAAAGAAAGGGTATTTATATTGAGAATCAGATAAGTAAATGCAAGATCAATATACAGCAAGAAATAGGTGAATGGGATAACCAAGATTAGAATTGAAAGAATCACCTTGATCCTTTGATAGTTCTTATAGGCCTCAATATCATTCATATTTCAATGAAGATTATTTCCTGAACCGAATTGAAAATTCCTCAATCACTTCAACAAATTCCTGTGGGAGAACTTTCAGTGTATTTTCGATTATGTACTCGGGAATATCCTGATAAAAAGCTTCAGCGATTCCACCTGTAATGCAGGCAATGGTGTCAGAATCACCACCGAGTGAAACAGCCAACCTAATTGCAGATTCAAAATCGGTACTTTCCAAAAACGCTGTGATGGCCTCGGGAACCGATCCTTCGCAGGATACGTCAAAATGATAAGCAGGTCGTATTTCGGCAAGACTCCTGCTTAAATTGTATTCAAAGGTGTTTTCAATAAATTGTTTGATTTCTTCCTTGGTTTTACCAGTTCTGGCAAGGAATATAGCTGAAGCGGTTGCTTGAGCCCCTTTTATCCCTTCAGTATGATTATGGGTAACTTCCGCACTTCGTTTTGCTTGAAACAATACTTTATCCAACGTATTGTAAGCCCAGCCAACAGCACTTACCCGCATTGCTGATCCATTACCCCAGCTTCCATAAGGTTCTGGATATTCATCGAAGATCCAATCGAAGAACATCCCTGCGTATCCGGCGTCAGGATATTTCCTCCCATAGGATTGATATACTTGAGTAAAGCTTTTCTTATTGAGTATACAGTCCATCGTTGCGACCGTAAGCACAGAATCATCCGTAAACCTTGTTTTCTTGCCGAACAAAGGAAAATCCGTTGTTTTGACATTGGAAAATTCAAACATTGAGCCAACGGTATCACCGATAACGGCTCCCATGATGTATTGCATTTTTTTCATTCTCTCGATTTTATAAAAGGTCAAGTACTCATTAACATCTTTAAAGACAAGTTTCTGTCCGTCTCTACTTTCCCAAACCACCGAAGTATCATTGAATCCATCTTGGGTAGTATCAACCCTGAGTCCGTTGTAATAAGGAATGGTGGCATAAGATCCGGCTCTATTCTTGACTTCACAAACAATAGAGGAGATTACACCAATCGGAGTTAATGTGGTAGTGTTCCAGTTTCGGCAGGTGGTCCAATAGGGAATTTCGATTATTTCGTTTCTCAACCTACATGCATCATTTTTAAAATGGTGACAATTCCGACAATGATGAGTTCCGCCGTTGGGCATATAATTCCTGATTCTTGGGCAAAAATTGAGAATCAGGCCGGCATAAAAAAATTGGGACAAAATATTTATACTCATTTAAAGCCCGGTGGAACTCAACCAGAATTGTTCCTGTGGGTCCCAGTGAATGATCTACTTCGGGGGAATCAGAATACCACCTGAAATTTTATTTGATCAGGAACAACAGGATCAAATATTTTAACATTTATTCCGGAATGATAATTCATTTTACCAAGTTCCTCTATAAATACTTGATCCACAATCTCATGTATTTAGTCGTAACTGGTATTGAAGATGAAAAGAAGAAAAAAATAAAGAAAATAAGGAAAAAAAACTCGGATTTGCTGGTACCAGATTTGATATTTTTTCTGAAGTGATCCATTTCATCAAAAAACCTCTATAAATATTTGTACCTCAATTTCTTGAATTTAAGTCGTAACTGGTATTGAAGATGAAAAGAAGAAAAAAAATAAAGAAAATAAGGAAAAAAACATCAAATTTCATATATCCCGATCTCACTCAAATCATCATCTCTGTCCTCCGTTTCATAGTTGGCCGGAATCAGGGAATGAATTTTTTTGATTTCTTCATCCCAAATAAGTTTTACTTCTTTGGTGAATCGTTCCTCGAAGTAAATTTGATCATGACAGGTAAGGATCTTTATTTCCGGGATTTCTGTATAGAGTCGCTTGCAGATGAAATTAAATATAAAGTCTGTTTCTAACGATACCAGCTCATAGTACATAAAGTCCCTTCGTCCACTTTTTTTGGTTTCAACGAAGTCAAATATTTCCGGGAAGTAACATTTGAAAACATAGTTGGACAGATTATTCTTACCGTTATCCCCATTCAACCAGATCATAAACTGTTCTTTCACCACCTGTTTAGTCATCTTTGTTTTTTCTTCCTCGGTATTGCTAAACAAGTCCTTAGCTTTATCAAACTTTAATATCAATTCATTATAAAAGGTACCTGACTGGACTTCAGAAAAAAATTTCTTAGTGTCATAATCCATAGTGATACCCTTTTGTACCAGCCAGACGGAGAGCCACAAAGGGAATGAATTTTTAATATCCAGCCCTACCAGTTGATTTTCAAAATAAATATGGTTTTCCCTGACATCATTTGACAACTGCACATACGGTGTGTATATCCTCCCCCCATCATAGGTAAATGAATAATGCATTGTTCTCAAACGATACAGATTGAATTCATTGAGCAAATATTTTCGGAAGTTAATGATCAAATTCCCTTCATCATCAATGAATCTTAAGTCCTTTGCAACCGGGATATTCTTTATTTGGATGTCTTTAAAATCAGATTCAATTTTTTTCATTATCCATGGCTCAATATTCAATTTTTCCGGGTTTGATAATTTGATATCAGAATTTTCGATTTTTAATCCATCGATTATAGCCAATTCTTTAAAGCTGTCCGTAAACATATATTTTTTGGTGACTACATCTTTTTTATACGATTCATTGATTCGGATAATATCCTTGTCTTTCAAATAATTCAAATACAAACGGTAGGAGCCTGAAATTTGGTTGAAATCCGTGGAATGAATCGATACGGTTTCAAAACTGCTGTAAATATATTTGGATGTAATAAATGACAGAATAGTTTGTAATACCCCAGTGGATAAAGTATTTCCTGCATCATCGGTAAATTCTTTCTTCGACACATCCACTCCAAATTTTTTTAAATTAAATCTGACTTTCATAACTCTGCTTTTCCTTTTATATCATAGGATATGAGAGTTGTTTAAGAAATTTATTAGGAAAATGATTTTCAAAAAAGTCTGTAGTTGTTGGAATTATAGTGTTCTATAAACATTAAATTGAAGGTTTTTTAAACTTTTTCCGAGAATGGATATACAAATAAATGAAGCCGATGTTGGTTTCATAACATTTAAAGAAAGGAATAATATGAGAAGATTACAATTAAAAATTGGTAATTGGTTAGAATTTCAGATACCAAATGATTTTGACGAAAACAAACTGAAGGGGTTAAAGGAAATGAACCTTGCCGAGGTGATTGATATCACAGGTGTAGATGAAACGGATTTTGAGTTAGTCGAATTTGAAAATTGGTATGAGGATGTAAAGTTTTTAGGAGAATATTGGATAGAATCAGGCGAAGACAAAGATGATAATGAAGAGTAAATACCGATTTATTAATTCACCAAACACCGAAATCGGTGTAGCATTATAAACAGGCGGTAATAAAGTAATGTAAAAGGGTTAGAGTTAAAATGGTTTGAAATAATAAAATTGAAATAAATAATAAAATTGAAAGAATTAAGTAAATATTTCAATTTAAATCAAATAATTCATCATTTAATTCTTTCAGAATTTTTTTATTTCAAAACTATTTCTTATATTTAAAAATAACTTAAAATAGTAACCAATTAAAATTATATTATATGAAAACACAAATTATAAAAAAAAGTAAAGAGACATCGGTTAAACCTTTGATTGGGGAATATAAGATTAACGATTTGTCAGTTGATTTTATCAATGAAGGTGATGGTGAAATGAAATTTGATTCCGAAGAAATCAATGGAGATTTTATTCCCTCAATTACTTACGATGGATTGAATTGGATTGTCGATGGTGAAAGTTTGAGTGATGATATGGAGCTAGACACAAAATTGTATTTGGATTTAGAGCTCTCTGCTACGAAATTTTACCCCGATAGTAAAAAATGTCACATTAATGTTGAAAATATGGAGTATAACCTTATCCATATTGATACTGAAACTGTTTATGAACTAAAATTTAAATCCTAATCGAAAGGATGACGAAAATCTTACAATAATAGTGATGAAACTGAAGGTTAATTAATATGGTTTAGGTTATGATGATGTGGTAATTACGGTTGTTGTATTTGAAAAAAGGGGGCAAGTTGTCCCCTTTTTTGTTTTCTCCCTTTACCTAATCTATCTTCCACCGAATTCGGTGTAAGAAATTTTCTCACCAATTTGTTATTGAAATAGACCCCTCTGTTTTAATATATACCATTAAGGAACGATTCAGGTTCTAAAAATGAATCGCTTAAACATATGGAAAAAGGCAACAAGGAAATGTTGGATAATGAATTACTTATCCGACTGGATGATGAATTAAACCAAAAAATCAGGGCTCACGGAAAAGAAAACGATATGACTTTATCTGCAATCATTCGCCGTAGTCTTCGTCAATTCTTTCAAAGAGAAGATTTGAAAACCGTGAAACCGGTTAAAAAATAATGGATAGGAAATGAAAATAGAAATAAACAAACTTCAACCCCACCCATACAACTATAGGATTTACGGGTATGAAGATAACACTGAACTGTTAGAAAGAATAAAGGCCTCAGGATGGATCAAACCGATAGTGGTAACCTCCAGTAATATCATCCTTTCTGGACACCGTAGGGTGGATTGTTGCAAAACATTGGGTCTTGCTGAAATTGAATGCGAGATCATTGAGGGTGATCCGGTCAAATATTTGGAAATCATGTTGTCCGAGAACCAGTACAGAGTTAAATCAACTTTTCAATTGATGAAAGAAGCAGAAATATATTGTGATTTGGAAAAACAAAAGGCGTATAAGAGACAGATTGAGATCGGGAAACAGAATTTGGGTCAATCCTCAGATGCAGTCTCAAGAACGCCACTGGAAGAAAAAGGGAGAGCCACTGAAATTGTGGCAGAAAAAATAGGAATGTCAGAATCATCTTATAAGCGAGGGTTAAAAGTCATGAAACGTATTGATGAAGAAGAAGACCCGTCATTGAAAGAGTTCTTTGGTGCTGCTTTAAATGAAAACATCGATGCTACTGCCAAATTGATCGAAAAACCTTATGGATTTATCAAACAAGTTCAGGAAAGAACCTACGTTAATTTGAAGGATGTTGGGAAAGTAGTCCGAGAGATTGAACAAGAAGAATTAAAACAAACAATCCCCTTACCTCCGGGGAAATATCAAATCTTACTACTTGATCTCACCAACAGGGTTGATATCAGCATGTTTAACACTACTATCAAAGACATCTGCGAACCAGATTGTGTCCTATTCATTTGGGTAAAACCATATCAAGTTGAAACTGGTATTGAGGGGAGCAAGAAGTGGGGATTTCGCTATTCCTCTTGTTTCCTGTGGCAGAGTGATACTGAAAATGTGATTTCAGATGAGGGTGAACTATGCTTGGTGACAGTGATGGGAAGTCCATATTCTATTATCGAACATTACCCCGGTGCAACGGAAAAGCCTGATTTATTTAAGAAAGTGATTGATATGGGTTATCCGGGATGGTCAAAGGCGGAAATATTTAAGGAGGATGGTTGGCAGATTTGGTAAATAGTTTGCGCAACTATCAATCTACGGTAATCCGGGGAAATTTTCAACGAATTTAACCTTAATATCGGGGAAATCATTTACTATTTTCACTTTCAGATCAGGGAAGTTTTCTACGATCTGCCATTTACCACAGCCATCAGGAAAGTCTTTAACCAGTTCCACTTTCAGGTCAGGAAAATTTTCTACGATCTTGATCTTTAAATCAGGAAAATCGTTTACAAATTGTATTTTACCGTAAAGGTTATGCCCTTTGAAGGTGCAATCCTTCTTGATCTGAGGATCGGAAAGAATAATAAACAACATAAAAGGGAAAAGATATAATGTGATCATACTCTTTGTATGTTAATTCAGTACTATTGACTTACTATTTTCTATTGAGCTTTTCTATTTCGACAGGAGTCTCAGGACTAATGGTTTCATTATCTTCATCATCATCCGGGACATATTTAAGAATCACCATCCCATCAACCATACTGTCATCTATGACTAAAAATAATGGTTCATCTATATCATTCATTGTGCCAATTGCGTATATTGCTTGTCTTTTACTATAATCCCCAATTTTCAGATTTGTTTCAATATCAATCTCACCATTTATCAGCTCCATGCCCAAATCTTCATTGGGTTCAGTAAATAAGCAGTTTTTCAGGAGTATCATCGTAGAAGCATTTGCAAATAAGCAATTCGAGAAAAACGGGGAATAACGGTCATGAAAATCACCTTCCCAGTCCCTAATCAAGTCTAAAAATAATTGACCATCCTTGAGATTAGCACCTGCTTCGTTATAATTGGAATGGTTGAATTTATAGTGTTGTTCCATAATAAGTCCTCCTGATAATGTGGTTTTACTATATAAAGGTAAGCTTTTTACATTGAAAAAACTACGGTTTTCGTCATTATTTTATCTGTGATTTTAGTGGATCATAGGTTCCTCCGATAGATCTAGAAAAATGATTGTTTATAAGCGAAAATCCTTAAATTTGGAACTACAAAATACTGATAACTCTCTTACTTCAATGAAAGGTTCAGTTTTTTCAAGAGTATTTTCTTATAGGCAAAGGGATAGTCATACCCCACTCGAAAATTTCTTAACAGAGATATTTGCGTATTGCTTAGAAGCAGATTTAAAATTCCGCTGTGATTTTTTTACTAATATTCTTCAAATCGAATATCATGCAAATGATTTTTCTATATCAACACAAGAGGAATATTACGGGTTTGGAAGGCCAGACATTCAAATCACCTTCGCTAATTCAATCATTTTAATTGAATGTAAAGTTGAATCTGGTGAAAGAGAAAATCAATTAAATGACTATGAACAAATTCTTAATAAACTAAATACGAGTCAATTAAATAGAAATATTGTTTTTCTTACTAAATATTTTGAAGTCAAAGAACTAAGGAGTGAAACTGTTCATCTTCATATTGTTCGGTGGTTTCAAATTTTTGGATTGATCAATAAGGACAATTCTCAAGTAACATTACAATTAAAAGAATTTCTTAAAGAACAAGGTATGGAAAAAGTGAAAAATTTTTCGATTCAAGATCTAATGGCCATGAAAACCATTCCTGAAACAATGACTAAGATGGATGAATTACTCGAACAATTTAAGATTGAATTTGAGAAAAAATTTGGGGGATTTTCAAAAGATTCGAGTCGAAGCACAAGGTTAGTTGAAAATGAATATACAAATTATGTTGTTCTTAGTTATGAAAAGAAAAAATATATCTTGTCTGTGGGATTCTTTTGGTGGAGAAAGGAAAATGAAGTCCCGATGGTTGGATTATCAATAAATATTCTGAAAAAGAGATTTGAAAATTCAGAATTACTTAAAATCCTTCAAAAAGAACTAATAATCAAACATAGGTGGGAATTTGAAGAAGATAAATCTTACTTTAATTATTCATCATTTAAACCACTTACGGACTTTCTGACAGTTGCCGAGGACAATATTCCTGCAATGAAAAAGTTTATGATGAAACAATTAGAAACCCTCTATCAATTAAAAGCCTCAAATACTAAGCTTTTAAGGAAATAACCAAGAGACAAAATTAATATTATCCCAAATTATCTTTTATTTCCTCTTTTGAATAACCTTGTCTTTCCATTGATTCGGCAATTTTACTTTTTTCGGCATGTTGCTTATTTGGCAATACTAAAAATCGATATAATTTATCATACATTGTAGGATTCTTTATCCTATTAAGTCCGACTCTTGGGGCAGCGATTGGAGTTTGTCGAGTAATAATCTTATCCTTGTCTGGAATTAATCCAAACGAGAATGTATTATTATAAACTGTCTGTATGTTACTAAACAATTCCGTGACTACATTTATTGGACCATATGTTGGTTTTACTTTCGTGACAAGGTTGTAAATTTCTCGAATCAAAATACCTCCATAAAAGTTATTGTTTCCAAATGTTAAGTCTAATCCAGATCCATGGAAATACCATCTGCCAAATTTTCTCTGAAGTTCATGACAATGGGTATAATTATCATTATGGGTTCCACCTTTAAAATAGAATTCAATCTCGATTATACGATATTTTGATTCCTCAATTTGAAGAATCCAATTATTCATGAGCTCAGATGATATTCTTACAAACTCCGGATGCAGGTCTTCAATTTCAGGATGTTTCTGGAGTTTCAAAAAAGTAAGGTTATCATTATTTATCATATTGTGATCAACTTGTCCCATAACGAATGATTTGAAATTTGGTTTATATTGTCCAAGTAATACAATTCAACACTCCCCCATCTTCAGCAATTTCCCGGCAGTCCAGTTGAACCACCTTTTTCGTGGGAAAATACTGCTGAATTTTCGTATGGGCTTCTGTATCTTCCTCTATCTCAAATTTAGGAAAAACAATTAGGTTACCAATCTCAAGGTAGTTCATATAACAGCCAATGGCTGTATAATCTCCGTCCTTATTTCTTCTCGGAAATGATCGGTAAGGTAATGTCCCTGCAATGGTTATTCCTTTTGATTCTAAAGCCTTCCTTAAAGCAGTAATGAATCCTTTGGTATAACCATCCTTTGATTGATAATCGTTGATAATGACAGCATCTTCCCCGACAAATCTGACCATCCCATCAGCATGTCCCGTGTAATCTTCTAGTTCAAATGGAATAATAACTACTTTTTCGACTTCAAGCTCATTTGAAATTTGTTTTAAAAGATCAGGTTTAGTCCACTTAGGATTTTCAGCAAAGATTTTTTCAGTCATGATAACAGTCTTACCAAACCTAATAACATTACCACCATCAATGACAAGCTCAGATCGTAGTGGAGAATAATCCAACCCTTCATTAACTTCCCATGGATCAGTTTTCATATTACTCCATTTACCCTTCAAATAGTCAGGGTCGTAAATAAACTGAACGAATTTATCTTTAGATAACGGAACGGGCATAAAATCCCTACACCAAATATCCTTTGTTTTCCAAAGAAATTGATATAAAATCATATTTTTCATTAAGACATCACTTATTTTATTCATGAAATCAATGTAATCGAGTGGTAGTTTAAATGCTAGATAAACAGCACCATGTTGTAATGGAGATTTTGGAATAACTAAGGTGGATTTGAACTGGGTTTGACCGGCTTTATATTCCGATTGAGACCTTTCCAAGTTATCGATTGCTTCCTGACACACTTCCGCAGACCACTCTGAATGGTAGTCCATTTCTATGAAAATTCTTTCATAATCATGCTCCATAGGTAATCCGTATTTTAATAATACTTCTTCTATCAATCCAATCAGTTCTGGACCACGGGGATGTCCATTAATCGGAGCACCCTTAAATTGGAAATATTTAAACAGGTAAAAAATCTCTTGTAATTTCACTTCGATGATCATAAAAATATTATAAAATATTAATATTTAAATAGTTAACTGTTGTGTGACAAAAGTGAGCAATCTTTTTGTAAATAACAAATCGTATCCTGATGGTATTTTTTCCAAATTTCTAAAGTTCTGATAATCCGCCTCTTAATTTTTTTCTTCCTCAGGTCATCTCTAACTTCGTGAAATGGATGAAGAAAAAGAAACCAACCAGTTAATCGAAAACATTGACTTAATTACCCGAAAAGCACACCATTCCAAGTTTTCGGATACTTTCCAGAAAGCCATTAGTCGACCAGCTCAGGCCGTTGCAACTTATTTAGGGATAACCTCAGAAAGACAAGCCATTTGGTTTTCAATACTGCTCTCATTATCGGTTCAACGGGTAAATGTGGATCTCGAAGACCTTACATCCTTCCTTGCTTGTTCAGCCTTATCGGTAGTCAAGTACCTGCCAGACTTTGATGAATTGGTTAAATTAAAGGTTATAAGAAGGGATAAACATGATAGGAGACGTCGACAGGTTCCAGACCGACTTAATACACTACGGCTTTTTGTTCCACAGGATATCATAGAATCCGTTCTGAAGGGTGATACCTCCCTTCCCAAACGAACAAAATCGGATTTAACCAAATATGAATTATTGGATGTTTTTACCAACATTCTTCAAGAACGGGATAATGAGTTGTTGAGCTACAGGGAGTTTTGTGAGGAAGTTGAACTTCTTTTAGAAGAAAACAGTGAGGTTGATTTTGTTAAACAGGTTTTGGGGTTTAAGCTTCCCATCTATGAAACGATCATTCTTCTTCATGTTTGTGCTCAGTTTGCGAGCTATGAAAAATCAATAAACCTGATCCAGCTGGTTAAAACGATGTATTCCGACACGGAAGGACAATTAACTACCAGACGGGATTTTATGACTGGTCGAACAAAACTTCAAACAAAGAAGCTCGTCGAATTAGAAAGTGAAGACTTTCAATCTGACAAGAGTATTTGTTTGACCGACTATGGTAGTGAATTGTTCTTCAAAGAGGATAAGGATTTGTTTATGGATAGTGGGACGAAGGACAAAGACGTAATCCTGCACACTTCCATTACTGAAAAGAATCTGTTTTTCAATGAGAAAGAGCGGAAAAACCTTCAATTCCTTACAGACTTATTACATCAGGACAATTATAATGCGGTGGTGAATCGTCTTCGGGATCAAAAAATGAGTCAAGGTGTTACAATTCTATTTCATGGAAATCCGGGAACTGGCAAGACCGAATCGGTGTATCAAATTTGTAGAGTAACCCAAAGAAACATTAAACGAATCGAAATTTCAGAAACGAAATCGAAATGGTTTGGACAATCCGAAAAACTTATAAAGCAGGTGTTTGATTCGTATCGAAGGATGGTTGATTCCAATACCGTTACGCCGGTATTGTTATTCAACGAAGCCGATGGGATTTTTGGAACCAGAAAAACTGTTGATTCCAGTTCAGTTCATCAAACGGAGAATGCGATCCAGAACATCATTCTTCAGGAAATGGAATCTGAGTTCCGGGGAATTTTGGTAGCAACGACCAATTTGGCCAAAAATTTTGACAAAGCCCTTGAGCGAAGGATCCTTTACAAGATTTACTTTGAAAAACCTGACACCCAAACCAAATCATTGATCTGGAAAGACAAAATCCCGATGTTGAGTGAAGAAGAATGTAATAAGTTGGCAGAAAAATATGACTTGTCTGGAGGTCAGATTCAAAACGTGGCAACGAAATTTATAATGAAACAGATTTTGACTGGAAATACTCCGGGAATTAATGAAATTGAGGTATACTGTCAGGAAGAGTTTCTATATAAGAAAACAGAAAGAAGGAAGATTGGGTTCTCCATTGGATCCGGTTAAAGTGAAACAAGAGACCTAATCTGAATTACCTTAGATTTCAATTTTAATGCTAAATTTATACAGCTAAAATCATATTTGAATTAAAGGTTAAGTCCGAAGTTCTCTCAAATCACAACTTATGAAACCCCGATATCTGACAAAAAGTCGATTTAAGCTTTCCCTTGATTGTGAGACCAAGCTTTTTTACACCAACAAGAAAGAATATCCAGATAAAAATATGGATGATCCGTTTCTGGAAGCACTTGCTGAAGGTGGGTTTCAGGTCGAAGAATTGGCTAGGATTTACTTTGGAGGAGGAACTTTAGTAGAAGGTAGGGATTATTATAATGTTCTTAAAATAACCAATTTACTGCTGTCCCAAAAGAAGGTGATAATATATCAGGCTGCATTTAGATTTGAGAGTTTATTTATTCGTACTGACATTATCGTTAAAGATGGGAATAAGATCGACCTTATCGAAGTGAAAGCCAAATCCTTTGATGGTAAGGATTCCTTGGATCTTCTTAATAAGAAAGGGAATCTGGACAGCCGATGGATACCATATGTGTATGATGTAGCTTTCCAGCAGTATGTGATTACGAAAGCATATCCAAAGTTTATTGTCAGGTCATATCTAATGCTGGCTGATAAAAATGCAAAGACTACAATAGACGGGTTAAATCAGAAGTTTTTAATCACCAGAGATAAGGAAGGGTATCCAAAAATCAAGAATCGACAAGAACAGACATCTCTGACTTTGGGAAAGGAAATTCTGATCAAATTGAAAATCGATGATCTTATTGGACGTATCTATGAAGGGACAGATACCGCTGAACCACCTGATATATCGTTTATTGATCGGATCAAGATTCTTTCAGATTACTATCAAAGAGATATAAAAATTGAAACGCCGTTAGGTGGTAAATGCAAGGGATGTGAATTCTATACCAATGCAGAAGAAAGAGCCGCTGGGAAGAAGGACGGTTTTCGTGAGTGTTGGAAATCAATAGCTGGGTTTAAAGAAAAAGACTTTGATAAGCCATCTGTGTTGGATTTATGGGATTTTCGAAAGAAAGATCAAGTAATCGAGGATGAAAAATATTTCATGAAAGACCTTACTGATGATGATATTGGGGAAGCAATGCCAAAGAAAGGTGGGATGACAAGAACTGATCGTCAGCGAATTCAAATCCAGAAGGCAGTTGAGATGGATGACTCGATGGAGTTGAGAGTAAAAGAGCTGAGGTATGAAATGAACTTATGGAAGTACCCACTTCATTTCATCGATTTTGAAACCACGGCAGTCGCTATTCCATTTCACAAGAATATGCGACCGTATGAAGGTATTGCTTTCCAATTTTCTCATCATACGGTTGACAGCAAAGGAAACATTGCTCACAGAGGTCAATATCTAAATGCTGAAAGGGGTAAGTTCCCGAATTTTGATTTTATAAGAGCATTAAAGAAAGAACTGGAACAAGATAAAGGGACTATCTTTAGATATGCAGCCCATGAAAATACGTTTTTGAATATCATTTATACCCAGTTAAAAGAAGCTTCCATAAAAGAAGCACCTGATAAAGATGAACTTTGTTCTTGGATTCAGACAATCACTCACAATACAGAAAGGCAGCCTCAAGAATGGGAAGGGAAAAGAACAATGGTCGATCTGCTAGATCTGGTTAAAAGGTTTTATTACGATCCTTATACTAACGGCTCTAATTCAATAAAAGCAATACTACCGGCGGTTTTGAATCGCAGCAAATATCTTCAAAGAAAATACTCAAAACCTATCTATGGGACAACAATGATCCCCAGCCTCAATCATAAGGATAAAGTATGGATTGAAATCAAGGATGGGCTTGTGACAAACCCCTATGAACTACTCCCGCCCTTATTTGAGGGAAAAACCGATGAACAATTAGAAGAATATATCACTGATCCGACTCTGGCTGAAGGAGGAGCTGCAATGATGGCTTATGCCAAGATGCAATTTACTGAGATGTCAGATGAGGAAAGGGAAATGGTGATAACTGGGTTACTAAAATATTGTGAATTAGACACCTTTGCAATGGTGCTGATCTGGGAATTTTGGAATAATGAGATCAGGGGATAAGATTTCCTGTTCATTAAAATCCCATGGAAATTTACAACTTCCACCGAAATCGGTGTTGACATTTTCCTGTTTTTGATTAAGTAATTACCATCACCTGTTAAGAACTATAACAGAGATCCAATTTTTTTACAGGCATAGTTCAGTTATCTTTGCCTAAAATAAATTTCCCCTTTTTAATGACTAATAATTATCCATACCTTTTCCCTGAAATGGAAGTAATTTCCACTAAACCAGATAGAGACCAGAAAATTGGTGTATCACTACCATTTCGATGGGCTGGCGGTAAGTTCTATGCTTTGAAACTTCTTAGACCTTTTTGGTTGATAGAGCATGATGAATATCGTGAACCATTTTTAGGTGGGGGGTCGGTTTTTTGGGCAAAAAATAAGGTTAAGTACAATTGGATAAATGATATTGATGAAGGACTAATCAACACCCTAAAGTTTATCTCAGATTTTCAGAATAGAGATAATCTTTTAAAGCTCTTTGAGAATGAATTAGAGTCGTCAAAAGAAAAATATCATGAAGTAAGAAATATTATCCCAACCAATGACATAGAAAGGGCTTACAGATATTATTATCTAAATAGAACCTCTTTTAGTGGGAAAATGACAAATCCATCTTGGGGTTATAAACCCAAAAGAAGTTTACCACCTTACAGATGGAAAGAAAGAATCATTCCATGTTCCGAAAAACTTCAGGGTGTTAAAATTACAAATGAAGATTTTGAGAAAGTAATCAATTCTGAATCTATTGGCAGCAAGGTGTTAATGTTTCTAGACCCCCCATATTTCATTCCTGATAAACATACGCACTATGTTAAATCATTAGATAAAATTGACCATTATCGTTTGTCAGAATTACTTAAAATTACTCCGTATTCATTTTTTTTAACATATGATGATTGTCCGGAGATTCGTGAATTATACAAATGGGCTAACATTCATGAGCTTAAATTTGTTTATCGGTTAGATAACTCTAAAGATAATGGGAATAAAAGAAGTTTTGGGAATGAATTAGTGATAACGAATTATTAGAATGATAAACGCTCAGTTACCTTTATTTGAATTAGAAGAAGTTGAAAATCAAGTTTTAAAAGTGGTACAATCAAAACCATTAAGAAAAATAAAGTCAGACAATGTCCGACCACCTTTGAGATATCCCGGAAGTAAATATAATGCATCCAAATTTATTCTTCCTCATATTGACATACTCCATAATGAATATCGAGAACCCTTTTTAGGTTCAGGTGCTATTTTTTTTACAAAAACAAAATCTGAAATCAATTGGTTAAATGACATTGATGAAGAATTGATTCTTACGTTTAGGGTAATCTCAGACCCCAAAAAACGAGAATTATTACTTAATAAATTATCTATTTATACTCCGACCAAAGAGAATTTTGAACTTTTAAAAAACACTGTTTTCACTGATGAAATTGATAGGGCCTATAGATACTTTACCCTTAATAGGACGGCATACAGTGGAATTATGAATTTACCCAATTTTGGATTTCATCCAACAAAGAGTGTTCAGCCGGAAAAGTGGCCTAAGAGAATCGAAGATTCTGGTAAGAAACTAAATGGGGTTAGGTTGACACGATTGGACTATGAGGAAGTAATTTTAACCCCAAGTGTTAATAAAGTTTTGATTTTTATTGACCCCCCCTATTTTGCAGCTGACCAAAAGAGAGCATATCTCCATTCATTTTCTTTAGAAGAACATTACAGACTTTTAGGTATTTTAAAAAGTTGTTCTTTTAACTTTTGTCTTACTTATGACAATTGTCCCGAAATTAAGGAAATGTATTCTTGGGCAAATGTATTTGAATATAATTGGAGGTATCACACGGCTAACTCCAATGCTACTGACAGAAAAATGGGAAGGGAGTTAATAATAACTAACTATTAATAAAATTCTGAAGGTAATTGGTCAAGAATATAAGGACCAGCCTTTCTAAACCCCGAGTTTAAAGGGATTATATTGAATCCATCCTGCCGACCATACGAACTAATTGCCGGATAAAATTCGATTTTCTTAGTTGAGCTATTCTTGGTAAATTTCAACATTATTCTTGGATACAAAACTTCCTTAAATTCTGAAAGATTCCAATTTCGATTACCTTTTCCTTTATCAACATTTGGTTTACCATTTCCTATTAAATAGTGTAGAGGTAAATCGTCTGAATGAATTAATATAAAATGAAATCCATCGCTTAAATTATAAATTTTTGGTAATTGGTCCTGAGAAATTACAACTGCAACATAATCAAAATAACTTCTCTTATATCCCCTTGCAGGAAATTGAACATGTGTTCCCATTATCTCAAAACCAATCTTTTCTTTACTTAAAGAACACATATTTTTTGATGTTCCTTTAACTTGAATCTTTTTGTCGGCTTTCTTATTATTTTTCAAAATAACATCATATTTGGAATATGCTTTCGTAGGTAGACTTATCGACAGACCACGTTTTTTCATTTCCTCAATAAACCAAAACTCCTTGATGTTTCCTTTTAACCCCATCACAGCAGCTCTAAAATACTGTGGTTTACATAACATTTCAACGATTTCAAAATCTTCTAAAAATGTTTCTTTACTGAGATTAGGTAATAATGAATTTTTCAACATTATCTTTGCATCAATTGATTTTCCTTTAAGTTTCTGAAAACCAATTAAATCCCATCTATTTATCCACTGATTATTCCATTGAAAAATAGCTGGATCATCTAAATAACCAGTCCTTGTTTTGTTTTGAGGGATTTGATTGTGTGGGACAATACAAATTCCACTTTGAGGATGGGGAAATATTAGGAAATCAAAAGTTGAATTAGTCGCACTATATAAATTATATGGCCGTTTTTCAAGTCCATGAGTTTTGTGAAGAGCCACACCAATTTTGATACCTTCTTTAGTTGACTGTGCAACAGGAGTTTTTAATTGTAAGTTAAATCCATTGACGGTTAAATCAATATCACTATCACCAGCTCCATCAATAATTTTTATGGATGGGAAAACATTTTTCAATATTTTAACGAAATACTCTTCAAAAGCAACCCCTTTTATTGGTCGAAGAATATTTGCATCACTAATAGCAACACTATCAACTACTGACCAATCAATATTCGACACTTCAATTACCTGTTCGAACCTTTTTTTTAACGAGTCTTGGATCATATGAAACTGGTTTAAATTTCAATCATTGACTCGTAAAAGTAGCAAGAGGACTCGATAATTGCAAGTTTTTATTTCATACAATAACCTTTTGTTCTTTTTTTTAAAATTATGGTAACTTAAAACAAGGAAAAGTGATCTACGAAATCTTTCCTGTCAATTTTTTTTGACCACCCACGTTCCTTATTTTCGTGTCAATATAAATCGGTGACAATGAAGGATAAAGAGATTGTCCAACTCCACGGTAAAATATTTCTGTATTATTCCAACAAGGGCTTGGTGTTCCGGTATCCAACAGGTATATCCAGTAAAGATCAAGGATCCCCAGAAAACCAGAACATCATCAACTCACTGGTCAAGAAAATCCGGGATATCATTTACACGTTCAAGTTAGAAAACGGCACCAACCCGTCAAGAGATTACGTCAGGAGTAAGATGAAAGACGAAAGCCTACCCACAACTGCAACTTTACAGGATTACGTCAAAGAATTCATTGGTTTCAAAAACACTGAAGTTAAACATGGTAATCTGAAACCACAATCCATGACTGACTATATCAATCTTCGTGGATCCATCCAAGAATTTGAAAAGACCACCAAGAAGAAACTTCAGATGACAGATGTGACTGAAGATATGGTAAACCGGTTTAAAACTTACCTCACTACAAAACGTCTTCTAAACAATAACTCTTTGAAGAAAAGACTGAAAAGTTTCAAGATCTTTCTAAACTACTGTGAGTCAAAAAAGTACCTGAAACTGAACTTTGACTATTCCCGTATAAAGGTTAAAACCTATGATCCGACTATCGTCACCCTGACTGAAAATGAATTTCAACAGTTGAAAGCATGGGTGCCGGGGAAGTATCAAAAAGTAAAAGACCTTTTTATTTTTGGAATGTTAACTTCTTTGCGGTATTCGGACCTTATTTCTATAAGGGAACATCATATTATAAACGATAACATCGTCAAGAAATCGGAAAAGACCGACATCCAACAAATTATCCCATTGACAAAGTTATCCCGGGAGATTTTGGAAAGATACAACTACAACCTTAATCTGTACCGGACCCAAACATATAATCGGCTGCTAAAGAAAATGGGGCAGGAATCCGGAATCTTCTCGGAAGAAGTCGTATTGGTTGAACAAAGGGGGAACCAGAAGCTAGAAATTCGGAAACCGAAGTGGCAATGTTTGGAAAGTCACACAGCTCGCAGAACTTTTATCACACGAGCTATCACGAAAGGAATTCCGTTGAACGTTATTATGGGGATCACCGGTCATACCCGGATTGAGACTTTAACCCGATACATGGATAAGTATAGCCCTACCAATGGGTACAGGGAGTTACTGGAAGAGTAGAGTCACTCAGATATAATACATAAATTTCCTTTGTTCTGTTTTCCAATTATCAGTTGCTGTCAAAATATTACCGATTATATTAGAGAATCTCAAAGTAACAGGTAGACCATCCCCATAAATGCAGGCATTATAGTTTAGTTTTGTCAAAGCAAGTATATCTTTCAGTACTGTATCTATATTCGCTTCCCCTCTTGTTATTTGGACATATAATGGGTTTGGAACTTCTATACTTAAAGCAGTATTTAATCTTGGAATATATCCTCTTGTAATAAGGTATGCCTCTTTACCATTTATTTTTAAAGCCATTCCCCTCATTACTCCGTAATTACTCGGTTCACCTTCAACATCACGAAATAATTTTAACCATCCGGTATCTTTAATAACAACCCCTACAAGATTCGTTAGTGTATGCCTTTCTGAGACAGCACGTTGAAATCCATT
>Ga0209777_10003338_pt1 | contig 19983 bp, 18 predicted proteins | sample FrelakmetHBP12HB_FD_187147 | JGI IMG/M metagenome (GOLD analysis project Ga0209777, IMG submission 187147) | Freshwater lake sediment microbial communities from the University of Notre Dame, USA, for methane emissions studies -HBP12 HB (SPAdes)... | ecosystem: Environmental > Aquatic >...
AAGCCGTATTCGCTGACGATTTTGCGGCTGAAGACGAGGTAAAACACACGCCCAACCCAACGGCAAGCCTACAGACCCCGCCCAACGTCACCGATAATCTCACTGTGAGCAAATACACTCAGTGGGGCCGGCGCAAGAGGCCGCACGTGGAGATTAATAGATGTCGAACCCAGGTCTTACAATGCTTGCCGGCGATTTGCTGGGAATACCCAAGGTATCCGTGTCGGGTCACGTCGATCGCGGGCAAGAGCATGCCATTCTAGGCATTTTGAACGGGTATCGTGACCACGGAGCGCGCAGCATAGTGCTCGATCTGGTCGGCCTCGAGGCCGGCGGAGTGCACTGCGCAAGTTTCGTGCTTTGGGCGCTGCGGGGGGTGGGGCCGAGCATGCGCGTGCACGTGGTAGGATCGAGCATCTTGTGCGGCATACTTAACCGCGCCGGCATGGGGCAGCGCGTCCGCACTTATGCATCGCTCGATGAGATCGTCGAGGCGTCATCGGTCCAGGAGGAATACATGACCTCCCGATGGATGGCGGAGGACTCCGACGACCACGAGATGCCCATGGCGGCTTGAAATCTGTTCTTACTTGTCTTCTCTCACGGCGGCCCGGCGTTTGTCCACCGGGCCGCGCTGCCGTACGGCCTCAACACCCATGTTTCCGCCCAACGCCCCTCGGGGTAACCCAAATGATAGGTACCTTTACAACTGGGCGGAGGAACCGCGATGAGATACCGGGATATGGACCTCGATGACCTGGTGAGGGCGGCCATGCGAAGAGACCGCGAACTTGCCGGGTTTAGAATAGATGTCAACGTCAGGAATGGCATCGTCTATCTGCGGGGAAATGTCAGCAGCCATGCGCGAGACCACGCAATGCGGCTTGCCGGCGGAGTGGAATCGGTGGCTGTGGTGGTTGACCAGATGATTGTGATGGGGTGAGATAGGCTGATGGCGGAACGTCGAGTCACTTTCAGCCCTTGCTGCGGGAACTCTTGATTGTGCGGACTTGCAAGGTCAGTGCGTGCAGTCGTTCCCGCAGCAGATTCTGCCGAAAAGCAGATTCCTCGACTGCGCTCGGAATGACAAATGCCGGTCCTGTGCTCTATCCCTACCTTTCCCTTTCGTGCTTTCGCTTTTTCGTGTCTTCGTGATTAGAAAGCCGGCGCGCAATCAGCAGCGGGGTGCTCACACCAAAGCCCCGTGCTTCCTGAGACGCCGGATAAGCGCGGGAACATCTATATCTGCGGGTGACCTGCCCTGATCCAGCGACATTGCCGCCGCCGTGCCGGCGGCTTCACCCATTGCCATGCACGCCGGCATTATTCTTATCGCCCCGTGCCCGGCCTGCGTGCTCGATACGCACCGGCCCGCGACCAGCACGTTCGGCAGTCCTTCCGGCAGCAGGCATCGATAGGGAATCTCGTACCAGTCGCCGGGTGGAGGCTTCTGGGGGGCCATCGCGAACTCCTCGCCTTTGGTATAGCCCTCGCCGCTGCCCGAGTGAACATCAACCGGGTATGCCAGCCGGCAGATGGCGTCGCCGAACTTCCGGGCCTCTATCACGTCCCGCGCGCAAAACGTGTATCTGCCCGCGATGCGGCGGGTTTCCCTGATGCCCACGTGGGCCGCGCCACGAGCAAGAAACGCGTTCTCGAAGCCGGGGATATACCCCCTGACCATGCTCACCACGGACATCATCTGCCTGCGGCCCTCGATCTCGGCGCGGGTCAAGTCATCGGCGTTGGTCCCATCTACCCGGCCGATGTGGGTGGTGTTGAACACAACCTCGCCGGCTCGGGGTCTGGTAATGTAGAAAATCAGGTCGCCCGGAACGGGATAATTGCCATCGTCGCGAGCCTTTTTCACTAGGTCATAATAGCCTGCCGCGCTGAAAATATCGCCGGCCATCGCCTTCGGGTCCGCGTCGGGCTTGAGTATGGGGAAGCGCATCTGGTCGGGATGGTCGCGCACGTATTCGATCGCTTTCTCGAGGTCGACCCCGCCGACATCGAACATCAGCGTGGCGGCTTGAGGCAGGCCGTTCTCATTTCCCGTCTGGAAACCGGCCCCCAGCGCCACGGCGGCGTCGCCGTCACCGCTGCAGTCGATCAGCCGCCGGCAGCTCACGCTTTCCACACCGGATTTCGATCTCAAGGACAGGCGGATGCCATCGTCCTCAAACAAGGCCGAATCGAACAGCGTGTGCAGCCGAATATCCGCGCCGGATTTCAGCACCATCTCCTGAAGTTGGAAGATCATGGTTTCGGCATCGAATGAGTTGACTTTCAGCCCTCCGGCGGCCCGAAGACGGTCCAGCAGGGTATCGAAAAGGCCGGAAACCAGCGGCTTGCCGTCCGAAGCGCGATGGGTCATGAACGGGTTCACGAGCGCCACCGTTGCCCATCCGCCAAGGCAGCCGTATCTCTCCAGAAGCAGGGTCTGTTTGCCTTCACGGGCCGCGGCGACCGCCGCGGCGCATCCGGCCAGCCCGCCGCCGACAACAATCACATCATATCGGTTGTTCATGGACCCAAGTATACTACACAGGGGCAGGTACAAGAAAGCGGGCCCACAATGTGGGCCCGCTTTGAAGTCGGAACCAGTCGCCTTTGCGGGGGACGTCCCCCGCATCGGGCCGACATGGTCTTAGAACTTGTCCAAGTCCGTGCGCGAGTTGAAGTGCACCGCGGTCGCCGCGTAATCAGCCTCGAGGGCGGTGTCGGTGCCGGCATAGTGGTTGTAATACATGGGCTCGCCGTACGCATTCCCCCCCGTCACGACTTGGCCCGGAGCCGGATACGTGGTGGCCGCGGAGGCCTGACACAACCTGAGAGGAGTGGTCTTGACGTGAGAGTCCATGAAGCAGATGTTGATCTGTACGCCGTCTTTCAGGACCATATCGCCGGTGTGGAATCCGGAGTGTTCGTAAATCAGGACCTGATCAGCCGTATAACCGAAGTCGCTCTCCTTCTGGCACTTGGTTACAGTAACACCGCCGGAGGTGCCGCCAAACCAGGCGGTGTCCGCCGCGGTCTTCCACCAGTAGGACAAAGCCGAGGTCCCAGTCACCCAGTTGTCGGCGCTGACACTGTCAGACGGGCAGAACACGATGCCCTTGTTCTTCATGCAGTCATAGATGATCTGCGCCCAGCTCTGCCTTAAGCCGGTACCATTCGGAGCCGTAGCATTTAAACCGGTGAGAAACTTGGTCTGGTCCGCTGCCTGGGGCGTCGCGGGTACCGCGTGGCCGGCCACGGTTGCCACGATTGCCGATGAAGGCAGGGTCGAGTCATAGTCACCGATATAGGTGGTAACAGCTATTCCACACTCGTGCATATTGCTCGAGCAGGTCGACTTGCGCCCTTGCTCTCTAGCGCGCGCGAAAACCGGGAACAGGATCGCGGCTAGAATAGCAATGATCGCGATAACGACCAAGAGTTCGATTAGTGTAAAGCCACTTCTTTTTCGTGCAGCCATTGAAAACTCCTCCTTATATGGAACTTGCACATACTTGTTTGTTGAACTTGACGGCCGTTGTCACACGGCCGCGATTGCCCGAAACGGACCGGTCTGCACACAGGTTCGATCCCGCCGGGCCTCGCCGGGTGCCGCTCATTCTCCCGATGGAGCCGCGCGCGCCCAAATAGATATGGATGAAGACACTTAAGCATATTAACGCCGGCATCACCTCCAATCAGTGGTTTCCGCTGCCCACACTCGGCCTATGGGATAAGAGTGATTACGCCGTAGGACGAGCCGGGGCCGTTGTTCACCCACGTGGCCTGAACGGTATCCCACACAGGAGTAGTAGGCGTCGAGGCAATCCCTATCAGCCTGACATGGCCGTCGGCGAACAGATAGTTCGAACCTGTTTGGTGCTGCGGGCCGGGTATAGGGCCGCCCAAGCCCGTCATGGTCGTATCGGACCCTGTCAGGAAAGGCCCAGAGGGCGGTCCATCGTTCTGACCGGTTACGGCCGTCATGGTAATTGAGCCTGTATTGTGGCCCGCGCGGCAAGAAGAGGCCACGAGCCTGTCGGTCTCGCGGCACATCATCAGTGTCCCCGCGTATCTGATTACGCTCTCGGGCTGCTCGAGCAGGTTGAAGTTGAACACGTAGCTTACGGCGGCGCTGTCCAGGATTGCCTTGGTGGCTCCATTCTGGGTCGAGCTTGCGGCCGGGCACTTCCATACGCTGGAAGCATCGGTGGGCGCGGTAACGGCTTCAATGTGATCGTAAAGCGCGCCGACCCAGCTTATCTGCTGAACACCGCCGACGACAGCGCACTTCTCAGGCTTGCCCGTGACCGGATTGGTCGCGCCGGGCAGCGGGGGCCAGGGCGGAAGCTGCACTTCCTTCTGCGGGCCGCTTGCGCTAGCCGCTTTGTTGGTCATGAATGTTTGGTCCCAGTCGTTAAGATACTGCTTGATGGCGACGCCGATCTGCTTGAGGTTGGACTGGCAGGTAGCTGTCTGCGCCCTCTGTTTGGCCCTCACGAAGACCGGGAACAGAATCGCTGCCAGAATGGCTATGATCGCGATAACGACCAAGAGCTCAATTAGTGTAAAGCCTCTGCGACTCCTCATTGTTATTCTCCTCGCTTTTTGCGTGATGGCGTCCGAGATTATGCGCTCGGACGACTTGAACAATAAACACAGATACGATTACCGGCACTGTAAACCTTGCTCTTCCCACACCTTCCTTTCCCAGGTAATCCGGGTCGAGCGTCCAGGGCCGCGGCAGCCCGGTGGCGCTCATACCTCATCCGTATCCTAGCATATCCGACAGGCAAGTGTCAACGAAACCACCTATCTTGCCCTGATTCCTAGACTGCGTTTGTCGCGGTAATGTTCCACAAAAAGACTACAAAAGTGAGCAGGCACGAATTTTTGGTTCCCGGTATTATTACCGGGGTCCTCATCCCGCTATTTCCGAACGGGGCGATTAGTGCTATCATGCGAGACATGGACAAGACCCAAGCGGCATTGAGAGCCATCAAAGACAGGATCGGAGGGGCGATAGGCGAGATCGAAGAGGCCGCCGCGCAGGCTTCCAAGAAGGAGAATCATCTCCGCCTCTCCAACACCGCCAGGGAACTCCACAAGTGCGCTGATGAACTGCAGAATATACTCATGCGCATTCGCCCCAGGTAGTGCGCGGGGCTTGTCTTGCCACGTCATGCTGAGGCACTGCGTCATGCTGAGGCACCACGTCATGCTGAACTTGTTTCAGCATCCACCTTCCGCGAAGGGATGGACCCTGAAACGAGTTCAGGGTGACGTGTAGCAGGAGACGTCATGCTGAAGCACTGCGTCATGCTGAGGCACCACGTCATGCTGAACTTGTTTCAGCATCCACCTTCTGCGAAGGGATGGACCCTGAAACGAGTTCAGGGTGACGTGTAGCAGGAGACGTCATGCTGAAGCACTGCGTCATGCTGAGGCACCACGTCATGCTGAACTTGTTTCAGCATCCAGGAGCACATCGTGTATGTTTACATAATGGCGAGCAAGAGAAATGGGACTCTATATATTGGCATGACGAACGACATCGAGCGTCGCATTGCGGAACACAAGTCCGGACTCGTGCCTGGGTTCACGCAGAAGTACGGCGTGAAGATGCTAGTATGGCTGGAGGAATATCAGAGGATCAACGAGGCCATACGAAGAGAGAAGCAGTTAAAGAACTGGCACAGGGCTTGGAAGATTGCTCTGATCGAGAAGACGAATCCTCAGTGGAGGGACCTCGCCGAGCCCTGATGTTCCCTTCCGCCGTATGATGTCTGCGAAGGGATGGATCCTGAAACGAGTTCAGGATGACGTGTACTCACAAGGCGACGTGCTATAAGGCTATGTGCTATAAGGCTATGTGCTATAAGGCTATGCGCTATAGTGAAAGATACAGTAACCACCGACGATTAAATGAGAGGATATCATGGTTAACAAGATAGAAGGCATGGTGGAGGAGCTGCGGGGGGTTCTCGACCAAACCAACCAGGTCAGGGAAGACGCGCTGAAGCTTTCGAGGGAGACAATACGTCTGTCGGCCAATTCGATACGCGCCAGCCACCGCGAGGACTTCGACGAGGCGTGCGATTTGAAAGCCCAGGCCAGAAAGAAAGTGGAAGAAACACGCGAGATTCTTAAGGACAAGCTGGAAATATACTATACAGGTTATGTGCAGGACGCCCAGAAAGAATATGCCGAATCCGAGCTGACCCACGCGATCATTCGGGAGATGGGGTTCCCGAAGTTCACCGAGCTGGGTGTCGAGCCGGCGGCGTATCTCAACGGTCTCGCGGAGGCCATGGGCGAAAGTCGCAGGCATGTCCTGGACGTAATGAGACACGGGGATTTGGAGCGGGCCGAGCGAATACTGGGGATAATGGACGATGTGTATTACGCCCTGATCACGTTCGACTACCCGGATGCCGTCACCCAGGGACTGCGCCGGCAGACGGATATGGTGCGGGGCGTGCTGGAACGGACGCGCGCCGATATCACTCTGCTGCGGCAGCAGAGAAAGCTCGAGACCGCGCTCGAGACCGCCATAGATCGGATTGGCAATGGATCACGTGCTGGACAGACTGAGGAAGGCGACTGAGGGTTCCCAATACGAAGGACATCTTTTCCTGGTGGGAGGGATTGTCCGGGACAAGTTGCTCGATCTCAGGGCTGATGAAGACATAGACATAGTGCTCGAAGGCGATGCCGGCGAACTGGCCGAGTTCTTGCACCGGCAGGGCGTCGCCGAGCACTCCCCCGTGACTTATCCGCGCTTCGGCACGGCGATGATCTCGGTCGGCGGCAGGCAGGTAGAACTGGTCGGGGCACGCACGGAATCCTACGACTCCACAAGTCGCAAACCCTCCACGCAGCCGGGGACGCTTTATGACGACATCCCGCGGCGCGATTTCACAATCAACACCCTTCTGGAAAACCTCCACACCGGGGAGATACTGGACCTCACGGGCCAGGGGCTTTCGGACCTGCGGGAGGGCGTGATCAGGACCCCGGTGGACCCGATTGTGACATTCGAGGACGATCCGCTGCGCATGCTGCGGGCTGTCAGGTTTTCCACGCGCTTCGGGTTCACAATCGACCCGGCGGTGCGGCGCGCCATCTTGGGGTGCGCGCCGAGGTTGAGCATAGTGAGCGGCGAGCGCATCAGGGAAGAGTTCGTTAAGATCGTGATGGACTCCAAAGCGGCACAAGGCCTGGAAATGCTCCGTGTGACGGGTCTTCTCAACCAATTTGCCCCCGAACTCGCCGCGATGTATGGCGTCACTCAGAACATCTACCACGTGTACGACGTCTGGACGCACACGCTCAAAATGCTTGAGTCAATTCCCGCCGAATCGGGTATCATTCTAAGGCTGGTTGTTTTGCTGCACGATGTGGGCAAACCCAGAACCCGCAGCGTGGATGAAACCGGCTTCGTGCACTTCTATAGCCACCAGGTGCTGGGGGCGGAAATCGCGCGTCGGATCATGCGCCGGCTTAAATTCTCGAACGTGCAGATTAACGAGGTGTCATTTCTCATCTCAATGCATCTGCGTGTTGGGGAATATGATCATCAGTGGACCGACGCAGCCGTTCGCCGGCTGCTGCGCGAGGCGGGGGACCACCTCGACGATCTGGTCAGTCTCACGGAGGCTGACAAGGCAGCCGCGAACCCGGCGATGCCCAGAGCCGATCTGGACGCATTTCGTGAGCATGTGGCCAGGGTCCGCGAGGGGCTGGCGGGCAGGGGCATATCGAGCCCACTGGACGGCCGCGAGATTATACGGCTTCTGGGCGAGCAGCCCGGCCCCCGGATAGGTGAGATAAAGGCCTACCTGGAGCACGAGATCGTCGAGGGCAATTTGTTGCCGGGCGACAAGGCGGCCGCCGAGGAAATGGTGATGCGCAACTACGGTCCCCGAGATAGCAAGGGGCAATAGCGAATATGGGATGCTGTAAGGTATCGATATTACACCGCGGGTGTCAAAATGCCGTTGACAGTGGTCCAGGCGCGTGATATACTCCAGTTAGATCAACAGCGCCTCCGAGAGACCGGACAGATAGTTGAATCCGGCAATACCCTATAGACAGCACCGCGAGGAATTACATCCCTTTCGTTGAGCCGACAATGCGCGCAGGGAGTGGTGTCGCTGATCGCGGGCCGTTGGGTTTAAGGGGAGAGGTGACCAAGATTGCTGTTCGAGCAAGGTCTAAGACAGTCTCTATCCCAAAGGATAGATCCTAAACTGATCATGTCCAGCAGCATACTCCAGCTTACGTCGTTGGAGCTGCAGCAGGCCATTGAGCAGGAACTGGCGGAGAATCCGGCGCTTGAAGTGCCGGAGGACGATCCGTGCGAGAACTGCGAGCACCCCAAAACCCTTTGTCTCGACTGCCCGTTCCGCAAGCAATCTGTAACCTCCGACGATTCCGACCTCAGCGTCTACGACCTCGACCAGCCCATCGATTTTGCCGCGGACTCCGAGGACGGCGAGGGTGACTTCATTTATAACCTCCGCCAAGAAATAACCCTGCAGGATCACCTGATCGAACTACTGCATTCCAGCTTGCCGTCGGAGCAATGGCGGGTCGGCGAGTATATCATTTCCAACATCAACGAGTCCGGGTATCTCGAAGGCTCGGTCGAGGAGTTCTCGCTGGATCTCGATGTCGATATGGACGATATCGAGGCTATTCTGGCTGTCATTCAGACGTTCGATCCTCCGGGGGTTGGTGCGCGGGATTTGCGCGAGTGCATAAAGATTCAGCTCGAGAGGCTCGCGGAAGACGACCAGGGAAATCCCGCGGCGCTGGCGATGGTCCGGGAGTTCTGGCAGGAGATGCTGAGCGGCAAGATCGGGCGGATCGCGAGACGTCTCAAGATCACCGCGCTGGATGTCGCCGTCGGGATCGAATTCATCAAGAAGCAGCTCAACCCCTATCCGGGCAACAGTTTCAGGCCGCCGTATCAAAGCGAGTCGGACGCCAAGGGCAGCTCGGTGAGGCCTGACGTGGTAGTCCGCCGGACCCCGGGCGGATACGAGATAGATATCGCCGGCCACGATCAGCTCATACTCAACATCAACGCCAGATACAAGATGATGTATGAGGAAATCAGGAACGGCGGCACAAAGAAATACAGCGCCGACGATAAGAAGCACATCACCGAGTTTGTCGAGCGCGCCGACATGTTCATTAAGTACATCAACGAGCGCCGCAGGACGCTGAGGCTGATCACCAAGGCCATTGTGGAGTACCAGCAAGGCTATATAGAAACCGGCGAGAAATCGTTTGCAAGGCCGCTGACCCGTACCAAGATCGCCCGATCTCTCAAGATGCACGAGTCCACCGTCAGCCGCGCGACCGCCAACAAATACGTTCAGCTCCCCAGCGAGGAGGTAGTTGCGTTCGACTTCTTCTTCGATTGCTCCATGTCTGTCAAGGACTTGATCGGGGATCTGATCTCCACCGAAGACAAGCAGAACCCCCTGAGCGACCAGCAGATCGCCGAAATCCTCCACGAGCGCGGCTTCGACGTCGCCCGCCGGACGGTGGTCAAGTATCGCGAGTCGCAGAAGATACTGTCGTCCAGACAGCGGCGCCGGTAGACTGCCTCCATCAACGGAATCTCCTGGATTCCTCATCCACAACCACGTGGTTTGAGGCACTTCCGCTCGAGGTAATCATGAAGGGGGCGGAGGGGGTGGAAGGCCGTCAACGGACGATGCGAGAAGCAGCGTGTTGACAACATGGCCCAAGTAGCGGTCGCAGCTCGATATGCCGGTCACGCACACATACGCGCCCACCCGAGGCACACTCTGCCCTTCGGCATCGACATATACACCACGAACTCCACTGCCGTCGCACACACCGCTGCCGTCGTCCATGTAGAACCAGCCCCGGCCCGCCAGTGTGACCTTGCCCCAAATTCTCACCAGCAAGCCGATGTTGTTTATTGCCTTTCCGCCCCACATGCCGCACTGCCCAGCGCCGGTCGCGGGGTCATAGCGCCAGTCCGCGCCTCCAAGCAACTTGTTGGCAAGACCGAGCGGGGCCACGCTGCCGGAGCCGATGGGAGTGACACCCGAAGCCTCTATGTAGCGTTCGCCCGCTGGGTTCGTTCGCAGGACGCCCGTCGCGTCCACTTTCCCGAAACCGGGGGTGGGACCACTCCAAACAACGCGTATTCCATACAATCGGTCGGCGTTCTCCACATAGAAAAACCCGCTGAACGCCGCGGTCATCACGGCCTGTATTTCCACGGAAACCCCGTCCGCATACGACTTCACCCCCGCCGCCATCGCATACACCTCCGTCGACAGCAAGCTCGTCACCGTGTTCTGGTTGTTGGAGTTTGCCGGGGTGACCGTCCGCACCACCAGGTAGTTCGCGCCGGGCGCAAGCCCCGTCACGGTGAGCTGCGTGGCTGACTTGCTCGCCGTTCGGTTCGGCGCGCTGAATGTGTATGGCCCACCGCTCGTCTGGCTGATCCCTACTTCGTAGTATCCGCCGTCGCCGGCATAGGCGATAGGCGTCCAGGAGACGACCACGCTCCCCGACCCGAAAGCCAATGCTGAGACATTCGCCGGCGGCACCGTCTGCGTGTCTTGCCAGGCGGGAAACTTCGCCGACATAAACGTCAGCACCGCCCCGTTAGCCGACGAAAGGCCGTTATACGAAACACTGTTGTTCTGCCCGGGCACAAGGCTGACCAGGTTGACAATCGAGGATGGCACGTCCCCGACGATTTGGTTTGAAGACAGGCCCAGATACTTCAGATTCGTGAGGTTGCCGAGCTCGGGCGGTATTGCCCCGCTCAGTTGGTTCCAGCCGAGCCATAGACCCTGCAGATTCGTGAGGCCGCCGAGCTGAGAGGGAATTGTCCCGCTCAGTTGGTTGTTGTAGAGGTACAGATTCCGCAGATTCGTGAGGTTGCCGAGCTGAGACGGAATTGTCCCACTCAGTTGGTTATTGTAAAGGTACAGATTCCGCAGATTCGTGAGGTTGCCGAGCTGAGACGGAATTGTCCCGCTCAGTTGGTTGTCGTAGACGTACAGATACTGCAGATTCGTGAGGTTGCCGAGCTGAGACGGAATTGTCCCGCTCAGTTGGTTGTTGTAGACGTACAGATACTGCAGATTCGTGAGGTTGCCGAGATCGGGCGGTATTGCCCCGCTCAGTTGGTTGCCGTGGAGATACAGATTCCGCAGATTCGTGAGGTTGCCGAGCTGAGATGGAATTGTCCCGCTCAGTTGGTTGCCGTCGAGGTACAGACCCTGCAGATTCGTGAGGCCGCCGAGCTGAGATGGAATCGTCCCGCTCAGTTGGTTGTTGTAGAGGTACAGATACTGCAGATTCGTGAGGTTGCCAAGCTCGGGCGGTATCGCCCCGCTCAGTTGGTTACCGTGGAGGTACAGATTCCGCAGATTCGTGAAGCTGCCGAGCTGAGATGGAATTGCCCCGCTCAGTTGGTTGTAAGAGAGGTCGATCGAGGTCACATGGCCGTTGGTGACGGTGACCCCGTACCACGGCGCGCCGGCGGTCAGCCAATTATCGTGATGTGTCCAGCCCGGCCCGTTCGTGCCGTTATACAGAGCAACCAGCGCCTGGTATTCCGCGTCCGGGATGCCTAGTGAATTCGCGCCGGCCGCGACCGCCAACAGAACAACCAGCGCCGCCGCCAGGAGCAGCCGCACCGATTTTATCACGAATGCCTTTTTCATCCTATCTCCTCCAAACTGCAGCGGCTTGGCCGCGCGCCGTCTGATGCCCGACGGGCCGGGGAATCTGTCCCCGTTCCCTTCCCAGCTCTCCGCCCTCCACTCTCCGCTCTCAGCTCTCCACCTCACCACTTCCGCCTAATCGCCACCCCAGCCGCGGCCAACTCGTCCTTGATCTGCCTTATCGTGTACTCCCCGGTGTGGATCATGCTGGCGATGATGGCCGCGTCGGCCTGGCCCCGTGTGAAGACGTCGATGAGGTGCTGGGGCGTGCCCGCTCCGCCCGAGGCGACCACGGGGATGCCGACGCTGCCGGAGATCATACTGGTAAGATTGATCTCGAAGCCGTCGCGCGTGCCGTCGGCGTCGACCGAGTTGACTACTATCTCGCCCACGCCCAGGTCCTCGGCCCGCAGGGCCCATTCGAGGGCGTCGATGCCGGTGCGCTCGCGGAAACCTCGAATGGTGATCTCGTAGCCGCTGGGGAATAGCGGATCGGCGGTGCGGACGGGGTCCATGCCAAGCACTATGCACTGCGAGCCGAACGCCCGCGCTCCCTCGGCGATGAGCTCGGGGTTGGTGACCGCGAGAGAGTTCACCGATACTTTCTCCGCCCCGGCAAGGAGCACGCGGTGCATGTCATCCAGGGTCTCGATTCCGCCGCCGACCGCGAACGGGATGTGTATGACCCTGGCGACTTCGGCGACCATCTCTATATCTATGGGGCGGCGCTCTGCCGACGCGGTGATATCGTAGAAAACCAGCTCGTCGCAGCCGCCGTCCGAATACGCGACAGCCATCTCCACGGGGTCGCCAAGCTCGATGTTGTTCTGGAACCTGACCCCCTTGGTCACTTTTCTGTTCCTGACATCCAGGCACGGGATGATTCTCTTGCTTAACATCGGCCGTCCCACCTGCTGAAGTTTTCGAGCATTCTCAGCCCAATCCGGCCCGAACGCTCCGGGTGGAACTGCACGGCGAACAGATTGCCCCGCCCGACAGCCGATGCGAACCTCACACCCGCGTATTCGGTCTCGCCCGCGATGTGGGCCTCACTCGACGGCGCGCAGTAGAAGCTGTGGACGAAGTAGAACTCGCTGGAGTCCTCGATGCCGTCGAATAATGGGTGAGGCCGCTTGATCTCGACCGTGTTCCAGCCCATCTGCGGGATTTTGCACATCCGGTCGGACGGCGCGAATCGTTTCACCGTCCCCGGCACTAGGCCGATGCAGTCGACGTCGCCCTCCTCGGAGTGATCGAGTATGATCTGCGAGCCCAGGCAAATCCCCAGAAACGGCCTCCCGCTCGCGACAATTCGCCTGATCGGTTCCAGCAGGCCGAACGCGTTGATGTTGGCCATCGCGGCCTCGGCGGCCCCGACCCCCGGAAATATCACCCGGTCGGCGGCGTCGATCTTCGCCGCAACCCGCGTGATCTCGCATGGCGCGCCGATATACTCCAGCGCCAGCCGCACGCTGGTCAGGTTCCCGGCATCATAGTCGATAATCGCTATCAATACATCCCCCTATGGCGATCGCCCGCCGTGTACTTAATTGTACGGCTCGGGCCGGTGATCGTCAATGGCATTTTGGATTGGGGATTTTGGATTTGGGAAGGGAAAAGCAAGAACCCCCAGCAGGAGTGATGTCCTCTGGGGGTTTGAGGGAGGAAGTAGAAATCAGTTTGGCCCTGACTCGCGCGGCGGACTAGCACACCCAATTGAAAGGATAGTGCTCCGCTCTGCCGGGCATGGGCGCGTCTATCAACGAATCAGTCTTGACCGGCGACTTGAGCCCTTCGAGGGGCGGGGCCGGCTCGGCATTGTCGACGGCGGCGCAATCCGGCGGGTTCGCGGTATCAACGGCGCAGGCATTCCCGACCGACGCCGTGGACGTGATCGACTGCGCGTCCGTCGTTGCCCAGGCGGTTGCCGCGAACGCAAGCACGGCGAGAATTACCGCCCCGAATACTATCATATATCGCACCAGTGATCTCTTGTTGGTTCTCATGGGCTTCGTCTCCTTGGTCACCGATAGATTCCGCGCTAATGTGCGGGTCCATGAAGATAATTCCCGACTTTGCGCACAGATGACCTCGCACGAATACCTGATTTAGTTTCTTGCGTATCTGCGGTCCGCTTTCCCCCCAGGAGGACATCACGCCCCCCGCCAATAAGCCATCCCATGAGAGCAAAACATATCTGAAAGGCGGATTGGACTGTGATCGCGCGTTATCTCAGGTTACTGGGATTTATCTTCCCGACGATGGTGTTGTTGGCGATGCCGGCAGTTGCGGAGATATCGGTCGAGCAGACTTGGGCGGGGGAGTATGACGAGATCGCCGGGCAAATCGGGCGGCTCAAAACGATGGACCCGGGGTTTCGGGCGCGGCTGGAGGCCGAGGCGCTGGACCGGCAGGCTTTGGTAATGCCCGAGGACAGGGACCCGGTGGATGTCGTCCTTCGCAGGACGGGGGCGCTGATCGCTTATCACAAGAAGCGCGGGGATTTGCCGGGAACGACGATTAGGAATTACGAGGCGAAGTGGGCTGAGCTGTCGGATGCTGCAAAGTCGGCCTCGGGGGACAATGCCCGGCGGAAGCTTTTCGGCCAGGTATGCGGCCTGCGGCGGCAGGTCGCGTTCGCAAACCCCCTGCTGAATTTCGACAGCATCGCGTGCATGCTCGAGCAGCCGGGGGATGCGCGGATAATCGAGCAGGCCAGGGCGGTCTGGCCGGGGCACAGCAAGGGCGGCGGCCCGTTGATTATCAAGGACTTCAAGACCAGGCCTACGCTCTCCCTGCCGCTGGTCGGCACGCAGGTGACATCGGGGCCGTGGAAGGGCAATGAGCTGACCGGTAAGTTCTCCGGGCTGGAGCTCGGGTTCAACGGGATGGAAATTCTCTTCGCCGCGACCACCAACGCCGACGTCTGGCACATATTCAGATTCAACCTGATAACCCGGCGGCTGGAGCAGTTGACCGACGGCCCCAGTGACGACTTCGACCCGTGTTTTCTGCCGTCCGGCCGGATCGTGTTCACATCGACCAGGCGCGGCGGCATCGGGCGATGCGTGCTCACACCCCAATCGCTGACCTACACGCTGCACTCGATGGACCCGGACGGTTCCAATATCATCTGCTTGAGCTATCACGAGACCAACGAATGGGCTCCATCGGTCAATCATAACGGCAAGGTGGTATATACCCGATGGGATTACGTCGACCGGCACTGGGGCACGGCGCATCACTTCTGGGAGTGCTTCCCCGACGGCCGCGACCCGCGCAACTACCACGGCAACTATCCCCTGCCCTGGGGAGTCATGCCGGAGGGCACACAACCCGCGCAATACGGGCAGGTCAAACTGGTCAACGGGCGATTCCTGAGGCCGGACGCCGAGATTGGATTCCGCGAAGTCTCCGGATCATACAAATATACGGCGACTGCGGTCGGGCACCACGAAGGCTTCTCCGGGACTCTGATCATGATAGACCGGACCATCCCGGATGACGGCGTGATGTCGCAGGTGAGGCGGATCACGCCGGAGTATTTCTTCCCGGAGGTCGAGCTCGGTCCACACGCTTACGGGACCGCATGGCCACTGGGCGATGACTTCTATTTGTGCAACTTCTGGACGGGGCTTTACCTGCTGGACCGGTTCGGAAACCGCGATGTCATCTATGACCCCGGCCCCGGGTCTTACAGGGTCCGCGACCCGTTCCCGCTCATACCACGCCCCACACCGCCGATTATCCCCGTGGCTACTTGGCAAGGCAATCGAGCCTCGCTGCCGGACCATTTCAGGGCGGTGATAAGCGTTATGAACGTATATGCCTCGGACGCATTCGGCAGGCTGCCGAAGGGCATCAAGGTCAAGTGGATGCGCATAGTCCAGTTGATTCCGCAACTGCTCGACGATTGGTTCGACACGAATTCGATCCGCCAGGTGTCGTTCGCGACGGACTCAATAGGTCGCATGCCGCTCGGTGTAGTACCCGTCGAAGAGGACGGCAGCGTCTACTGCGAGGCTCCGGTCGGCAAGGCGATCTATTTGCAGCTTCTCGATGAGAAGGGCATGGCGGTGCAGTCGATGAGGTCGGCAACTTACGTGCACCCGGGAGAGCACCTCTCGTGCCTGGGCTGTCACGAGGACAAGTGGAAGCCGTCGGAGGTGAACTCGACGCCCATCGCGCTGACGCGACCGCCGTCGAAGCTCGTGCCCGAGGTCGCGAGCGGGGCGGCGCCGTTCAACTACTATCAGTTGGTCAAGTATCCCGTGTTCGACAAGAAATGCGTCTCGTGTCACCAGCAGCATCCGAATGCCCCGGATATGAGCTACGCGTCGCTGGCCCGCTTCGACCGCGCGTTCAGCTACCCGGGCGAGGAGGGGCTGGGACTGCTGGGCGTCGGAGGCTCCCGCACGATGCCGGCGCAGTTCGGCGCGCGAGCTTCGGGCATAGTGAAATCTCTGACGACAAGACCCGAACACAAGGATATCGGGCTGAGCGATGACGACTGGCGGCGGATTACCCTGTGGCTCGATCTCAATTCCAACGAAATCGGGTGGATAGGAGACGATCGCGCCCAGATCGCCGCGCAGAAACGCGGGGAGGCGATCTGGCCGCCCATCGATGTGGATCAGTCCAACCCGACCGGCGTGGAGTCGGGGTATCCGCTGCGCTCGCTGCCGCAAGCCCGCGCGGCCAGGAAGTGAGGGGCGCGGCATGGCTGAGACTGTTCAGTTCTCTGGGAACGGGGGTATCAACATACCGTTAGCGCTGAGTAGGCCGGGTCTGTCGGCCGTATCGAAGCGCGGGTGCGGCGCAAATCGCCCTTCGATACGCCTTCGGCCACTCAGGGCTAACGGATGTTCCCGCAAGACTGAACTCTCACGCATGGCCAGTGCCCTTTGACACCCCTGGCGCTGTCCGGTATAGTTAACCTATGGTTGATTATGCAAAACTCAAATCGCTCCTTGCCGATATGGGAGGGGCGGTGATAGGCTATTCCGGCGGGGTGGACAGCACTTTGCTTGCCAAGGCCGCGACCGATGCGCTGGGCGAGCGAGCGGTGTGCGTGCTTGTGGACTCGTGCCTGGTACCGAGGGCGGAGATCGATGGCGCCGTGGTCAGGGCCCAGGAGATGGGCCTGAACCTGGTGAGGATCGAGATCGATCCGTTGGCAGCCGAAAACGTGCCGGAAAACACAGCCGAGAGGTGTTATTTCTGCAAGAAGGCGGTCTTCGGAACGCTGTGCGAGATTGCCAGCCAACGCGGGCTGCCCTACGTGCTGGATGGGTGCAACGCCGACGACGAGTCGGACTACAGGCCCGGAACGAAGGCCACGGCGGAATTGGGCGTGAGAAGCCCGCTAAAAGAACTCGGCCTGACAAAAGAACTGATTCGGGCGATATCGCGCGAGATCGGTCTTGAGACGTGGAACAAGCCGTCGTTTGCGTGCCTGGCGTCAAGGATTCCTTATGGCACGCCTTTGACTCGCGAAGTGTTGTGGCAAGTCGAAGAGGCCGAAAACGTGCTGAGGCTGCTGGGGTTCCGGCAGTTCAGGGTGCGGCACCACGGGAATGTCGCGCGAATCGAACTGATGCCCCTGGAAATGGGCCGGCTGACCTCCCCTTCCGTGCGTCGCCACGTGGTGGAGGCGTTCAAGGAGATAGGTTACGCCTACGTCGCCCTGGACCTGGCGGGCTACCGAATGGGGAGTATGAACGATGTCCTGACCGAGACGAAAGAGACCGAGGATTAGTATGGATGTCAACTCGCTGAGAGAATTGCTGGAGAGCCTGAGGGGCGGCCGGGTGGATGTTGACGAGGCGATGAACCGGCTGAGGATGCTGCCCTATGAGGACCTCGGGTTCGCCAAGCTGGATCACCACCGGCAGCTTCGCAACGGCGCGCCGGAGGCCGTGTTCTGCCAGGGCAAGGCGGTCGAGCACGTGATCGAGATAATGAGGCGCCTGTATGCGACCAACGGCCGGGTGCTGGGGACCCGCGCTGACAGGAGCTTGTTCGAGGCGGTCAACGCTGAAATTCCAGAGGCGAATTATCATGCGCTGGCGAGGGTGATCTCGATCGGCGAGCCGCTCAGGCCGGAGGCCGAAGTCGCGACGGACGAGAATTACGTGATGGTGGTCTGCGCGGGCACGGCGGACCTGCCGGTGGCCGAGGAGGCCGCGGTTGTCGCCAGGGCGCTGGGCAGTCGAGTCGAAACCGGCTACGACGTGGGTGTCGCGGGGCTGCACAGGCTGTTGGACCAGAAGGATTTGCTTTTGAACGCGAACGTGGTGATAGCGGTCGCCGGCATGGAAGGCGCGCTGGCGAGCGTGGTCGGAGGGTTGGTGAGCAGGCCGGTGATAGCTGTCCCGACAAGCGTCGGCTACGGCGCAAGCTTCGGCGGACTGGCCGCGCTGCTTTCGATGCTCAACTCCTGCTCGGCGGGCGTCAGCGTGGTCAATATTGACAATGGCTTCGGCGCCGGGCATCTGGCGCATATTATCAATAGGGGTTAGGGGATGGGGGTTAGGGGTTAGTGTGAAGATAGCGTATTTCGATTGTTTTGCGGGGATCAGCGGGGACATGACGCTGGGGGCGCTGGTGGACGCCGGGGCGGATTTTGAGAGGCTCAAGGCCGAACTCGGGAAGCTTGGTGTAGAAGACTATGAGCTAAAGCTGGACAGAGTTGTAAAGCGCGGTATCACGGCCAGCGACGTGAGCATCCACATTCGCCATCATGACCACGGCTGCGGCTTCACCGAGATCAAAGGGATGATCGAGGCCAGCGGGCTTTCGGATCGTGTCAAGGGACAGTCAGTGGCGGTGTTCAAACGGCTCGGCGAGGCGGAGGCGAAGGTCCACGGCAAGACCATCGATGAGATTCACTTCCACGAAGTTGGAGCGGTGGACGCGATAGTCGACATCGTGGGCGCGTGCATCTGCCTGGAGCTGCTGGGGATCGACAAGGTTTATGCGAGCGAGGCGCCGACATTCCACGGAACGGTCAAGATCGCCCATGGAACGTTTCCGCTGCCGGCTCCCGCGACGGCGGAGCTTCTAAAGGGAGTGCCGTGGAGGGAGCTCGGGATAGAGGGCGAGATAGTCACCCCGACCGGCGCGGCGATTCTGGCCGAGCTTTCGGAGGGTTTCGGGCCGATGCCTCCGATGACCGTCCAGGCGATAGGCTACGGAGCCGGCAAGAAGGACTTTGGGATGCCCAACGTGCTGCGGGTGATTATCGGCGAGCAGGCCGCTCACGAAGTCAACGGGCATGGCGAGTACAGGTCTGTCCAAGTTATCGAGACAAACATAGACGACATCAGCCCCCAGATATACGAGATCGTGATGGAGAGGCTGTTCGCGGCGGGTGCCCTGGACGTGTATATGACCCCGATTCAGATGAAGAAGAGCCGCCCGGCTGTGCTGCTATCGGTGATCTGCGCGCCATCGGATATGGGCAAGATGACCGACGTGATATTCGAGGAGACCTCGAGCATCGGCGTGCGGATATCCAGCCAGCAGAGAGCCTGCCTGCCGCGCGATATCGAGACCGTCGAGACGGTTTTCGGCCCGATCAGGATCAAAGTCGCGCGCAAAGACGGCAAAGTCGTCAACGCCCAGCCGGAATACGAGGACTGCAAAGCCGCCGCCGCGAAGCACTCCGTCGCGCTCAAGATGGTGCGGGACACGGCGGTGGGGGAGTTCTTGAAGGGATAGTGGAAAGTTGAAAGTGCCGTGCCGTCCCTCTCCGTGAAATCCGCGATTCAACCAACAATTTCCTCTTGACAGAAAGGCATATTGAGGTTATACTCCAGTCAGAAGCTCGATGTAGTAGCTGAGCTGCAATAGCAATTCAGGTAATACACCGGGCTTTCGTGTTTTGTGGATTGCATTTCAGAGGCTGAATGTGGAGGAAAGAGGATGAATAGATTATCAGTTGTTGTGATTGTTTCCCTGATGGCGCTGGCGCAGTTGTGCCGGGCTTCCGTGCCCCCAATGATTTCGTATCAAGGCAAATTGATGCAGCCGTCAGGCGCGGCGGTGCCGGATGGGACGTACGGCATGCAGTTCGCCATCTATGATGTGCCGACCGGCGGCACGCCGCTATGGTCGGAAACCAACCCCAGCGTTCAAGTCAAAGGCGGCCTGTTCAGCGTGCTGTTGGGGAGTGTTGTCAACCTGCCGGGCAATATATTCGATAATCCCGACCGATGGTTCGGGGTGAAGGTGGGGAGTGACCCGGAGATGA
>Ga0209777_10003339_pt1 | contig 19982 bp, 21 predicted proteins | sample FrelakmetHBP12HB_FD_187147 | JGI IMG/M metagenome (GOLD analysis project Ga0209777, IMG submission 187147) | Freshwater lake sediment microbial communities from the University of Notre Dame, USA, for methane emissions studies -HBP12 HB (SPAdes)... | ecosystem: Environmental > Aquatic >...
ATGTAAAAAGAGCAGACGGGCAGGAGTGGCAGTTGAGGCCCGGGCAGGGCGCCAACTTGAAGCTTCCCTGATAGATGCCGCGCAGGTAGAAGCCGTAGAAATAGCAGTTGTACAGCACAACACTTGAAAACTGAGATATGCGCTGCCACGTTTTCATGCTTATCCTATGCCGATGCAGCTCAAGCATACCACGATGGCATAGCTCATGATCATGTTGTGATGCCCCATGGTGATGCCGATCACGAATAACGCTGCAGACAGTGCTGCAATGATGACGGGCAGATGCTTTTTGGTGAATTGCACGAACGTATCCCTGTTTTGTGTTGCCTGCAACAGCAGGATTTGTTATGTGATAGAGTGAGCTTTTTTTATATAAACCATTTTCTTGCTGCATTCAAGGAACAATGATGATTATTTCAAAGCGCTTCACCGCTGTGGTTTTTATGGGCCTTGCGCTGCTGGCGCCCGGCCATGCTGCATTCGCACTCGGTATCGGCGACACAGTTCAGCAGTTTGAGCTTGCCAACGGGCTCAAGGTGCTTCTGCTGGAGCGCCATGCCTCACCCACCATTTCTTTTGCCATGGGTTTTCGCACAGGAGCAGTTGATGAAAAAAACGGCACCACAGGGGTTGCGCATTTGCTTGAGCATATGCTTTTTAAAGGCACCAAAACAATCGGTACACGCGACTTCAAAGCAGAGCAGAAGTTGCTGGCCCGTATCGACGAGGTTGCAATCGCACTTGATGCCGAGCGCCGGAAGGCAGGCGCTGGGGATGCCATAAAAATTGAGCGGCTTGGCATTGATTTGAAAAAGCTTCAGGAGCAGGAAAACGCCCTGATCATAGAAAATGAATTTGATACCATCTATACCCGAAATGGCGCCGAGGCCATGAACGCGGGTACGGGCTATGACATGACCACCTATACGGTGAGCCTGCCTTCAAACCGGCTTGAACTATGGATGCGCCTTGAGTCGGAGCGGTTTGCGAGCCCGGTTTTTCGCCAGTATTATGGCGAGCGCGACGTCGTCATCGAGGAGATGCGCCAGAGTTATGAAACCAAACCCGACCGCCTGCTTTCAACGCAGCTTTTGTCGGCGGCATTTCAGGCCCATCCCTATGGAAGGCCCATTATCGGCTGGAAGTCAGACATTCAGTTTTTGCCGCGATCCATATGTGAGGAGTTTTTCAAAAATCGCTACTCCCTGGCAAATGCTGTTGTGGCAGTGGTCGGAGACATCGATATCGACAGGACTAAAAAGCTTTTCGAGCAGTATTTTGCCTCAATTCCAGCCAGGCCTGTTGCTGAGCCTTTTGTTACGCAGGAGCCACTTCAGACAGGCGAGCGCCGCATCGAGGTTTGTTTTGATGCCGAGCCTCAGGTGCTTATTGGCTATCACAAGCCTACCGTTCCCGACAGAGAGGATTATGTTTTTGACCTGATTGACGCGCTGCTTTCAAACGGCAGGACATCGCGTCTGTACAAATCTCTGGTGCTGAATAAAAAAATAGCATCAGCGATTGATGCTTCCAATGGTTTTCCCGGTGACCGTTTCCCCAACCTGTTTATCATTAAGGCAGTTCCGCTCAAAGGCGTGGAATGCGCCATTCTTGAAAAAGCCATATATGCTGAGATCGACAGGCTTTCGCGTGACCCCATACCCCCGCAGGAGCTTGCCAAAGTCAAAAAACAGTTCCGCGCCGATTTTATTCGCAATCTGAACTCCAATCAGGGATTGAGCCATATGCTGTCCTATTACCAAATCGTGTGCAATGACTGGCGCTATGTTGAAAAAAGCCTTGACGTGATTGAAGGCATTGCACCTGAAGAGATTCAGTCTGCGGCTAAAAAATATCTTGTCCAGCGCAACAGAACCGTTGCGACAATTGTTAAGGTAAAAAACGATGAATAAAATAAAAATATTTTTTTTCTCTTCTCTTTTTTTGCTTGGCGCATGCTCTCATGCCTCTCGCGGCGGGCCCATTCCTCCGTCTGAAAGTTTCAAGCCGATAGTCTTTTATCCACCTGCTCCTGAGCGCATCGAACTGGAAAACGGCATGATAGTTTATCTGCTTGAAGACCATGAACTGCCGCTTATAAACATTTCTGCCTGCATCCGAACCGGCTCGGTTTATGAACCACCTGAGCTTGCAGGACTTGCGGCTATGACCGGTGGACTTATGCGAACCGGCGGGACTTTGCACATGACTGCCGGTGAGGTAGACCGGCAGCTTGAGGATATGAGCGCACAGCTCAGTGTCGGCATCGGACTAGAGCAGGGCTCGGCTTCTCTGTCCGTGCTCAAGGAGGATTTTGAAAAAGCTTTTTCAATTTTTTCGCAGATTCTTATGCAGCCGGCTTTTGAAAAAGAGAAATTTGAAATTGCCCGCAATAATACCTGCCAGGGACTCAGGCAACTGCCTGACAATCCCCAGAATTTAGCGTTCAGGGAGTATAAAAAACTGCTGTATTCAGGCAATCCCCGCGGCGCTCAGCCGTCGATCGCTTCTGTGAAAAAAATCCAGTGCGAGAATATCGTGGCGTTTCACCGAAAATTTTTTCATCCCAATACTATCATGCTTGCGATTTCCGGTGACTTTTCCCGCGGCGGCATGCTTGCCCTTATACGAAAACAGTTTGGCGGCTGGAAAAAATTCCCAAATCCTGTACCTATGGTGGCGCCACCCTCACAATTTGAAGCCATGAAATTTTATCATCTGCAAAAGCAGCTTTCGCAATCTACCATTGTGATGGGACATTTTGCTCCGCCAAAGACGCATCCGGACTATTTCCCTTTTCAGGTGCTTGACTTCATCATCGGCAGCGGAGGTTTTACTTCCCGCCTTTTTTCGCAGGTGCGCACTGCGCAGGGACTTGCCTACAGCGTGGGCAGTTTCTACCGCGGCGATATTGGCTATGGTGTCTTCGGGGCGTACTGCATGACGAAAGCGGGTTCAACCAATGGGGCGTTTTCGCTCATGATGAAGATTCTTGAAGACATCAAAAATAGGGGGATTGCTCATAAAGAGCTTGCATGGGCAAAGGAATCCATTTTGAATAACTTCATTTTTTCATTTACATCAAGCGCCCAGATCGCAGCCCAGCAGATGTCACTTGAGTATGACGGGCTGCCACCTGATTTTATAAGCACTGCACCAGACAGGATACGTTCAGTGACCATTCCTGACCTTAAGCGTGTTGCCGATACATGGCTCACTCCGGACAGGATGCTGGTCATGATTGTCGGCGATAAGGCGCAGTTTGACGTGCAGCTTGATGCATGGCAGTGGGGAAGAGTAAACACTATTACCTCGGATATACTCAATGAAAAATGAGTATTGCAATGCAGGTTTATGGAATTTTTGCATATGAGTGACAACCGAGACAGTAATTCACCGGCTCAGGCGCGTACTTTTCAGGACTTTTCGAGCCCGTTTACCTTTAATAAGGCCGCTTTCGCAGTCATGCTGTGCACTGCCCTAGCAGCCTGCGCAATTCCGCTGATGCCGGCTGAACATGGCGTACAAGGTATCAGCAAAGCCGACAACCAGACGAAGCTTCCTTCGGCGGTCTATTATCATTTTCTGGCTGCGCAGGCCTGTATGGGCCAGCAGAACTGGGACTGCGCCTTACGTGAATTCGAAACCGCTCTTGCTTATGATAACAGTTCGTCATATCTGCATCTGCAGGTTGCACAGATGTACATATTCCGCGGCGATATGGAAAAGGCCGCTGCATGGGCCGAAAGGGTTGCGCAGATCGATCCGGCCAGCACGGAAGCGCATTATCTGCTCGGGCGTATCTATGCATCGCAGAACCGCCTTGATGATGCCATGAAGCAGTACGAAACAATCGTTTCGCTTAATCCACCTGACGAGGAAGCATATTTTACTCTCGCCATGCTCCAGCAGCAGCAAAAGCGCCATGACGATGCGAGTGCGATACTGAAAAAGCTGCTCAAAGTGAATCCTCGCTCGGAAACCGCCTGGTTTTATTTGGGCAATATACACATGGAAATGGGCAAAATAAGGAAAGCCAGCAGATGCTATCTCAAGGCGCTTGATATCGAGCCGGCATTTGAACCGGCATATGTAAATCTTGCGCTCCTGTATGAATCTCTTGGTGATATTAAAAAAGCTACCGCAACACTTGAAAAAATCATCGAATTAAATCCCGATAATTATCGGGCCCGCGACAAGCTGGCTTTTCTTTATTTGAAGCAGGACCGGCTTAAGGAATCCCTGGACCACTATATTTATATTCGTGATGCCAACCCTCAGTTTACAGAGGAGCTTTCCACTAAAATAGGGCTTATTTATTACGATCTTGAACAGTGGAATGATGCCGAGCGTGCTTTTGCAGCGGCAGCTGAAAAAAATCCTCGAAATGACAGGGTACAGTATTATCATGGCATCACTCTGGCGCGGATTGATCGCAAGTACGAGGCAAGGCTGGCTTTTTATGCCGTGCCGGCTGATTCAAAGTTTTATACGCAGTCCCGTGTTCAACTGGGGTATATCCTTGATGAAGCCGATGAGCGTGAGCAGGCGCGCCAGGTTATTCGTGAGGCACTAGCCGCCCGCAAAGAGGATACCGATCTGTATCATTTTCTGGCGACGCTTTTTGAAAAAGATTTGCGGTTTGAAGAGGCAATCGTTGTTGTCAAAGAGGGTCTGGCTGTAAAGCCCGATGATGAGGAGCTGCTTTTTTATATGGGTGTACTGTATGACAAGGCCCGGCGCTTCGATGAGAGCGTTCAGGTTATGCAGGATGTGCTGAGACTCAACAAGAATCATGCTGAAGCGCTCAACTTTATCGGTTATTCATGGGCCGACCGTGACATGAATCTTGATGAGTCTGAAAAGCTGATTAAGAAAGCACTTAAACTTAAGCCCGATGACGGCTACATCATCGACAGTCTTGGCTGGGTTTATTTTAAAAAGGGCCTGATCGACGATGCAATATCTGCGCTTAAAAAAGCTGTGTTGTTAGCGCCAAAGGATGCTACCATCGCCGAGCATCTGGGGGATGCATATCTGAAAAACAATGAGAAGGACCTTGCGCGGCAAATGTATGAAAAAGCACGTGAACTTGATCCCGCAAAAGAGCAGTTAAAGGCTAAAATAAATGGTGTTTCTGTCAAATAAAGGTTTTTTGCTTCTTTTAACAGCAGGCTTAATTTTCTTTTGCGGCTGCGCCGGCAAACATGCGCCATCCACTCTGCTGCCGGTTTTGGGTAATCCTGCAGCCTATCTCGATGGGGCTGTTAAAAAATCACAATCTTTAAGCGATGTATCGGGGTATGCCAAACTTAAAATCACTGCAGCTGGGCAATCATCCTCTACGCGAAATATTTTTTTCGTCAGAAAGCCGGACCGGATACGCATCGAAACACTCGGGTTTCTAAGCCGGCCTGCACTAGTATTTGCTGCCAACGGAACGTCCATGTCCATGTACGTCGTGCAAAACAACGCAGTTTACAGCGGACAAACTACAGCTGAAAATTTCGAGCGAATAATCGGCATGCGCCTCGAACTTCCAGAAATCGTGCTCGCATTTATGGGGCAGCCACCTCTTGCTGCATGCACGGCTCAGCGCGTGTCATGCTCCGAGGACAATAAGCAATACCTTTTCACCATTGCATGCGCGGGTCGCAAGCAGTTGATCTGGATTGACCCTGTAGTCAAAAATATAACCAGGTACAAGCTGTATGAGAATAAGTCTCCTGTGTATGAATACTCTTTTTCACGATTTCAGCAGATTGGCGGGCGTCTTTTCCCTTTAAAAATCAATATTCATCATTACACTTATACATCAGATATAAGCCTTGAGCTTGAATCACTTAGTTTCGATGCGATTGCCGATGACAGGTTCAGCATCAATCAGGGGCAGGGGGCCCATCATTATGCAATCGAAGATCTTGGACCGCAGAATTGATGCCGGCAGATTTTTTATCAGCATTTTCTTGTTATTAAAAAATATTTTTTATGATTTTGTGTTGATATTTTGCTGTGGAAATAGTATTTTTTTATCTTATAGACTTTGAAAATTAATAATCATAAAAACGCATCAGCCATGACAACAAAAATACTCATAGTTGACGATGAGGAAAATATCCGTTTTCTGTATGAGCAGGAACTGATTGATGAAGGCTACCAGATAATTCTTGCCCGTGACGGCAAAGAATGCCTGGACATGGTACAACAGCATGCACCTGATCTTATCGTGCTTGATATCCGCATGCCGCGCATGGACGGCCTTGAGGCAATTGGAAAGATCATTGAAATCAACAAGGACATTCCTATTATCATCAACTCAGCCTATTCTACCTACAAGGACGATTTCATGAGCTGGGCTGCAGATGCCTACGTGGTCAAGTCTTACGATCTTGATTCTCTCAAGAGTACTATTCGGGACGTTCTCGGGAAGAAAAAACTGAAGAAATGAAAAAAATTCTGGCTATGATCCTTGCGGGCGGAAAGGGCGAGCGGCTCTATCCCCTGACCCGTGACCGCGCAAAACCCTCCGTGCCGTTCGGCGGCGCCTACCGCATCATCGATTTTACCATAAGTAACTGCATAAACTCAGATATCAGAAAAGTCTATATTCTCACGCAATATAAGTCCCTTTCTCTTGACAGGCATATTCAGCGCGCCTGGAATGCCCTTAACGGCCGCTTTGGCGAATTCGTTTATATCATACACGCCCAGCAGCGCGTCAATGAAAACTGGTATAAGGGAACAGCAGACGCCATCTACCAGAATTTTTACACCCTGCAGCAGGAGAAGCCCGATCTTGTCATGGTGCTGTCCGGCGACCATGTTTACAAAATGGATTACCGCGAAATGGTTGAGCAGCATATCAGAAAGAAGGCCGACCTGACCATCGCAACCATAGAGATGGACCGGCAGTTTTCAAAAGATTTCGGCATCGTGCAGATCAGCAAAACCGGCCAGGTGAAAGGCTTTCAGGAAAAGCCTGTTAAACCGATTACAATACCCGGCAAGCCCGATTCAATACTTATCAACATGGGCATCTATATTTTCAATACCGATGTGCTGGTCAAACGACTGATTGAAAATGCCCGCAAGCCCGACTCGCAGCATGATTTCGGGAAAAATGTAATACCCTCGATGCTTAAAACCGACCGTGTGTTTGCCTACGCTTTCTGTGACAGCCAGACTCACCAGAGCGGCTACTGGCGCGATGTGGGAACCATCGAGGCCTATTATGAGACGAACATGGATTTGCTGGAAGAACGCCCGCAGTCAAATCTTTTTGACAACAGCTGGCCAATCTTTAGTTCGGAGAAACAGGCAGCACAGGCAAAAGTGTGCGGTTTTGAACAGAAGGACGGGCAGCTTTACGGAGTGTTGCTCAATTCCATCATCTCACGGGGCTGCCTGATTAACCGCGCACATGTTGAGCATTCAATTCTGTCGCCCAATATTTGCGTGGGCGAATACACGGAAATACATGATTCGATACTGCTGGATAATGTGACGGTCGGAAAAGACTGCAAAATCAGGCGTGCCATTATCGACAAGGGCGTCAAAATCAGCGACGGCACGGAAATCGGCTTTAATGCGAAAAAAGACGCACAGAAGGGCACGATTTCCGATGCCGGTATTGTGGTGATTCCAAAAAACACTGTCTTCTGAAATTTTGCCGGTGCGGGTGAAAACCTTCAGGCCTGCACTGCCGCACCGGCCGCCACGTCGTTCCGTCCTTGCGCACTGCAAAAAAAATTCCCGCCTTAGGCGCCCATTTTGTCAGCAAGTTTCATAAATGGCCGTATGAGCTCCATGGGCAGGGGAAAGATGGTTGTTGAACTGTTCTCGGTTGCCACCTCGGTCAGGGTCTGCAGATACCGCAGTTGCAGCGCTACGGGGTTTGACATGACCTCTGCCGCCTCGGCTAGTTTTGCCGCAGCTTGGGCTTCACCTTCAGCATGAATCACCTTGGCGCGGCGCTCGCGTTCAGCCTCGGCCTGTTTTGCCATAGCCCGTTTCATTTCATCGGGCAGATCAATCTGCTTCAGCTCGACGTTGGTGACTTTTATGCCCCAGGGGTCTGTGTGCCGGTCAAGTATCTCCTGTATTTTTAAATTCAGCTTTTCCCTTTCCGACAGAAGTTCGTCAAGGGCGGCTTCACCGCATATGCTGCGAAGCGTTGTCTGGGAAAGCTGTGAGGTTGCATACAGATAATTATCAACTTCAATAATCGCCTTATTAGGATCAATGACCCGGAAATACACTACTGCATTGACCTTTACCGAGACATTGTCACGGGTGATGACATCCTGGGGCGGCACATCAAGAACCACAAGCCTCAGGCTTACCTTCTGCATCTTATCCACTAACGGAATGAGAATGATCAGGCCCGGCCCCTTGCTGCCAATGAGTCGCCCAAGGCGAAAAATAACGCCGCGTTCATATTCATTGAGAATTTTGATCGCGCTTGCAAGAAACATAAATACCAGAACCACGATGAAAAAGGACATGTTGAACATAGGACCTCCTTTACCTAAGGGTTTATTGTTTTACGGTAATCGGCTCAACGGTCAGCTCCATGCCGTTAACTGCTGCTATTCTTGCCTGCGCTCCTTTCTTTATTAAAGTGCTGCTGCGGGCGTTCCAGTATTCGCCATGCACGAAAACCTTGCCCTGCAGGTCGATATCAGCACAAACCTCACATGTCATGCCGATAAGCCCTTCCTGGCCTGATTGCGGCTTGCGACGCTGTGCTTTGACCACTAGGCCGATGACGAATACAAAAAATGCCCATATGAGCAGCGCCGATGAAATGATGACCGGCCAGGAAATTCGCAGATAGGGCACTGATGAGTCAAAAAGCATGAGAGAACCCAGCACCACGGCGATGATGCCCCCAATTGACAGCAGGCCATAGCTTGTGATTTTGATTTCAGCGATAAAAAGAATGAGGCCGAGCAGTATGAGCAGAAGTCCCGCATAATTTGCCGACAAAGTCTGTAAAGAATAGAATGCCAGTATGAGCGAAATGCCGCCAAGTGTGCCGGGCAGTATGGCACCCGGGGTCGAGAATTCGAAGTAGAGGCCCGCAAGGCCGATGAGCAGCAGGATATAGGCGATGGTAGGATCTGCAAGGGATTTCAGCACATATTCCCGCATGCCCATTTTCCGTTCAATCACCTGCGCATCCTTTGTTGCGAGCCTTCGCGAGCCAGAAGGGGTTTCGACCTCGCGCCCATCGATGGCAGAGAGCAGAGCCTTCATGTCGGGTGCAACAAGATCGATGACATGTTCTTTCAGAGCTTCCGTCTCACTTGCTGAAATGCTTTCACGCACGGCTTTTACGGCCCATGTTTTGTTACGCTTGCGTTTTTCAGCAATGCTTTCAGCATAAGCCGCTGAGTCGTTTTCCATCTTTGAAGCCATTTCCTTATTTTGTTCGCCAAAGCCGATACTGACTGGGTGTGCTGCGCCGATATTTGTGCCGGGCGACATGGCCGCCACATGGGCCGCAAGTGTTATTATGGCGCCGGCGGAGGCCGCACGTGCTCCTGACGGGGTAACGTAGACAATTACCGGCACTTCTGACGACAGTATTTTTTTCACTATGTCGCGCATGGCAAGGTCAAGACCGCCGGGCGTATCAAGCTGCATAATCAGGCATGCAGCCCGCGACTGTTCCGCATCGGTGATTTCCCGTATAATATATTCGGCAATGACCGGGGTGATGGGATCGCTGATGGTGATCGATATGATTTTTGAAGAGAACGCAGATCCCGGGGCTGCGACGCAAAATCCGGCAGCAATAAGCAATGCGAGCATCAGGTTTCTACATCTAGAGGCCATGTCAGCTCCTTTGAAATAACGATACACACTTTAGGAAAGAAGCCAGAATTCAGAATAGAAGGCCCGTAGGCAACAAGGAGTATGCTTGTTTCTTCCAGACAATCAGACACTGAAACGCTCCCACTGTTCCCCCCCTACAGACTTCTGACTCCTGAATTCTATCTTCCCCCCGGATTTTAACCAGGATACTGAATTTCTTTACCACCCGCTCACGGTGCAGTACAAGTGAAATCGGTTGCGGGGTACACTATACAATACATTGCAGAGACTTGCGAAAAATGATAGTAAAAAATACTTGACTTATGAGCGTAAGTGCCTTAATTTGTAAAACTCTTTTGAAGCCATATCAGGTGGCGAGGTAGCTCAGTCGGTAGAGCAGAAGACTGAAAATCTTCGTGTCCACAGTTCGATTCTGTGCCTCGCCACCATTTTTTTTGCCTTCAGATAATCCGGCCCACTATCCAAAATACCCCTCCTGTCATTATAGCGGTTTTTTTTGGAAAACGAGGCTGGAATAATGCAATCAAGCATGGAAGATACGCCATATGTCAAATGTTGTCATCATTGGAACCCAGTGGGGTGATGAGGGCAAAGGCAAGATCGTTGATCTGCTGACCGAACATGCCGACGTCATCGTCCGCTTTCAGGGCGGCCCTAATGCCGGCCACACCGTCGTGGTTGGCGACAAAAAGACCATTCTGCATCAGGTGCCGTCAGGAATACTTCACCCGGGCAAACAGTGTGTCATCGGCAACGGCGTCGTTCTGGATGTCGAATCGCTCATTGGCGAGATTGATCTGGTGAAGGCGCAGGGGTATTTCCGCGATGATGCCGCGCTGCTAATTAGTGAAAACGCGCATCTGATTATGCCCTATCACAAGTCAATCGATATAGCACGCGAGAAGATGAAGGGTGAGGGCAAAATCGGCACCACCGGACGCGGCATCGGCCCTGCCTATGAAGACAAGGTCGGCCGCAGCGGCATACGGCTTGCTGATATTTTTAACGATGATGTATTCCGCTCCAAGCTCGATCAGAATCTCAAAGAGAAAAACTTTTATTTAAAAAACTATCTTGGCGAGGCTGAAGTCGCAGCCGGTGATATCTTTTCGGCTTTCACTGCTTTGCGTGGGAGACTGCGCTGCTATGTGGGCAACGCCGCTCTTTTTCTGCACGGGGCGCTGGCCGCCCGTAAAAAAGTGCTTTTTGAAGGCGCCCAGGGCGCCATGCTCGACGTTGACCACGGCACCTATCCTTTCGTCACATCATCAAACACAGCAGCCGCCAACGCCGCTATCGGCAGCGGAGTCGGGCCCCGCAATCTTGATGTGATAGTGGGCATTGTAAAAGCGTATACAACGCGCGTGGGCTCAGGCCCGTTTCCGACCGAGCAGGACAATGACCTTGGTCTGAGGCTTCGCGCCAAGGGCGATGAATTCGGCGCAACCACGGGCCGCCCGCGGCGCTGCGGCTGGCTTGATCTTGCAGTTGTTCAGCATGCCATACGCATGAACAGCATCAGCCATTTGCTTATCACCAAGCTTGATGTTCTCAGCGGTCTGAAAACAATCAAAGTCTGCACCGGCTACACATGCGCAGGTAAAGCTGTTGCCGGTTTCCCATCGGATCTGGCAGTGCTTGAAACCAGCACACCCGTATATGATGAACTCGATGGTTGGCAGGACGATTTAACAGGGGTTACCCGCTATGAGCAGCTTCCTGATGCTGCAAAGCGTTATATAAGCTATATAGAGCAGAAGACGAAGACGCCCGTGAGCATGGTATCGGTGGGGTACAGGCGCGATCAGATTATTACATTGATCGACCCGTTTTCAGTCAACAATTGATTTTTCCGATTGTAAAAAAAAGCTTTTTTTGTTATAGCATTTACAACAAACATCAACGCGAGTCGCTAGCTCAGTTGGTAGAGCAACGGACTTTTAATCCGTAGGTCGTGGGTCCGAGTCCCACGCGACTCACCAGAATACTCAAGCACTTAGCCGATAATAGGTTAAGTGCTTTTTTCTTAATAACCATAAGAGGCGCCCGTTTCGATTTCAGGGTAGTTCCTGTTTGTGAATTGCCAACTCTAAATACACAAGCCGTGTTTTTCAAAACCTCTATAGTTTTTTACTGCTGAAGAATCAGTGGGTCTTTATCATGGCATTTCATGGTTGTTGGAAGAGCCATGTGTCAAGGTAAAGATTTGCCGCCCATTTTTTCGCTCTTGAACAGTTTGCACATTTTACCCTGTACAGTATTGTCGTTGTACGCTTTAGCGTGCGCATTTTTTGTTTTGGAACTCATGATTTCGTACCGCCCTGGACGACTTTGCCATGCATATCGATGGTCAGCGCCTCAATATGCTGGCTTAGCTCTTTTACGAGATTGGTCAGTTGCGTGTTCTGTTTGATCAACTCCAATAACTGACCAGTCTGTTGTGCGGCTAGGGCTTGGCGCTGCTCGCTGGCCATGGCGAGGGCTTCCCGATGTTGTGCATCGGCATCGGCGTGTGCCTTATCGCGGTCCGCCTGTCGTGTCTGCGCAAGCAAAATGAGTGGCGCAGCATAGGCTGCCTGGAGACTGAACGCGAGATTGAGCAGGATAAACGGATAGACGTCGAACCTGGTGAATCCGATGGCGTTAAGCCCAATCCAGATGGCAACTACAAGTGTCTGTGTCACAAGAAAAATAGGTGTTCCAAAAAAACGAGCGAAGGCCTCGGCCTTCAGTGAGAACCAATCATCTCCGAAGACAGAGGCAAGATGAAGGTGAGGAAGGTGAAATCGGAAGTAATGGTACGTCGCGTCGGTGGCGGGGACGGAATTCGGTGTTGAGCGTGTTTCCATCTTTTCTCCTTTACATGCCAGAGTGGGTTTTTGCTATGTCAAACAGCGAAAGTAAGCCGCCGCTGCAAGCGGTCGGCTGAAGTGATGTGCTATGATAACATATCAGTATTTACAAAAATCAAACTTCAATCTCATCAATTCGCAGCAGCCTATGTCTTTTTAAAACGGTTAGTATTTCGATGAAATTTGCTTTAAGCCTATAGACAATGCGATATTTTTTAAATACTAGTTCTCGTATGTCGGGGTTGGCGAGTTCTGGGACTGTCCTGCCCATGCGTGGTTTGTCAGACAATGATTCCGCATGTTCAATAATTTGATCGATAAATGTTGCCGCTTGTTCCGGGCTGTCTTTCGAAATATACTCGTCAATTTCGATTAATCGATCACGTGCTTCATGTGCCCATCTTATTTTCATCAGGAATTATTTTTTGCTTCTTCTTGCGGTTAATACCGCACGCACTTCTTCGGTACGATAGGTTTTTCCGCTTTCAGCATCAGATATTCCCCTGGCAACGGAATCAAGAAAAGATTTTGTATATACCAGCTCGTCGTAGTCACCTGGTGACAATAGAACCCCGGCCGGTTTACCATTCTGCGTAATGATCAAGGGATGGCCGGTAATCTTGAGGCTCTTGAACCACTTGGATATGCCTGTTTTGAATTCGGCAATAGGAACAATATCATTTGTGATGGAAATGGTTTTCATGAGAAAGCTCATTATTTTGACTTATTTTATAGTCTAAATAGACCAATATAATATGGCAAATCAAGTCTTTTATTTTTGCATAACGGCGGGCATCAGCGGCGCGGCGGACACGCCGCATCCGCCTGAATGCCCTGGTTCGGCAGCATCCCTCTACTGCTACTGCGCATCCGTACTGTGAGCAGCTGTCCTTGTGCGTTTGATGAACGATGCTGCTGATACGGCTCCTACGGATATCAAAGATACACAGATCAACAAAAACAAGTCAATTCCAGCTCCCATAGCGTCGTCACCTGACAATCTGAACGGCCCAGATGCACGCGACAGTGCATACGAAATCACTACTAACGGTAGTGTTGCCACGATCGAACAAATGCTCTGCCGAACCGTCGCTGCGATCACGGACCCGAAACGACGCAACTGAAGGTACGCGCAGCATGGTATGACTGCAACACCAATGAGCGCAGCAATGAATACAGGGAGACGCGCTCCCAGGTTGTATTGGAAGAACGAGTCACTATACCGAAACCCGAACGCCCAGACCCAGATCGCCAGCCATCCCGCCCCAAGGAAAGCCGCTACCCCTTTCCTCATTACCTGCCTCTAGCTGTTTTCATTTTTATTCTGATCAATTTGTGACCTAATCCCACCCAGTATGCCGAACGCCAAAGGTCAGCCGCCGCTGAAAGCGGGGCGCACTTGCAACTTGAATTCGCCTTGTTCCTGGTTCTGTAGCAGGCCCCACCTTAAACTTGCGCTTTCATGAGATGGGTTAGGGACCAAGCACATAGTCCATCCGTGCGCTGCGCAAAGTAGCGCGCGTTGGCTTCCTTTGGTCCAAAGTCCCTCACCTGAGCAAACCCCAGTTCTTGCACTCGCGCGGCTAAGGCAGCGGGCTCAAACAGGCTAAGGACGGGTTCTCCCCGGGCCAACGTACTCGCTTTGAGCACTGCCGCAAACTGTCGATTCTCCTCATCGAGCAGCGAGTCCAGCATCTCATACTCGAAGACAATCTCACTTCCAGAGGCAAACGAGGCAACATATCGCAAGGTCTCGAACACAGCCGCTTCCGTAAGGTACGGCGTTACGCCTAGCCACGAGACGAAGGTGGGCATCTCGGACCGATACCCACCAACACGCAGACCGTCGGCCAGAGTTTGCTGCTCAAAATCTATGGGTACGAACATGAGGTTGCCGGGAAGCGTAATGTTCAACTCCCGCAATCGGCCCAGTTTCCACTGCTGGGTCGCGGGGGTGTCTACCTCGAAGACTTGCAAGACGCCTGCGAGGTCTAGCCGGCGGTAGGCAAATGAATCAAGCCCTGCTCCCAGAATCACATACTGCGTCACGCCGCGCTCCAGGGCTTTGCCCAGTTCGTCTTCGGTGTAGCGTTGTCTCATAACCAGGTTAGCGCGACTATTTCTGACCAGCGCCTGGGCTAACTTCGGCGTGAGCCGTTGGGCGAATTCTCCCTGAAGCCACCCTATGGCCGCTTGCAAGGCGGCCTCGCTCTCAACCCCGCTGAGACTCAATGCCAAATGGTCCAGGCAGACCTTGGGGTCCTCATCCAGGATCAAGTGCCCGGCGCGCATCATCGCCGCTCCTATAGCCGTTGCACTCGGTTGTCCTTCTTTCATATGATTACTTTCCAGTCACTGTGTGGTGTCTCTGAAGAGCCTAACGCGCTGATCAGTGGCGGCGGTCCCGTCCGCTGGAACGTTTGGCTAGGCTATTCTATGTTTCATGTTCTTGAGTGATACATATATAATACCAAATAGAATGAAATCATTGCCGCTTCCACACTTCCTCGCCAGAGCTATTCCCTTTGTACGTACCTTTAAGAGTGTTTGCACCAGTCAATAGGAGGTCCGAGTATGTCGTGTTGTTCGTTGAAGGCATTACAAAGATCCCTTTTAGTCTTTTTCCATCCCATTGCACATCCGAGATTCTGAATCTTTCTCCATCGCTGCTATCCCAACCCTCGATATGAATATCTCCATCCACGAAAGATATTTTGAACCTAGCGGTAGAATCAATAACTTGCCATTCTCCAGAAATATCTTGGCCGACGGTCTTGGGTGAAATAGTCTTTGAAGGCTTTGTATCGACCTTCTGCTGCATGGCACAGCATGTCAGAATTGAGGCCACGATTATTGCAGTTACCAAAAGACCTGTGATCTTAGCCGGCACTTTCATGGTCTTATCTCCTCGCTACTGTATTTTATTTGCAGCCTAACGCAAAGGTCAGCCGCCGCTGAAAGCGGTCGGCAGAAGCGCCCCGTTCGCTCACCCCCAAAATTTCCACCATGGCTTATAGTTTTTATAATTATGTAAACCTGCGTTCCTATCAAGACAATAAATAAACAATTTTTCTTTTTTTGAAAGTGGAGGAGTCATGAATTTAGATGTAATTAAATTTTTATTTTTCGCATCTTCTAAAGACAAATAACCTTGAGATAATAATTTCCTGCCATTTATCTTGCACTGTATCATGATGCCCACCAGTATGAGAACCAGTTGGACCGCCTATGACATAAAACACATTCTTTACAAAATAAAATCCGATAATATCGTTTTGACTTTTTATTAACCAATGAATAATGCCTGCTCGGGGTAATTTAATTATTTCCATATATACCTTATGATCAGAACAACCGTTTCCAAAATGCGCGGATTTTGGCATATGGCTGATTCTCTGGTTGTGCTTTGTTCAGGTTTTCTGCACCTTCAAACCAATCCGCAAAGAAATAGGTGGCGTGGGTTAAGTCCGCTTCTGCAATGGTGATCGATTCATCCCGTCTGAAGCATTTGGCGGACAGACGAATCTCACTACCCGTGATGCCGCCCTGATCAAAAAGCGATGTTGCCCAATGCAGGATGAACGGCGTGCTGTTCGTCGCTACAACTCGTGTCGGAGCGAATCCCATACTTACCTCATCTGCGAAGACTGTCGCACGGCGCACATTCATCGGGAGGGCGAACCGGGTGGGTTCGACAGCGCCGATATTCTGGTAGAGCCTGATGCGACTCGTGAAAACGTCGATAGGGGGCCGCTTGGTGATCCACACGACAGCGGGATCAATGCGTTCACCAGAACGCATTGAGATTGCACACGGTAGTGCGATTACTCCGTCAAGACCCATCCAGTACCTGGGGGCGGTCCCACCGATTGCATCAAGAACCCGGAGGTGTTCCTGTTCAATAGAGAGTTGACTCTCATTCCATTCATTCAGGATAGCCCGCTGATCATTGGGTACTCGAGTCATGGTGGAACGGGCATCATCGAGGAACCAGTTCAGCCCACAGAGCGGGCAGGCGTAGAGATGCCCAAACTTCAGGCTTTTGACCTGTTTCAATTGGTTGAAAAGGGCATGAAGCGCGTGATCTCTATTCTTCTGTGCATACAGCCAGTTGAAGGCGGTGTGAGGGGGATCATCACACACCTTGCATCTCGGGCAGGGCGAGTCTGCAAATGAATGGCAGCCTATGACTTCAATATTCATTTTTGCCCCAACGCTAAAGGTCACTGGCGTGGTGGAGCGCAGCGGAACCACGTCCAGTGCAGCGCAAGGTTAAGTTTTTTCATTATTTCAGTAGGAAGCAGAGATCATTTTTTGAGAAAAAGCCATTTTGAGCAATAGGTTATCAAAGCCCCTGCACCCGCCCCCATTGATCCAATTAAAAAAATTTCAATAATACAATTTAACTTTGGAATACGTTCAAAAGAAACATTCAAACCTTTGCTAATAAAAAATAAATACATGACCGTTCCAATGGTGCCAATCAACGCACCAATAATCGCCCCGTACTGAATTGAGGATAATTTATTCATTAATTTTCAAACTTAACAGAAAGAAGTTAACCGGCGCTGCCGAAAGATGAACGGCGGTGAGGGACGGGAAGGACGAACGCAAGACGAGGACGGTGCCTCGAAGAGGCAGCGTCCTCGTTGAACGAGGGGTTAGGGCGCGGGTGCTCATTAAAAACGTGTCTTTCTTGGCGCACTTCTTATGAGAGGCCACTTGGCCTTGAGGTCATCCCTGGAACCATTGAAGACATTTACATCCATGTCCGCCTTCGTTCCGGGGACCGCCTTTTGGGTGAGGATCTCACTTGAAAACTGCCACAGCGTGTAGCTAGACCATACGCCGGTCGGGAAGTCATGAACGCTGCCCACGAAGTTGGCGTACCAAAGAGGTGTGTGTGCGAACACAGTGTTCTTGAACTTCTCGGATATGATCGTGGCACTTCTGTGATTGATGTAGAGAACCGGATAACGGCCGGTACGCTTCTTCACCTGCTTGATGAAGCGAATTGCTTCATTTGCATTCATGAACCTGGTGGAATTCAAAGCTTCTAGATCGAGCGCGATGAGTTCGTTCTCTGCGGGCTTGACAGTGTCGATGTAGTAGTCGGCTTGCTTTTCCGGATTTCCGGCGATGCCCAGGTGGTACGAACCCCAAAGGTAGCCACGCTTCTTGGCTTCCATCTTTCGAGATCGGTAGCTGGGATCAATCTTCTTTGATCCGATCGTGGCTTTGTGAATGATTGCTGCCACTCTAGGTTCAGTCGCCAATAGATTCCAGTCGATGCTGTTCGCGTAGTAAGCATCGATTACAATAGCGCTCTCTGGGTTGTTCCATGGGTGGTCGAGTTCTGAAGCCATAGCTGCACATGCGGAAAAGAAGTAAACGATGAGAATAGCTGTTCGCATGATTTTGACTCCGATGTGAGCCCTAACGCTAACGGTCAGCCGCCGCTGGAAGCGGGCTATATCCAGCAATAATTAGGAACAGCTGTCCCCTAATTACTTTCAAATTTATTTTTGATCTTAATACAACACTTAATAATTTCTTCAAATGGCAGCGGCTCAGAAAAATTGACTCCTGCTTCGATTGCATCTTCAAGTTGCTTTGTCCAGATGATTTTCCCCTGAATATAGATAGGCCGGTCTGTTCCGGGTATGAAAAACTCGAGGGTTATAATTAGCCCTTTTGAAATAGAGCCCTCTGCCAAGCCGGGGAAAATCAGACCAGCACCGCTTACGCTTATATTTGCAATAAGGCATTCGCTTTCAGGAAGCGCTTTGTCATTAATCTCGAAGTTTGCTTTGAAAAGAACATCAATGCGGGGCCTGACTCGCCTGTTTACAAAAGATTTCTGTTTCATAGTATTTCCGCCAAAAAAATGAATCAGATTTTAAAAATACTTAAAAACAGCGAATTGTCAAGCTCTGGGACTATATGGGGGACATCCATGAATATATAAATAATGCGTAAGATATTAATTTATTCATGGATGTCCCCTAGTGGTTTCCTATGATTACTTTCCAGTCACTGTGTTGTGTCTCTGAAGAGCCTAACGACAACCTTCAGCGGCGGCGCGGTTTTACGACGTACGCTGAAAGGTTTTGTTAGGCCTATCTCGAGCGTATTGTCATTGTGTTAGCCTTGATGGTTTTATGCCGATAGTTAGGAATCTTGAAGTCAGTCAAGGTCTTATCGGCAGTCTCTTTTTTGAACGTGCCGAAGTAAGGATCGAGTTGAACTTCAACATTATAAAGAACTCCTTTTTCAATCCTGTATTCGGCGTCGAATGCACGGTAACGATCTGCTTCATATGAAACAGGTATCGGAATTGTTCTGGTTTGTCCTGGTGCAATAATTACAAATAAATCGGGATAGGGGTGCGTATCCATGTGAATCATGATGCGCCCTACTGGCGCCACTGGTTGTCCGTTTCTAAGAACCGCGATCTTCACTGCAAGAGGTGATTGATTCACTGAAATAATGTCGTTAGATGTGTTCTTCACATAGAGCAGCGCGCCCTGCTTGCCATTATTGATGAGACGCACCTCCAAACCATCTTGAATCGGCACAGCGCCCCCATAACCCACAAGTTCAATCGTTTCAGAACACCCTGAAAGAAGCAGGCAGAGCGACGCGACTGCGATCATATTGTTTGTCGGTTTCATTGTTCCTCTCTGGCCTAACGGCGAGGGTCAGCCGCGCGCGGGTAGCGCGCCGCCTGCAACCTCTTGTTAGGCGCCCACCCTTTTACGGTGCATTATCGACTCCGCATAAAGCCTTTCGTAAATCCTCGGAGCCTCTTTTTCCGTTACCGCGCTAATCCCGTCACGGGGCCTCTCGTCCTTTGCCCTCAAAAGTAACGCCTCGGGCGAGGCTCCCGGCATCCGCACACTTGTCACGCCGGGCCGCTGCGCCCTTGGCGCGGGCAGCCTGCTGTTGGTGAACGTTACAACGGCGCCATTCGAATACAAGGTGTGGATGTTCAGTTGCGCTCCTATCGTTGAGGCCGTTTCTATCGCCGCAAGGAAATTCTCGGCAGGATGGACCATCAGTGCCAGCCGGATCTTTGGCATCTCGTATATATCCCACGCGCCAGCATCCACGAATCCGTCCGCCAAGAGTTCCGTAATCACCGGCTTGGCAGCCCCGTCGGCTGCCGCCGCCTTGACAAGTCTTATAGACATCGGCATATGGTCTATTGTTTCCTTCATCAACCCGAGTTTCGAAGCAACGTGAGTTAGTCCGATCGCCAGTTGTCTGCGGAAGAGCGCGATGGCGACG
>Ga0209777_10003340_pt1 | contig 19978 bp, 17 predicted proteins | sample FrelakmetHBP12HB_FD_187147 | JGI IMG/M metagenome (GOLD analysis project Ga0209777, IMG submission 187147) | Freshwater lake sediment microbial communities from the University of Notre Dame, USA, for methane emissions studies -HBP12 HB (SPAdes)... | ecosystem: Environmental > Aquatic >...
CTCAATGGGCATGAGCCAAGACTTCGAAGTCGCCATCGAAGAAGGAGCCACGATGGTACGCATCGGAACAGCCATCTTCGGGCACAGGACCTGAAGAGAAGGCAGAAGGCAGAAGGCAGAAGGCAACCTCCTTCCCAGAGACCGCGTTCGCTAAATGAATGGCAATGACGGCTGACTATTTGCCATGGAGATCCGGCAACCGACAACGACAAAGGAGAAACGACCACTGGCAACCGGCAACCGGCGACTGACCACTGAGTTTAAAATTGAGCGCGAGAATGTTTCCTTCTGGCTCAGGGTGAAGCCACGTTCGGCGCGGGAGCGCCTGATTCTGGACACTTCGGGCGAATTGCGTCTGGAGCTGCACGAGCCGCCGGCGGAAGGCCAAGCCAACGAAGCCTGCGTACGTTTTTTGGCGCGCGCTTTGCGCCTGCCGCAGGCTTGCGTAACCATTCTATCGGGTGCGAAATCGCGTCGGAAACTTATCCGCGTCAGCGGCCGCTCGGCGGACGACACCATCCGCCTCATTAGAGCTCTGGCCGGGGCGCGGGGGTTGGAGTGAAATGGCGATTGGAATTGACGTGCGCCTCCTGGCGATAGTCCTGGGCGTCCTCCTTGTGGTGGTTCTGGTCTATTTGTTGTTGCCCAAGAAGAGGGAATAATCCCGGGCGCTTCCTGGTGCGGTAGTGGACGGGAATGTCGCGGGGGATGCGGAGAGGTAACGAGAGGCCATCGTGAGCTTCAAGCAGCGGCTGGGAGAGATTCGGAGGGGGTTCAAGCCCGCCTTTTGGGTGGCCAACGTCACGGAGCTCTTCGAGCGCCTGTCCTATTACGGGGCGAGCGCCGTCCTCGCCATCTATTTGAGCGAGCAGCTCCATTTTTCCAAAGAACTCACCGGCTGGATGATGGGCCTCTTCGGATTCGTGGTGTGGTTTCTGCCGGTGCTGGGAGGGACGCTTGCCGATCGCTTTGGTTTTCGTCGCGCGCTGCTCTTTGCCTACCTGGTGATGACCGTTGGTTATTTCCTCCTAGGCTCCCTTTCAGCATCCTGGATGCAGGCCGCGCGCCATGCGCTGACGGACAAGTGGTTGGTGCTGGCCATCCTGATGATTCCCGCTCTGGGGCCAGCGGTCGTTAAGCCCTGCGTAGCGGGGACCACGGCGCGGGCGTCTACGGAAAACGTCCGCTCCATCGGCTATTCGATTTACTACACCTTGGTCAACGTTGGCGGGACGCTGGGACCCGTCATGGCCTGGTTTGTGCGAACGAGACTGGGGATTGAAAACGTGTTTCGCGTTTCCGCGCTAAGCGTGTTCCTAATGTTCTGCGTGACGCTGATTTTCTTTCGCGAGCCGGACCAGCCCGGCGAGCATCAGGTGGCGAGCGTTGCTGCTGCGATCAAAAATATGTTCGTCGTCCTCGGCAACTTCCGCTTCGTGCTCTTCCTGGTTATCTGGTCGAGCTTCTATATTGTCTTCTGGCAGGAATTCATTTCCGCGCCGCTTTTTCTCCGGGGCTATGTGGACCCGAACGCCAATGCAGATCTGCTGCTCTCAGTTGACGCGCTCGCGGTGATCTGTTTCCAGATTCTGATCAGCTACCTGACCCGGAAAATCCCCGCGTTTCCGGCGATGACCCTGGGGCTGCTTATATCGAGCCTCTCCTGGCTGATTCTGGCGATCCACCCCACAACGGTGGGGCTGATCGGGGCGCTGGTTGTCCTGGCGCTCGGCGAAATGACACAATCGGCGCGCTACTACGAGTATATTTCCCGGCTCGCCCCTCCAGGCCGGCAAGGACTCTATATGGGCTACGCTTTTCTTCCCATTGCGATTGGGTATTTCATTGCCGGACCGCTGGGTGGGTATCTTCTGCGCGAGTTTGGGGATGTTTTGCATCGGCCGCAGCAAATGTGGTGGGTGGTGACCGGGGTGGGAATCGCCGGCACGGCGCTGATGGTGGTTTACGATAAGATTTTCAGGCCCGGGGAAGCGAGTAAGGGCTAAGAGGCGGAAGTAGGAAATCGGAAGTGGGAAGTCGGGCTCTCAAGAGTGAGGTGTCAGATGGATTTTGGCGAGATTCAGAAGGCTCTCCGCGACGCACAACTTGATGGCTGGTTGTTCTACGATCATCACCATCGCGATCCCATTGCCTATCGCGTGTTGAAGATCAACCCCCCGATGTGTACGCGGCGGTGGTATTACCTGATTCCAGCGGAGGGCGAGCCCGCCAAGCTGGTCCATCGCATCGAGCGGGAGAACCTCGACGGCCTGCCGGGCGCTCTGCATGAGTACTCATCCTGGGGCGAGCAGCGGGAGAAGCTCGGGAAAATCCTGGAAGGGAAGAAGCGGCTGGCGATGCAATACTCGCCTCTCAACGATATCCCCTACGTGGGGCTGGTGGACGCGGGGACCGTAGAACTGGTCAGAAGTCTTGGTGTGGAGCCGGTTTGTTCCGCCGATCTTGTGCAGTTGTTTGAGGCGCGCTGGTCCGACGCCGGCCTGGCCTCGCACCTGGAAGCCGGCAAAGTCGTCCACGGCGCGGTTCGCGGGGCCTTCGAGATGATTCGCGAGGCGGTGCGCGAGGGGAGGAAGATTGGCGAATACGACGTCCAGCAGGAGATGGTGCGCCTGTTCGAGGCGAACGGTGTGACGGCGGACGAGCCGCCCGTGGTGGCCGTCAACGCCCATTCCTCAAGCCCTCATTACTCACCCACTCGCCAGACCTCGCTGCCCATCGGTGCCAACGATTTCGTCCTCCTCGACGTCTGGGGCAAGATGAAAACACCCGGCGCGGTCTACTTCGACATCACGTGGACGGGTTTTGTGGGCGAGCAAGTCCCTCCCCGCTACTCAGAGATCTTTGAGATTGTGCGCGAGGCGCGCGATCTGGCCGTGAATTTCGTGATGCAAGCGATGCACCACGGCCGGGCGGTGCATGGACACGAGGTGGATGACGTGGCCCGCCAGATCATTACGCGGCACGGGTACGGCGACTACTTCGTCCACCGCACGGGCCATTCCATCGGAGAAGACGTACACGGAAACGGCGCCAACATGGATAACCTCGAGACCCGCGACTCCCGAAGAATCATTCCGCGCACGTGTTTCTCCGTCGAGCCTGGGATTTACCTGGGGGAATTTGGGGTGCGCAGCGAAGTCAATGTTTACGTCGAGGAGCAAGACGCGCGTGTGACCGGTGAAATGCAGCAGGCCGTGGTCCCCATTCTTGTTGCCGGGCGCTGAAGTATGTTACGTTTAAATGTTTATGCCTGAGAAAGCCGTTCGGGAACAAGGACCCTCCGCCGCTGCAGCGCCTCGTCCCAAGGCCCCATCCGTGGGGCGCCTGGTGCGGCTCTGTGTGGCGGCGTGGCTAATCCCGGGTCTTGGACACCTGCTCTTAGGCCGGAAATGGCGGGCCCTGATTTTCTTTGTCTCCATCCTAGCGCTGTTTCTCCTCGGCATCGCGATGGAGGGCCAGTTCTTCGCGACGGGCTCGGGCTCGCTCCTCCAGACCCTGGGTTATTGGGGAGAATTGTGCGTAGGCGTCGCCATGCCGGCGGCCAGGTTCTTTGGGTACTCCGGCGGCGACCCATTTTTCGTGAGTGCAGATTACGGGACCGCGTACCTGATCGGGGCCGGAATGCTGAACGTCCTGACGGTCCTGGACGTTTACGACATCGCGATGGGACGCAAACCGTGACAAGGATTGAATCATTGGTTCATTTAATCATTTTTTCATTTTCACACTTAGGGAGCGACCCCCCTTTCTGGCGCCGGCAGCAGAGGGCCGCCTGACAATGAATCAATGATGAAATGAATAAATGAAAAAATAAAATGGCCATACCCCATTTGCCCGCCATGATCGTGTTCGCCTTCCTGGTCTCCGTGGTCTTCGGAGTCCTCAGCAAGGACACTCCTCGCGAGCGATTCATTTACGGCGCCAAATCCTTCGGAGCGTTTGTCGGCATCGCTCTGCTGCTGGGATGGATGATGTACTTCATTCCGCGCTAGGGCGTGCCCCAAGACCATAGCCGCCCGTCGGCTCACGCCAGTAGGCTTGGAACTTTATCTACATCCTCCGGCGGCTGATGAACGAGCAGAGAATCAAAGACCCTGCGGCCATTGAGCCCAACCATTTCCTCTTCCGAGTTTACGCAGGCGAAGCGGGTAAAGGTTTGACCGACGATCAGCGGCGGACCACCTCCCGGACCGGGTGGGTATCCGTCGATCCTAGTGGATCCTGGGGCTTGACAGCTTCGCGTGAATCATGCAATTATATGTTTTAAATATGCTAAGAGATGGGGGCCCACAATGATCGACCTTCGCGAAGTCCGCTCCGTCACCGAGTTCCAACGCAACCTCAAGGATTACGTAGGGCGGCTCAAAGCGAAGAAGACCCCCATGGTCTTAACGGTCAATGGCCGGGCTGAAGTTGTCGTCCAGGACGTGCCCGGCTATCAGGCGTTGCTCGATCGATTGGAGCGTGCCGAGACCGTAGCTGCGATCCGTCAAGGCAGGGAGCAGTTCGAACGCGCTGAGGGAATCCCGCTCAAGCGGGCGGAGCGGCGCCTCCGGAAACGACCTGGCTTTTCGCGTTGAGATTTCACCGCGCGCCTTCAATGACTTGGACGAAATCGCGCGGTACATCAACCGGCAAAGCAGTTTCGAGCAAGCCGAAGAGTGGTTCAATGGCATCATCGCTGCCCTTCGAACGCTCGAAGACATACCCGCCCGCTGCCCGGTCGCGGATGTAACCAAAGAGCTTGGACAAGAAGTGCGCCTCTTGCTCTACGGAAAGCGCAACCGCAAATACAAGGTGTACTATTCAATTCGACAGCGAGGGCCCTCGACAGGCACAGTGCAGGTGTTTCATGTGCGGCATTGGGCACGCAAGAGCCTGAACACCGACCAAGTGCGGGAATTGATGGACGAGCGCAGCGCATAAACTCGACCCCCACATCGGCAAGAACCACCCTCGAATTCACCTTAACTATTCTGACGGCTAGCCTTGAACAGACCGTCCAAGGCTCACCGATAGCGCGAACCCTATCGTTGGCCTCTCCCATCGCTGGTTCAGTAGAGATGTTGCCCCCCTCCAACCCAACCCACCTCTGGAGTTAGCGCCTTCATTCTCCCAACGCGGGCTGGCGGGCTGAGCAGGAGCAGAAACGATGAAACGGCCGTAGCCTCCTGACGCGACAATTCCTTGACTTCGGTCAATCCCCGCCTTAAAGTAAGCCGCACCTGAAGGATACCTCGTCCGCATTGCGGCTTGTTCCGCCGGTCCGTCCGATGCGGAGCAGAGTAACCGTCAGCCCTGTCCGTCGGCTGACGGATAACGGGCACGAGACGGAGCCGCGTAATCCGTCAGTTGACGGATACGGGGCGGAGGCCATCGCATGATTCTCTTGGCCAGCACGTCAGCCTTTGTCACCTTCTTGGCCATTGCCGTTTTTGGGTTTGTGTTTCTTCTTGCCGGCGCCGTGTTCGGGGACTTGTTCGACCACGGTGATATGGGGCACGACGGAGGAGACCACGGCGGGCCGAGCATTCTAAGCACTCGCGTATTAAGCGGGTTCGTGACTGCTTTTGGCGGATTCGGCGCCATCGGCATCCATCTGGGTTATGGCATCGGAACCAGCACGGCGATGGCCTTCGGAGGCGGGGTCGCTTTTGGGGGCGTGGTCTACGTTTTCATCTGGGTCCTGTTCAGCCAGGAAGCCTCCAGCCACATCTTGGTCGGTGATTTGGTAGGCCGCAGCGCCGAAGTCAGCATAGCCATTCCCAAGGGTGGATTGGGACAGGTCCGCTGCACGCTGGGCGATAACGTGGTGGAGAAAATCGCCCGCGCCAAGGACAACCAGGAAATTCCAGCCAATTCAGTGGTGAAGATCGAAGAGATAGTCGGCGAGACCTTGCTCGTTCGACGCTCTGAATAGCCAGTCCGTCGGCCGACGGGCTGCGCATAGGTTAGGACGGCGCGGCTCAGCCGCAACCAAAACAAAAGACCTCACCACAGAGGGCACAGAGGTCACGGAGAAGAGCCTCCGAGCAGCGCTCTCTGTGGACTCTGTGCACTCTGTGGTGAATGTTCTTTTGGCGGCCCGGGAAGAAGTTAGCGATTAGTCTCTGCAGGGAGGAATATCATGCCAGGTACAACTGTGATTATTGTTGCAATAGTCCTAGCGCTCACGCTTTTGATCATCCTTCGGAGCATCGCCAAGAACTACATCAAAGTGCCGCCCAACGCTGTGGCCATCTTCAGCGGCAGAAAACACAAGCATCTGGACGGGACGGTCGTCGGCTATCGAATGGTTGCGGGAGGCGCGGCCTTCCGGTGGCCTCTCCTGGAGACCGTCGATTATCTTTCCCTGAACGTTTTCACGATCCCGCTGGAAATCAAGCGTGCCTACACCTTGAAAGGTGTGCCGATCTCCGTGAAGGCTGTGGCGAACGTCAAGATCAAGAGCGACGACCATTCCCTGCGGGCTGCCGCCGAGCGTTTCTTGGGCGTACCACACGATCAGATTCAGAAGGTCATCTTCCAAACCCTGGAAGGGCACCTGCGTTCCATCCTCGGTACGCTGACCGTGGAAGAGGTGAACAGCGACCGGTCGAGTTTCCAGCAGAAACTGACTTCGGAAGCTGCGCAGGACCTGGAGCGGATGGGAATTGGCGTGGACGTGATCACCATCCAGGAGATCAGCGATGAAGAAGGATACCTCGACGCGCTGGGCAAGAAGCGCACCGCCGAAGTGAAGCGGGACGGAACTATCGGCGAAGCCGAGGCTACCCGGGACGCCAAAATCAGGTCGTCGCTGGCCATGCAGGAAGGCGAGAAGGCCAAGTTCGACGCCGACGCCAATATTTCCGCCGCCACGCGCGACTTCGAGGTGAGACAGGCGCAGTACCAGGCGGAAGTCGAGACTCAAAAGGCCACGGCCTCGCAGGCCGGCCCGCTCTCTGTGGCTAAAGCCAAGCAAATGACGGTGGCCGAAGAGGTAAAGATCGAGCGCGTCCGCACACAGGAACAGATTAGCGTTCAGGAGCAGGAAATCCAGCGCAAGCAAAAAGAGCTGGAAGCCACGGTCATCAAGCCCGCGGAAGCGGACCGGCAAGCGGCTATTTTGCGCGCCGAGGCAAAAAAACAGGCAGCGATTTTGGAAGCGGAGGGCCAGAAAACGGCGCAGATTGCCTTAGCCGAAGCGGAGCAGACCAAACTCAGCCAGGAGGGCTTGGGGCGGGCCAATGCGATCGAGGCCCAGGGCCGTGCCGAGGCCTCTAAGATCGAGGCGATAGGTCTCGCCCAAGCCAAGGCCATTGAGGCGCAAGGCGTCGCGGAGGCGCTAGCGATCTTGAAGAAGGCCGGTGCCTGGAAAGAATTTAATGAGGCGGCAAAACTCCAGACCATCCTGGAAAAGTTGCCGAGCGTGCTTCAAGCCTCCGCGGGAATATTCGGCGCCGTGGCGGCGCCGCTGGGGAATATCGATAAGGTCGTGGTCATCGAACAGGGCAACGGCGGCGGCACGGACGGTGGGACTGGCGGTATCGGCCGCATCGCGCGCACCGGCCCCGCGCTGGTGTTTGGCTTGTTGCAGCAACTCCAGGCGCTCGGATTGGATATCCCAACCATTCTTTCGCAATTGGGCGCCGCCGGCGGCAAAATCGCGGCCGGGGCCAAAACCGTGCCGGAAGCCACCTCTGCGGCCGCCGACTCCGCCAAGAAGACTTAGAAGGCAGAATTACGGGTTATGAGTTCCGAGTTATGAGTGCTGAGTTCTGATCAATGGTGAATAGTGAATTGTGAATAGTGAATAGTGAATGCAGAAACTTGGCTCGTACTTCGTCTCGCCATTCTGATAGTGCATGGGCTGCAAACAGCCGCGGACGACGGACAACTGACAAAGGACAACCAACAACTGACGACTGAGAACTGACGACTGACAACTGACAACTGACAACTACCATGGCGACAACCCAACTCTCTTCTAAACTCAATTCGAATGATGCCGAGGTTCTGGTGGTTCACTGCAGCGATCATCGCTTTCAGGCGGCTTTTTACGAATTCCTCAACCTGAAGTTGAACCTCGACGAGAATTACGATCTGCTGGTACTTCCGGGCGGGCCCCAGTGCCTGACGCTGGTTGAATACCTCCCCAAATTCTCCTGGGCGGGATGGAAGTGGTTCCGCTTTTTGGTGGAGGCCCACGACCTCCAGCGCCTGATCATGATCCAGCACCAAGATTGCGGTTGGTATAAGGATCTGCCCTTCCACTTGCATTCTTCCACGGACCCACGCCTTCGCCAGGAAGAAGACTTGCGGCGCGCCCGGCAAGCGCTCGCCAAGGAACATCCCCACTTGGCGGTGGAAATGTATTACGCGGGTTGGAACGCGCAAGACCAGATTACGGTCGAAGCGGTTTCGGCTTGATGCCCACCTATACCCAGATTGCCTTCAACGGGGCCATGGCCTTGTTGATCGGGCTGCTCATCGGGCTGGAGCGTCAGCATTCCCAGAAAGCCGATGAGCCACTCTTCGCGGGTTTCCGTACCTTTCCCATCATTGTTCTGACTGGTTTTCTTTCCGCCTTGGTGGCGCGCGCCGGATTCCCGTGGATGTTGCCCGTGGCCCTGGCGGGCGTGAGCGCCGTGGCCGTGGTGGCGTATCTCGTGACGGCCCAGGGGAAGCACAAGGGGGCGACCACTGAGGCGACCGCCATCTTGAGTTTCATTTTGGGGGCCCTCGCGGGTTTCGATTACACCATCCTCGCGGCAACTTTCGCCGTCGTCATCACGCTGCTGCTTTCGGTCAAGGCGCCGCTGCACCGATTTGCGGAGAGAATCCAGGAAGAGGAAATGTACGCCATTCTGAAGTTCGGGATCGTCAGCGTGATTGTGCTTCCTCTCTTGCCTAACCGCACGTTCGGACCTTTCGCGGTGCTGAATCCCCGCTTGATCTGGTGGATGGTGGTCCTGATCTCCGCCATCAGCATGTCGGGCTATGTCCTGATGCGGCTGTACGGGGCGCGGCAGGGAATAGCGGTAACCGGCATCCTGGGCGGCTTGGCCTCCAGCACGGCGGCAACGTTCGGTCTCTCTCAGAAGGCGCGCGAGGCCGAGCGCTCGCTGGCCAGCTACTTTGCGCTGGGAATCGTAATTGCCTCGACCATCATGTTTGTCCGCATGTTGTTCCTGGTGCTGGTGATTGACCATGAATTGGGGAAGGCTCTGGAGCTGCCGATTGCTCTTCCCGCCCTCACGGGGATCGCCCTGGCCCTGTTCCTTTGGCTCAAAAAAGGGGCGCGGGGTGAGGCTGCGCTGCATGTCAAGAACCCTATGGAATTGGGCAGCGCGATCAAGTTCGGGCTCATCTTCGCTGTCGTGCTGTTCATCTCCAAAGCGGCCAACCAGTATTATGGTTCCTCAGGGGTTTATGTGGCGGGGGCGTTGTCGGGGATGGCGGATGTGGATGCGTTCACAGTTTCCGCGGCGCGCCTGGCGCATGACAGCGTTTTGGCGCCGCGCACCGCCAACGCCGCTATTCTCCTGGCAGGCGCGATGAATACCCTGGTCAAGGGAGGAATCGCCACTTGGCTGGGCGGGCAGGCGCTGCGCCGGGTCATCATCCCGGTTTTTGCCGTGCTGTTTCTGGCCGCCGTAGCGAGCTGTATTGTTGTAGCGACGAATTGAGGGAGACACCATGACGCGTCGCAAATTCCTGGGAAGGGCGGGTACCGCGTTCGCAGCTTCTGCTTTTGAGAGTGCTCGGGCGGCGGGGAAAGTGCGTCGCGAGTTCACCTCCGCAACTGACTCCGCCGCCGAGGTGAAAGTCCTTAACAGGCCGCCCATGTCTGGCGGCAACAACTCTTACATTGGGAATCGTCCTCCGCTTCTTGAAAGCCCGCTCATAAAGCTCCCTATCGGCTCCATCGAGCCGCGCGGATGGTTGCGGCAACAACTCGAGCTGATGGCCAGCGGCATGACCGGCCAACTGGCGGAGCACAGCATGTTCCTTCAGCCCACCAGCGGCTGGCTCACCTTCGGCGAGAAAGACCCCGGGTGGGAGGAAATGCCGTACTGGCTGCGCGGCTACGGCGACCTTGGCTATGTGCTCAAGGATGACAAAATCGTTCGCGAGGCCCGCCGTTGGCTCGATGCGGCCCTGAGCAGCCAGCAGCAGGACGGCTACTTTGGCCCACTCCCCAATAAGGCGGAACCTGACCTCTGGCCGAACATGCTCATGCTGAATGCCTTTCAATCGCTTTATGAGTGGAATGGCGACAAGCGGATTCTACCCTTCATGCTGAAGTACGCACGCTATGAGCTCAACCTGCCGCGTGAAAAGCTTCTTCCGGGCAGTTGGCAGAAGGTGCGTGGGGGCGACAACCTGGCGAGCGTCTATTGGCTTTATAACCGCACCGGCGAGCCTTGGCTCCTTGACTTGGCCCGCGCGCTTCACGAACGAACGGCCGACTGGACCTCCGGCCCGCAAACCCACCACGGCGTGAATAACGCTCAGGGTTTCCGAGAGCCCGCCACGTACTATCAGCAGGCCCGCGATCGCAAGTTCCTTGAAGCTACGGAAAGGAACTACGCCGTGGTTATGGGCGAATACGGCCAGATGCCCGGAGGGATGTTCGCGGCGGATGAGAATTGGCGTGCTGGGCATACGGGACCCGAACAGGCTGCGGAAACCTGCTCCATGGTCGAGTTCATGCACAGCTTTGAAATGCTGTCGACCATCACCGGCGACCCCGTTTGGGCTGACCGGTGCGAAAACGTGGCCTTCAACTCCTTGCCCGCTGCTTTGACGCCCGACCTGAAGGCGCTTCATTACCTAACCGCTTCCAATCTCGTCCAGTGTGATCCGGGGAAAGAGCACGTCTTCGATAACGACGGCTATATGCTGCCTTTTTCCCCAAGCGTCGTCTATCGTTGTTGCCAGCACAACGTGGCCATGGGCTGGCCTTACTTCTCCGAACACCTGTGGATGGCCACAGAGGGCAACGGGCTGGCCGCCGTCTTCTACGCACCGGGCGCAGTCGAGGCGTTGGTCGGGCAGGGCGCGCGCGTAAGGATTGAAGAGGAAACCACGTACCCGTTTGACGAGACGGTCGATTTCAACCTGGCAACCCCGGAGCCCGTTCGGTTTCCGTTGTTGCTGCGCGTTCCCGGCTGGTGTGAAGGCGCTTCGGTGGAGGTCAACGGTCGGACACCGACTAGCGCTCCAGCCCTTGCTCCTGGGACCTATGTGCAGATTGAACGTGCTTGGCAGGATGGCGACCACGTCTCTCTGCATCTCCCCATGAGAATTGAGTTGAAAACCTGGGCTAAGCAGGCCAACGCGGTCAGCGTGAACCGCGGACCGTTGTCATATTCTCTGAAAATTGAGCCGCGTTGGGAAAAGACCGGGGGCACGGACAATTGGCCCGAACTGGCTGTTTATCCGGCCACGACCTGGAATGTCGGCCTCGAAGTGAACAAATCGCACCTAAGCGCCACGTTCGAGCTTGTGAAGCGGCCGCTCATCGGCGGGCAGCCGTTTGATTTGGCCACCGCGCCGCTGGAATTGCACGGCAAAGGACGCGTCGTCCCGCAATGGACACTCTTCAAGAACTGTGCCGGGCCCTTGCCCCCTAGCCCGGTCCGTTCGGAAGAGCCCGAGCAGGGATTTGGCTTGGTCCCGATGGGCTGCGCCCGACTACGGGTGTCCGTATTCCCAACTCTCGGATAGAATCCGCTTCCGTGGCGCGGGCCTCCTGCAAGCGCTCCAATGCTCAACAGACACCATGCCCGACGGCTGTTCGGTAGAGACACGGCAAAATCCCAAAATCGAACACTCCGGCGTATCCAACATGTCCGGCGCACAGCTAAGTAACTTCTTTATAACAGATTAGGAGCGAAAAGAGTGGCCCTTCCATTGCCAATAGTGAACTGGAGGAGTACATGGATATCCCTCGTATAGCAGCGGCCCGCCAGAGACGCATACGCCGAATCATCTACGGCGTTGTGGGGCTGCTGGTGGTCGTTTCGCTCACTTATGGCTTTTCGCGACTCAAGCCGGCGGCTCCCAGTGTGGAAATGGCCACCCTGTGGCCCGACGTCGTGAAGCGTGGTCCAATGCTCCTACAGGTGCATGGATTAGGGACTTTGGTCCCCGAAGACATACTCATCATCCCTGCCGTCACAGACGGCCGTGTGGTACGCCGGTTGGTCTTGCCAGGAGCCCTGGTGAAAGATGACACGGTCATTATGGAACTGAGCAATCCGGAACTGGAGCAGACTGCTCTTGACGCAGGGTGGCAGCTCAAGGCAACCGAAGCCCAATACAACAGCCTCAAGGCCGACCTGGACAAGCAGTTCCTCGATCAGAAAGCCAACGCTGCCACCGTCCACTCGGATTATGTGCAAGCCCAACTCGAGGCGGAAAAAGACACGGAGTTAGCCAAGCTGGGTTTGGGTTCGGAGTTGAACGTGAAAGTATCGCGAGCCAAGGGGGATGCGCTGACGACCCGCGATCAGATTGAAAGACAGCGTCTCGAGGTGAACGCTGCCTCTGCCAGGGCACAACTGGATGTCCAGCAGGCCAAGGTGGAGCAACTGCGCGCTCTTTACGAGCTCAAGAAAGCGCAACTTAATTCTTTGCACGTTCGCGCGGGTGCGGAGGGCGTGATCACGGAAGTTGACGTGGAGATCGGCCAGCGCGTTTCGGCGGGTACGGCCCTTGCCAAGGTGGTCCAGCCGACGCGCCTTAAAGCCCAGCTCAAAATCCCTGAAACCCAGGCGAAGGACGTATTGGGTGGCCAATCGGCTTCCGTGGACACGCGGAATGGCATCATCCCCGGCCATGTGATGCGCGTCGATCCCGCTGCCGTGCAAGGAACGGTGACGGTGGATGTGAAATTGGAAGGTGCCTTGCCCAAAGGCGCGCGCCCGGACCTGAGTGTTGAGGGGACGATCGAGCTCGAGAATCTCGCTGACGTCATTTATATGGGCCGGCCGGCGTTTGGGCAACCGAACAGCACCATCTCGGTTTTCAAGGTCGATCCCAGCGGCAAGGAGGCGACGCGAGTGCAGGTTAAGTTGGGCCGAGTCTCCGTGAGCCTGGTGGAGATTCTGGACGGGCTGAAGCCGGGCGACCGGGTGATCCTCTCCGATATGTCGCAGTGGGATGCCTTCAACCGCATACGCCTGGATTGATTGACGATTCTCGATTGTTGATTGCCGATTGAGCGGTCAGTCGAAAATCGGCAAAACGCAATCGGCAGTTTTCGCAAGGAGAAGAGGATTTCCATGCAGACGCTGATACAGGATTTGCGATACGGCGCCCGGATGCTGGTCAAGAGCCCGGGCTTCACTGCCGTCGCGGTGCTGACGCTCGCTTTGGGCATTGGCGCGAATACGGCGTTATTCTCCGTGATCAATGGCGTGCTGCTGAATCCGCTCCGTTACACGGAGCCCGACCGGCTTGTGGCACTCTATTCACGGTCACCCCAGTCTCCAAAGTGGTCCATTTCTTACCCCAACTTCCTGGACTGGGTGCGCGACAACCGCTCGTTTGCGGCCCTCGCTGCTTACCGGCAGGACGACTTCAACCTGACGGGGATGGGCGAGCCCGAACGCCTGTCCGCCGACATGATTTCCGCGACCTTTTTCGATTTGCTCGGTGTGAAGCCGGCTCTCGGCAGGACGTTCCTTGCGGAAGAGGACCAAGTGGGCGCCAAGCCGGTGGTACTGATCAGTGGAGGCTTATGGAAACGCAAGTTCGGCTCTTCCCCGGACGTGCTCGCCAAAACGCTGACGCTGAATGGCACCGCGTACACCATCGTCGGTGTGATTCCTGCCAATTTCCATTTCATCGAGAACAACTTCCAGCCGGGTGACGTATACATTCCGATTGGCCAGTGGAACGACGCAACTTTTCGCGACCGCAAAGTCGGCATGGGCATGGACGCAGTCGGTCGCCTGAAGCCCGGCGTCACCTTCGAGCAGGCGAAGGCGGACATGGACGCGCTAGGACGGCATTTGGCTGAGGCCTATCCCGACGCTGACAAAGATACGGGCATCACGCTAGTTCCGCTCAAACAGGACGTGGTGGGCGACATCCAGCCGTTTCTGCTGGTGCTGCTGGCGGCCGTGGGTTTCGTGCTCCTGATCGCGTGCGTAAACGTCGCGAATCTTCTATTGGCGCGCTCGACGGGCCGCACGCGTGAGTTCGCGGTCCGGACGGCGCTGGGCGCGAGCCGAGGCCGAGTGGTCCGGCAGCTCCTGACAGAAAGCATCCTGCTCGCGCTAGGGGGCGGGACCCTCGGCGCGCTGGTGGCCTCCTGGGGGACTCAGGCGGCTCTCAAGGTGCTGCCGGAAGCGCTACCGCGGGCGGAGGAAGTCAATCTCGACGGGCGGGTATTATTGTTCACGCTCGCCGCATCGGTGCTGGCAGGAATCGTATTCGGCCTGGCTCCGGCGCTCAAGACCTCGCAGGCCGCGCTTCATGAAACCCTCAAAGAAGGCGGACGTGGGTCGAGTGGATCCCGGCATCGTACCCAGGGCGTTTTCGTGGTGACAGAGATGGCCCTCGCGCTCATCCTGCTGGTGGGCGCGGGACTGATGATTCGCAGCCTGGCCAAGCTTTGGCGCGTCGATCCCGGGTTTGATTCTCACAACGTTCTGGCCTTCTTCATGGCGTTCCCCTCGACCATCGACTCCCCGGCCGCCATTCGAACCAACTGGCGCCAGACCCACGACAGCCTGAATGCGGTGCCGGGAGTCCAAGCCGCTTCGCTTGTGGTCGGAGCCATACCCATGTGGGGAGATTCTGAAGTACCTTTCTGGGTCGAAGGCCAACCGAAGCCTTCGAGCCAATCCGATATGAGAAACACGCTTTTTTATCTGGTCCAACCGGACTACTTGAAAGTCATGAAGATTCCTCTCCAGCGTGGCCGCTTTCTCTCGACGCAAGACACCGAGCATTCCCCCCTGGTAACCGTGATTGACGAACGCTTTGCCCGGCTCGCTTTCGCCGGCCAGGACCCGATCGGCAAGCGCGTTAACTTCGACATCATGAATAGCACGGCGGAAATCGTGGGAGTGGTTGGGCACGTGAAGCAGTGGGGTCTCGACGAGGACTCAAGCGCGTCCATCCAGGCGCAGTGCTATTTCCCGATTTCGCAACTTCCGGACCAGTTCATGACGCTGGTGGCTCGGGGAGTTGGGGCCATGCTGCGGACCTCGGGCCCGCCACTCGCACAGACTGGCGCGATTCGGCAGGCGCTGGAGCAAGTCAACAGCCAGCAGGTGATGTACCGTACCAGGACGATGGAGGGAATCATTTCCGAGTCGCTGGCTGCTCGGCGCTTTTCGATGATCCTGCTCGGAATCTTCGCCACGCTCGCCCTGGTGATGTCCTGCGTGGGGATTTACGGCGTGGTCTCTTACCTGGTCGGGCAGCGAACGCACGAGATCGGCATCCGCCTGGCGCTTGGCGCCGAGCCAAGGGATGTGTTGCAGATGGTGCTGGGTGAAGGCTCGAAATTGGTCCTGCTGGGTGCTGCCATCGGCCTCGCAGCGGCCTTTGGGCTTACGCGCCTCATGGCGAACATGCTCTTCGGGGTCAGCGCCCATGACCCGCTCACGCTTGCCGGGGTTGCGGGACTGCTCATTCTCGTCGCCCTACTGGCTTGCTACCTCCCCGCGCGCCGGGCGACGAAGGTCGATCCCATTGTGGCGCTGAGGTACGAGTAAAGCAGTAGATGGTGGTTAGTGCTTGGTGCCGAACCAATGCGCACCAGCCACCAGGCACCCAGCACGAAGCACCAGGCACTGAATTTAGGGAAGGAGAGAACATGGATTCATCCAGTGAATTGAAGCCGCAAGGGCAGGGGGAGGCGGGGGCCAAGTCGAACGGCCTGACGTTGATCCACCTGCAAGGCGTTACCAAGGTCTTCTTTACCGAAGAGGTGGAGACTCACGCCCTCTCCGGCATCTACCTGGAAATCAAAAAGGGAGAATACCTTTCCATCTCCGGTCCATCCGGATGTGGGAAGTCCACCTTGCTTTCCTTGCTGGGTCTGCTGGATTCGCCCACGGACGGGAAGTACTGGCTGAACGGGAAAGAGGTGGAGGACCTGAGCCTGTCGGACCGCACGCGCATCCGGAATCGGGAGATCGGGTTCATCTTCCAGGCGTTCAACCTGATCGGCGACTTAACGGTGTACGAGAACGCGGAGTTGCCGCTGACCTACCGGGGGATGCCGGCCTCGGAGAGGAAGCAGCGGGTGCAGGAATCGCTGGAGCGGGTAGGGATGTCGCACCGCATGAAGCATTACCCCTCGCAGTTGTCGGGGGGCCAGCAGCAGCGGGTGGCGGTGGCGCGGGCGCTGGTGGGGCGGCCGGCGATCCTGCTGGCGGACGAGCCGACGGGGAACCTGGACTCGAAGAACGGGGAAGCGGTGATGAGCCTGTTGCGGGACCTCCACCAGGAGGGTGCCACGATCTGCATGGTGACGCACGATCCCCGTTACGCGGAGTTTGCCGACCGCACGATCCACCTCTTCGACGGGCGCGTCGTGGACGAGACGACCTAGTGACGAATTCTGAATCATGAATGCTGAATTGCGAATTGTGAGTCAAGGGCCGGCTTTAAGACGGAGGGTTGTACGATTCGTACTTGAGAATTCAAAATGTCTTCGAGAGCGGGGAGAAGCAGGTTATGCGTACACTGTTCCAAGTGTTCTTGGTAGCATCCGTGGGGGCGGCCGGTCTGCTCGCGCAGCAGGAACAGCAGTCGCTGCGGCAACCGCGATACCCGTTTACGACTCAGCCAGTGATGGTCCATTATGCGCAACCGAGTTCGATCGGCAATTTGGTGAAGCCTTACTTGGCCCCGTCCCTGCCTGAGATTCCCCTTGCCAACTCGCCGCGGGTTCACGACCTCATCCAGGACGGCAAGATGAAATTGTCGCTGGATGACGCCATTGCCTTGACGCTGGAGAACAACCTGGACATCGTCGCCGCCAGCTACGATCCGGCGGTCGCACAGACCGATTTCCTCCGGGCAAAGGCTGGCGGCGCGACGCGCGGAGTGGAAGGTTCCTTCCAGTCCTCCACGCTCTTCGCGGGTGCGATCGGTGGCGGCGTGGGGTCCGGCGGCGGAGGAGGGAACGGCGGAGCGGGTGGGTCCGGGGGAGGCGGGGGCGCCTTCAGCGTCGGCGGCGGCACCTTCGATCCCACGGGCCAGTTCAGTTGCGGCTGGAGCCAGAGCACCGTTCCCCTGGGAATCTCTGTCGTGCAAGGCGTTCCCGTCATCTCACAGCGCAGCACAGCGTGCTACTATTGGTTTGGACAATCGTTTCCGACGGGCACCAGCGTCGGGGGATACATCTGGGGCGAAAGATATTCCACCTCGGGAACCACCTCCATTTTCAATCCGCAAACTCCCACTCAAATGGCGATATCCGTAAGCCAGCCCTTGTTGAATGGTTTTGGCCGGCGCGTGAATGCGCGTTTCATCCGCATCGCGCAGAACGACATGCAAATTGCCGACACCACATTTCGCCAGAAGATTATGACGGCCGTCGGCAAGGTTCTGGGTCTCTATTGGGACGCCGCTGCTTCCCATCAGCACGTCCAAGTGGCGCAGCAGGCCTTGGATTTGGCGCAGAAGACCCTCGATGATACCAGCAAGGAAGTGCAACTCGGAGTCATCGCACACTTCGAAGAAATCCGGGCGAGCGCTGAAGTGGCTCGCCAGCGCGAGGCTCTGGTGCGCGCCCGGGCGGGCTTGGAACAGTTCCAGGAACAGCTCAAAACAGCCATCGCCAAGCAAGTGGACGCGGGCTTGGCGGCCGCCGAGATCGTGCCCACCGCCGAACTCCCCGAACCCACTCCCGACGATATCCCAGCGCTGGCGCAAGCCCTGCAAGAGGCAGCCAAGAGCCGTCCCGAGATCCAACAGGCCGACTTGAACCTGCGCAACCAGGAAATTGCAATCAAGGCGGCTCACAATGCGCTCTTGCCCTCTCTGGGCGTCTTTGTGACCTACTCGCCTCAGGGGCTCTCGGGTAACCAGGTGACCAGCAACGGGAGCGTGGTGTCGGGCGGTTTTGGCGACGCTCTCTCGCAGACTTTCCGGAACGAGTATCCCTACTACTCCGCGGGGTTCTCGCTCACCATCCCGCTTCGAAACCGCGCCGCCAAGGCGGACCTCGCCAGGGCTTTCATCGAACAGCGCCAGCGCCAGGCCACCGTGTTGCTACAAAAGAATACCGTTGCCGAGGAGGTTCGGAGGGCCATCACCGCGGCGACCGCCGCGAAGGCGGAAATCGAAGCCGCGCGCGCCTCCGTGGACATGGCAAAGCAAACGCTGGACGGCGAGCAAAAGAAATTCCGGTTGGGCGAGTCGGATGTGTTCAGATTAGCTCAAGCGCAACGCGACCTCGCCACCGCCGAAGACTCAGAAGTCACCGCCCGCGCGAACTATGCCAAGGCGGTTGTCCAGTACGCGCAAGCCACGGGAACGGTGCTGGCGCGTTATCACATTGAAATTGCTTCTGCCGGGCAGAGAACAGGAAACAGGGGGGAGTCGGCAGTAGCGAGTAGGGAGTAGGAGAATTCTGAATTGTGAATAGTGAATAGTGAATTTTGGAGACTCAGAACTGACTACTGATAACTGACAACTGACCGCTGACCGCTGAGAATTGAGAGCGCATTTCATGATCAAAATAATCAATCTCGAAAAGTTCTACCCACTAGGCGCGGGCAAATATTTCGTCTTGCGGCGCATCAACGTGGACATCGCCGAGGGTGATTTCATCACCATTATGGGCCCCTCGGGGGCGGGGAAATCCACTTTGTTGAGCATCATCGGCATGCTGGATGGCGTTTTCGAAGGCGAGTTTTACTTTTACGACCGCCCCGTCCATAAGCTGGATCCCAGAAGGCGCATCGAGCTCAACAAGCAATACATCGGCTTTGTCTTCCAGCAATATCACCTGCTGGATAATCTCACGGTAGCTGAAAACCTCGAGATCCCGCTCTCTTACCGCGACGTCAAGGCGTCCCAGCGCAAGGCGTTGGTTGCCGATGTTCTGGACCGGTTCCAGATCGTTGGGAAAAAGGATCTCTTCCCCAGCCAGCTTTCGGGCGGGCAGCAGCAGTTGGTCGGAGTCGCCCGGGCCTTGATCGCCAGTCCCAAGCTCATCCTGGCGGACGAGCCCACGGGCAACCTGCATACGAGCCAGGGGAAGGAAATCATGGACCTGTTCAAGAAACTGAACCAGGAGGGAACGACGATCATCCAGGTGACACATAATGAGAACTGGGCAGCGTATGGGAACCGGATCATCACGCTCCGTGACGGATGGATCGACACTAAATGAAGAATTCTGAATGGTGAATGCTGAATTCTGAATGGTGAATCGTGAATAGTGAATAGTGAAGCAGAAATGCGGGGAGGGCCGTGACCCCGTAATTGACTATTCGCAATTCACTATTCACCACGCATTATTGGTCGCCGAGCTTCAAATGACCACTTTAATTCAGGACTTGCGTTACGGCTTACGCATGTTGGCAAGGAGTCCCGGCTTCACGGCCGTGGCAGTCCTAACCCTGGCGTTCGGGATCGGGGCCAATACCGCCATCTTCAGCGCGGTCGAGGCGCTGCTGCTCAATCCCTATCGATTTCCTCAGGCCGACCGTATTCTGTCAGTGGAAGCCCGCCACGTAAGTGGCAAGAACAGCGGCGCGGGCTATCGGGATTTCCTCGACTGGCGGGAGCAAAACACTGTCTTCGAAGAGATGGCGATTGTTCCATGGACGGGAGGGTACACCCTCGCCGGGGAGGAGGAAGCGCAGCGGGTTATCGGCGGCAGGACGACTTGGGGCTTTCTCCGTGTGCTGGGCATCCAACCCGCGCTGGGGCGTTTCTTCACCGCTGAGGAGGACAAACCAAGTGCGGCCCGCGTGGCGGTGCTGAGCTA
>Ga0209777_10003341_pt1 | contig 19970 bp, 20 predicted proteins | sample FrelakmetHBP12HB_FD_187147 | JGI IMG/M metagenome (GOLD analysis project Ga0209777, IMG submission 187147) | Freshwater lake sediment microbial communities from the University of Notre Dame, USA, for methane emissions studies -HBP12 HB (SPAdes)... | ecosystem: Environmental > Aquatic >...
ACCGCCTGCGCGGCACCGGCGTCCGATGCCGCGTCGCTGCGGGCGACGCTGGAGACTTTCGGGCGCCCCCTTTAGGATTAGCCGATGCTAGAGGAAATCCGACAGAAGCTTTCAGAGGAAGTGCAGAAGCTCAACCACGAGCTGGCGATCACCCTGCCCGAGGCGCTGAAGAAGGCGCTGGCGCAGGGGGACCTGCGCGAGAACGGCGACTACCACGCCGCACTCGAGCGGCAGCAGTTCATCCACGCGCGCCTGAGTCACCTGCGGTCGCGCCTCTCCAAGCTCTCGCAGATCGATCTCTCGAAGATCCCGACCGACCGCGTGGGCCTGGGCTCACGGGTCGTCGTCGAGGTGGTCGGCACGAAGGAGCGCGAGACGTACGAGCTGGTGATCCCGGACGCGATGGACTTCGACGGGAACCAGATCTCGGTCGCGTCGCCCCTCGGGCGCGGCCTGCTCAACAAGAAGGTGGGGGAGACGGCCGTCGTGGCGCTGCCCGCCGGCCCGCGCAAGCTGAAGGTCGTGCAGCTGGCGACCTTCCATCAGCAGCTCGCCGACGAGAAGCGGGAGGCCTCGTGAAGAAGCAGGCGGTGTTCGAGACGGCGCAGGGTCGCATCGTAGCCGAGCTGTTCCCGAAGGAGGCGCCGGGGACGGTCGCGAATTTCGAGAAGCTCGCCAACAGCGGCTTCTACGACGGCACGCGGTTCCACCGGGTCATCAAGGACTTCGTGGCGCAGGGCGGCGACCCGCTCTCGAAGGACCCGAAGAACCCGCGCGTCGGCACCGGCGGACCCGGCTACACGATCAAGTGCGAGACGAAGGGCAACCCGCACGTCCACGAGGCGGGGTCGCTCTCGATGGCGCACGCCGGGAAGGACACCGGGGGCTCCCAGTTCTTCATCTGCCACGGGCGGCTGAATCACCTGGACGGCGTGCACACCGTCTTCGGCAAGGTCGAGACGGGGTTGGACGCGGTGTACAAGATCCAGCAGGGCGACGTCCTGACCAGCATCCGCGTGTCGGACGTGTGATCGTCCAGCTCGCGCTGGTCTGCGATCACGCGATCATCGACCAGCACGGCAAGCTGTCGGTGCTGGGGATCTTCGACCGCATCTGGGTCGAGCGCTTCCCCGCGATCCATCCGCGCCTCCATCTCGTGCTGCGACTCAAGGGCCGCCGGACCGAGGTCGGCGATCACGCCGTCCTGATCCAGCTCGTGGACGACGCGGGCCGCGAGGTCCTGCGCGGCGAGGGCAACGTCCAGATCGGCGAGCCCCCGGCGGGGATCGTCGACATCGAGGCCGCCGCGGTGCTCGCCTTCGACGTACCGCTGGAGCGCGCGGGCATCTACACCTTCGAGATCACGGTGGACGGTGCGCACGCCGTTTCCGTGCCGATCACCGTGGCGCAGATGCAGGTACCGGCGCACCCCGCGCCGCCGCCGCAGCTGCCGCCGATGCCCCCAACCCCGCCGATCATCAACTAGACAGCATCTTGACAGCATAGCGCCATGACCGGCATTCCACCTGGACTTTCACTGATGCTGGCCGCGGCCCTGATCGTCCCCCCGCAACTGGCCGCGCAGGCCCCGACGTCGGACCTCGTCCTCGCAGGTCCGATCGCGCGTTGGGACGAGGCGCTTCCCCTTGGCGACGGCCTCATCGGCGGACTGGTCTGGGGCGGCGGCGACACGCTGAACATCTCCCTGGATCGCGGCGACCTCTGGGACCTGCGCCTCCCCGAAACGCTGCAACGGCCCGACTGGACCTTCGCTACCGTCCGTGCCCTCGTCGCGGCGGGAGATCAGCGGCGGCGCGTCGAGCTGTTCGATGATCCGTACGACAGGATCCCCTATCCCACGAAGCTCCCTGCGGGGCGGCTCGTGGTGACGCTCGATTCGACATACGTCGCCGACCGGTTCGTGCTCGGGCTCGGGACGGCGGAAGCGACGGTGTCGTTCGGGGCGCGCCGGGTCACCGGGTTCTTCAGCGCGGTGGAGCACGTGGCGCTCTTCCGCTTGCCGTCGCCGACGGCGGGGGTGGCGATCGAGCGCCCGAAGGCGCTCGACGAGCTTGGATACCCGGCCGCGGATTCCGGCCGGCGGGAAGGCTTCGTGTGGTTGGAGCAGCGCGCCGCGCTCGGCCTGGTCTACGCCATCGTGGCCGGCACGCGGGCTGACCGCCGCGGTCTTCTCCTCGCCGTGACCGTCACGTCCACCGCGGATGGACCGGATCCCGTGGCCGCGGGCCGCGCGCGCACCGCCGCCGCGCTCGCCCGCGGTTACGAGGCGATGCGCTCGCCCCACCGCGTGTGGTGGCGGCGCTTCTGGGCCACCTCCGACGTGCGGGTCCCGGACTCGACGATCCAAGCCCGGTACGACCTCGCGAAGTACTTCTACGGCGCCGCCTCCCGGCGCGGCGCACCTCCGATGCCGCTGCAGGGCGTGTGGACCGCCGACGGCGGGACGCTGCCGCCGTGGAAGGGGGACTTCCACAACGACCTGAACACGGAGATGACGTACCTCGCGTGCGAGGCCGCGGGGCTGGACGACGCGTGCGGGAGCTGGCTCGACTTCAACTGGCGGCTGCTGCCTGCCTACAGGGACTTCGCGCGGCGGTTTTTCGGCGTCCCGGGTGCGGTCGTCCCCGGCGTGATGACCCTCGACGGTCAGGCGATGGGCGGCTGGGGACAGTACTCGCTCTCGCCCACGATGGGCGCCTGGGTGGCGCAGTCGTTCTACCTCCACTGGCGCTACACCCGCGATCGGGCCTTCCTGGAGCAGCGCGCCTGGCCCTTCACATCGGAGATCGGCGAGGCGCTCTTCGCCCTGCTTCGACCCGACTCGGCGGGAATGCTGAAGCTGCCGCTCTCCACGTCGCCGGAGATCAACGACAACTCCCCGTCGGCGTGGCTCACGCCGAACTCCAACTTCGACCTCGCGCTCCTCAAGTGGCTCGCCGGCGCCCTGGTCGAGATGGCGGCGGCGCGGGGCGACGGCGCCGCAGCGGCGAAGTGGACCGGCGTGCTGGCGCATCTCGATCCGTACGACCGCGACAGCACGGGCGCCCTCACCTTCGCGCGAGGGCTCCCGTACAACGTGTCGCACCGTCACTTCTCGCACGCCATGGCGTTCCATCCGCTGGCGCTCCTCGATCCGGAAGGCGCGGACTCGGCGACCGTGCGCGCGACGCTGGACGGCATCGCCGCGCACGGCACGGCGTGGTGGACCGGCTACAGTTTCGCTTGGTATGCGGCGATGCTCGCGCGGGCCGGCCGCGCCGAGGAGGCGCTGCGCCAGCTCGAGATATTCTGCCGGGCGTTCGTGCTCCGGAACGGGTTCCACGCCAACGGCGACCAGACGCGGTCCGGGTATTCGCGGTTCGACTACCGGCCGGTCACGCTCGAGGGGAACCTGCTCGCGATGCACGCCGTGCAGGAGATGCTGCTCCAGAGCTGGGGCGGGACTGTGCGGATCTTCCCGGCGGTGAGCGCGCGCTGGCCCGACGTCGCCTTCCGCGGCCTGCGCGCCGAGGGAGGGTTCACGGTATCGGCGGAGCGCCGCGCCGGCTGCACGGTTTCGGTGCGCGTCGTCGCCTCTTCCGGCGGCCTGTTGCGCTTGCGCGACCCGTTCGGCGGCGCGGAGGTGCGCTGGAGCCGGGCGGACGTGCTCCGGGCGGGGGACAACCTGACGGTTCGGCTGCACCCCGGCGAAGTGCTCCGGGCCTCGAGGCGGTGCTAGCGGCGCCCTTGCCTTGCCCCCCGTTACCTTATCACCCTATCACTTCGCGCTCGCTCTCGTCACCCGATCCCCGTCGCCCGATACAGACCATGAACCGCACCGACGCCCTGCAACTGATGCACGAGTACACCCCCTCCGAGGCCCTCCGGAAGCACATGTACGCCGTCGAGGCCGCGATGCGCGCGTACGCCAGGAAGGTCGGCGAGGACGAGGAGACGTGGGGTGTGGTCGGCCTGCTCCACGACTTCGACTACGAGAAGTGGCCCAATCCGAACCGCAGCGCGACCGAGGAGCATCCGTCGGAGGGCGCCAAGATCCTGGCCGCGAAGGGGTACCCGGAGCCGCTGCGACGGGCGATCCTGGCTCACGCATCCTATACGGGGGTGCCGCGCGACTCGCAGCTCGCGAAGGTGCTCTATGCGGTGGACGAGCTGTGCGGGTTCCTCGTGGCCTGCGCGCTGGTGCGCCCCAGCCGGAGCCTCTCCGACCTGGAGGTGCCGTCGGTGAAGAAGAAGCTCAAGGACAAGGCGTTCGCCCGGAACGTGAACCGCGACGAAATCCGGGAAGGTGCCGAGGAATTGGGCGTCCCGCTCGACGATCACGTTCTCTTCGTGATCCAGGCCCTGCGGCCGATGGAACGCGAGCTCGGGCTCGGCTCCGCCGGGTGATCGTCCTCCCAACGCCCCCGATGTCCCCTGCGTAATACACCTGAGGACGCCGACGCCGCGCTCGCCGCGCGGGCCGCCGCCGGCGAGCGGGATGCGTTCGGCGCGCTGGTGCAGCGGTACCAGGCGGCCGTCCGCCGCCTGACCCGGGCGGTGACCGGCGATGCGCACGACGCCGATGACGCCGCGCAGGACGCCTTCCTCTCCGCGCTCGACCGGATCGAGACGTACGACCCGTCGAGGCCGTTCGGTCCCTGGTTGATGCGGATCGCCGCCAATGCGGCGATCGACCTGGTGCGGCGGCGTACCGTGCGGCGGGCGGACGCGCTGGACGAGCGGGCGCCGTCGCGCACGCCGTCGCCGGTGTCCGACGCGATGGGAGCGGAGGTTCGCGGCAAGTTATTTGCGGCCCTCTCGGAGCTGCCGGAGCGGCAGCGGGTGGCCGTGACGCTGTTCGACGTGGAAGGGTACTCGCACGCGGAGATCGCCGCGGTCCTGAAGATTCCCGAAGGGACCGTGCGGTCCGACGTCTTTCACGCCCGCCGCACGCTGCGGGTGGCGCTGGCGGCCCACGACCCGCGCGCCGAGATGGAGGAAACATGAAGGACCTGCTCAGGCAGCATCTGGGACCGGACGACGACGGACGCGCCTTCACCGACGCCGTGTTGCTGCGGGCGGCGGGGGCGCTGCACCGGCGGCACACCGCCCGCGCGACGGCCGATGCGCTGCCGTGGACCGCGCTGGAGGCGTGGGCGCGGCCGTGGATCATCGCCGCCATCGTCGGGTTCGCGTTGGTCCTCGCGCTGCCGGGATTACAGGGCGGCAAGGCCGCGACCGCGGCGACGCCGACCCTGACCGCCGATCTGGTCGGCGCAAGCACGGGGACGGCGTTCGTCCTCGCTGAAACTCTGGGGAACTAGGACACGAGATGTTCAACAAGTCGAAGGCCTGGGCCGTCGGACTGCTGATCGCCGTGGCGGCCGCCGGTTTCGCGGCCGGTCTCGCCGTGCAGAGCTGGGCGTCGCACCGCGGGCGCGGTGACGGCTACTCTGGCTACCTGACGCGTGAGCTGGGCCTGACCGCCGCGCAGCACGATTCGATCGCGGCGATCCTCCGCCGGCACCGGCCCGAGATGCACGCGATCTTCCTGACCATCCGGCCGCAGCTCGACTCGGCGCGCTCGCGCGTCAACGACGAGATCCGCGCCGTGCTCAAAGCGGCGCAGCAGCCGGCGTACCAGCAGCTGCTGGATCGCGACCGGGCGGAGCGCGCCCGCGCCGACAGCGCCGCCGCAGCGCAGCAGAGGAAGCCATGACGACGAGCCGCACCTTCGCCCTGATCCTGACCGCATTGGCCGCTGCCCCTGCGGCGTTCGCCCAGCAGCCCGCGAGCCCCGACACCATCGGCATGTTGCGCGTACAGCTGGCCAACGTCCGCCGCGTGACCCTTCGGGAGGCGCTGGAGGACGCGCGCCAGAACGCCCCCGCGATGGTGCAGGCGCAGCAGAACATCCGCGTCTCCGACATGAGCCGGATGCAGGCCTGGGCGGCCTACCTGCCGTCCATCAGCGGCTCGGGCAGCTCCTCCAAGAGCAGCAGCCAGCGGGTCAACCAGTTCGGGACGGTGACGAGCGGAGCACCGCAGAACAGCTCGTCCTTCGGACTCACTGCGAACCTGAACCTGTTTACCGGGTTCCAGCGCGGCGCGAATTCCCGGCTGGCGGCCGCCACCTCGGCCGAGAACGGAGCGGCGTTGATCGCCCAGCAGTACACCACCGACCTCACGACCAAGCAGGCCTTCTTCACCGAACTGGCCGACGAGGAGCTGGTGACCGTCGCCGTGACGCAGGTGCGGCGCTCGCAGGAGCAGCTCAAGCTGACTTCGGAGAAGCTGCGCCTCGGCGCGACGACGCGCGCCGACTCGCTCTCCGCGCAGGTGGACTTCGGCACCCAGCAGCTCGCGCTCATCCAGGCGCAGGCCAACGCGCTGACCGCGCGGGCCAACCTGGCGCGGGCGATCGGGTTCGTCGGCTCCGTCGCGGGCATCCCGGACACGGCGCTCGAAACGCGCATCACCAGCCTCGATACGGCGGCGTTGCGCCGCGACGCCATGCAGAACGCCCCGTCCGTGGTGCAGGCACAGGAGGCCGTCGCCGCGGCACGCGCCTCCCTGTCCGCGAGCAGGTCGTCGATCCTTCCGACGCTGAGCGCGGGCGCCAGCCAGCGCTGGGCGGGCTCGGTCCTGTTCCCGTGGAGTTCACCGGTGACGGGAGCGACCGGCCCGAAGTACACGGGCACCTGGAGCCTCAGCCTGTCGCTCTCGTATCCGATCTTCAACAACTTCCAGCGCGAAGCCAGCATCGTGCAGGCGGACGCGAGCGTCGTCTCGAGCGACGCGAAGTATCGCGACGCACGGCTGGCCCTCGACGCCAACCTCACCCAGGCGCTGACCGCGCTCGATGCCGCCGGCCAGCAGATCGACGTCTCCCGCACCCAGGTGGCCGCGGCGCAGGAGAACCTGCGGATGCAGCGTGAGCGCTACCGGCTCGGCGCTTCCACCATCGTGGACATGCTGACGGCGGAGGTCTCGACCAACCAGGCCGAAGTCGCCCTGGTCCAGGCGCGCTACAACTACCTGATCGCGCGAGCCCAGCTCGAGGCGTACGTGGGGCACTCGTTGTGACAGCGACGGCCGCCGCGCTCCCCGTCGCAGCGCGGATCGCGGACCCTACCGCCGAGGGCGGCCCCGTCATCTTCACCAAGGCGCTCACGCGCGAGTACGTGCTCGGCGCCGAAGTGATCAAAGCGCTGCGCGGGGTCGACCTCGACATCCACCGCAACGAATTCGTCGCGATCATGGGGCCGTCCGGGTCCGGCAAGAGCACGCTGATGAACGTGATCGGCTGCCTCGATACCCCCACGGCGGGCGAGTATTGGCTGAACGGACAGCGCGTCTCGGACCTGGCCGACGCCGATCTGGCGCGGATCCGCAACAAGGAGATCGGCTTCGTCTTCCAGACTTTCAACCTGCTCCCGCGCGCCAGCGCCCTGCACAACGTCGAGCTGCCTTTGATCTACGCCGGCGTACCATCCAGGGAGCGGCGGGGACGCGCCGTCGAGGCGCTGGAGGCCGTCGGGCTCGGCGACCGCAAGGACCACCGGCCGGCCGAGCTGTCCGGCGGGCAGCGCCAGCGGGTGGCCGTCGCACGCGCCCTCGTCAACCATCCGAGCATCCTGCTCGCCGACGAGCCGACGGGGAACCTCGATTCGAAGACGGGCGAGGAGATCATGCAGTTGTTCGAGCAGCTGTGGGAGCGCGGGCAGACCATCATCATCGTCACGCACGAACACGACATCGCCGTGCACGCGCGGCGCCAAGTCCATATCCTGGACGGCCTCATCGACCGGGACACACGATCGGAAGGGCAGTGAGCATGCGTATCGTCCGTTTCGCCTGGCCCGCCGCCGCGCTCGTGGCGCTGGCCGGCGCCTGCAAGAAGTCCGCACCACTCCAGCTCTACGAGCCGGTGGCGGTGACGCGTCGCAACATCATCGTCTCCGCCGAGGCCAACGGCTCGATCCAGCCGATCCAGATCGTGGACGTGAAGTCGCGCGCCTCCGGGCAGATCCTCGAGATGCGGGCGCAGACCGGCGACATGGTGAAGAAGGGCGATACGCTGGTGAAGGTCGACCGGCGCGACCCCACCACGTCGTTCAACCAGGCGCAGGCGGACCTCGAGGTCGCCACGGCGCAGGCGGCGAATGCCACCGCGCAGAAACACCGGGCCGACCAGATGTTCCAGAACGGCGTCCTGAGCGAGCAGGACCACGACAACGCCACGCTCACCGACGCCAATGCGCGGGCGCAGCTGGTGCGCGCGCAGGCCGGCCTGCAGAGCGCGCAGGACGCGCTGACCGACTGCAACGTCCTCGCGGCGGTGGACGGGACGATCCTGACCCGGAAGGTCGAAGCCGGAGCGGTGATCACCTCGGCCGTGCACGACGTCTCCGGGGGCACCGTCCTCCTGCAGATGGCGGACCTCACGACGGTGGAAGTGCAGGCACTGGTGGACGAGACGGACATCGGCAAGGTCCAGCCGGGCATGCCCGTCACCATTACGGTGGACGCGTATCCCAACCGGCAGTTCACGGGCACGGTCCTCAAGATCGAGCCGCAGTCCACTGTGACGCAGAACGTCACGATGTTCGCGGTCCTGGTGTACATCCCCAACCCCGACGGCCTCCTGAGACCCGGCATGAACGCCGAGGTGGCGATCCAGATCGGGCAGCGCGACGGGGTGCTGGCCATTCCCACGGCCGCGCTGCGGACCCAGCGGGACGTCGCGTCGGCCGCTCAGGTGCTCGGTCTCGATCCGAAGGACGTGGACCGGCAGATCGCGGTCCAGGATTCGGTGGCGCGGGCCAACCCCCAGCTGGCGGCGGCTTCCCCGGCGACGCGCGTCGGCCGCGCGTCGGAAGGCGGGAACGTGGCGGCGCGCGCGGCGACGCGGCCGGCGGCAGCCGACAGCACGGCCCGCGGCACGGACGGCCAGCGGTTCGGCGGCATGGCTACCGGCCAGCCCGGCGGCGCCTCGGCGTTCCAGCTGCCGCCCGGCGTCACCCAGGAACAGATGAGCGAGCTCCGGCGCAAGCGGACGAACAACGAGCCGCTGACCGCACAGGACTCGGCCGTGATGCTGAAGCTCCGCCAGGCCCGCGAGCAGCAGGGCGCGGCGGGGGACCAGGGATCCGGCGGCGCGCCGGGCGGCCTCGCCCAGGGCCAGGGAACCGCCGCGGGCGGCGACCGGCCCCAGATGCAGCTGCCGGAGGGTGTCACTCAGGACCAGGTGCGCGGGATCTTCCGGAAGCAGATGAGCGGCGGGCAGCTGACGCCTCAGGAGCAGGCGATCATGGCCCGGGTGCGGCAGCAGTTCCAGCAGGCGGCCGGCGGCGCGGCGGCCAGCGGTCAGGCCAGTCCGAGGCGCCGCTTCGGCGAGGGGAACAACTACCAGTTCGGCGGCAGCTACATCGTCTTCGCGCTGCGGGGCGGGAAGCCGACGCCGCTCAGGGTCCGCACCGGGCTCACCGACATGGACTACAGCGAGGTCGTCAGCGGGCTCGACGAGAAGGACACCGTGCTGCTCCTGCCGTCGGCGTCGCTGATCCAGTCGCAGGCCGACATGCGCGACCGGATGCAGCGCATGGCCCCGGGCGGGATGCCGGGCATGCAGCAGCGGTCGACGACGACTCCCGCGCGCTCGACCACGACGCCGGCCGCGCGGCCGCCGGGGCCCGGAGGACCGTAAGCATGCTGATCTGGGAGTTGTGGCTGGTCGCGCTCGCGGCCATCCGCGCCAACAAGCTGCGCTCGTTCCTGACGATGCTGGGGATCATCATCGGCGTCGGTGCCGTCATCACGATGATCGCCCTCGGCTCCGGCGCGCAGAAGGCCGTGCAGGACAACATCTCCGCGCTCGGCACCAACCTGCTGACGGTGATGCCCGGACAGCAGTTCCAGCACGGCGTCGCCAGCGATCAGCGCGTCGGCCTGACGGTCGACGACGCCACCGAGATCCTGGCCACGGCGCGCCACCTGGTCGCGGTCATGCCGGAGATCAACCGCTCCTTCCAGGTGAAGTACCGGAACCAGAACGCCAACATCCAGGTGACGGGCACCAGCCCGTCGTACTTCAAGGCGCGGAACTACACGCTGGTCGCGGGCCGCCTGTTCACGGCGGGCGACGACGAGGCGCGCCGCCGCGTCGCGGTCGCCGGTTCCGCCGTCGGCGACGACTTCGGCCAGAACGCCGCCGCGATGATCGGCCAGACGGTCGAGGTGCGGGGAATCACGTTCGAGATCATCGGCCTGCTCGCGAGCAAGGGCGCCCAGCAGGGCTGGATGAACCCGGACGAGCAGCTCTTCATCCCGCTCTCGACCGCCCGCTACCGACTGATGGGCACCGACCGCGTGCGGACGATCACCGTGAAGGTGGACGACGAGGCGAACACGAGCCTGGCGATGATCTCGCTGGAGCAGGCGATCCGGCGGAGACACAAGATCCAGCCGTCCTCACCGAACGACTTCCAGATCCGCAACCAGGCCGACCTGGCGCAGACCCTGAGCCAGACCACCGAGACCTTCACGATGCTGCTCGCGGGCATCGCGGCCGTGTCGCTGCTGGTGGGCGGCATCGGCATCATGAACATCATGCTCGTCTCGGTCACGGAACGGACCCGGGAGATCGGCGTGCGCAAGGCGCTCGGCGCCACCCGCGGCGCGATCCTCTTCCAGTTCCTGGTCGAGGCGTTGGTGCTCTGCCTGGTGGGTGGCGGCCTCGGCGTCCTCTTCGGCGGCGGCGGCGCCATCGCGCTGAGCAAGATCTTCCACTGGAACACGCTCATCTCGCCGGTCTCGATCCTGCTCGCCTTCCTCTTCAGCTTCACGGTCGGGATCGTGTTCGGCGTGTGGCCCGCCCGGCGGGCCTCGATGCTGGACCCCATCACGGCGCTGCGATACGAGTAGCCGTTCCCTCGGCAGGCCGTAGCGCGCGGGCCCGAGTTCCTTCGGGCCCGCGTCGCATGTAGATTGCGCGGCTCATGATTCCGGCCCTCGCGCTCCTCGCGCTCCTGCAGGCGCCCCAGGACTCCGGCCCCGCCTTCGACGGCCGGCAGCACCAGCTGCACGTCCAGATCCCGCGTATCGACACGACGGTCACGGTGGACGGGGTCCTCGACGAACCGGTCTGGCGGCAGGCGGCTCGCCTGATCGGGTTCTCGCAGTACCAGCCGTCGGACTCGCGGCCTGCCGAGGAGCCGACCGAAGTCCTGGTCTGGTATTCGCCGACGGCGATCTACTTCGGCATCCAGGCCCGGGAGGCGCACGGCGACCTGGTGCATGCGACGCACGCCGACCGCGACAACATCAACGCCGACGACTACGTCCAGATCCTCCTCGACACCTATAACGACCGGCGGCGCGCGTTCCTCTTCGGCGTCAATCCGTACGGGGTGCAGCAGGATGGGATCCGCAGCGACTCCTACGGCGGCGGCGCCGGCGGGTCCTTCGGGGGCGGCGGCGGCTTCGGCGCGATGAACGTGCTCGACGGGAACGTGGACCTGAACCCCGACTTCGTCTTCGAGTCCCGCGGCCGCCTGGTGGACGGCGGCTACGACGTCGAGATCCGCATTCCGTTCAAGAGCCTGCGCTACGGCGGCGGCGCCGTGCAGTCGTGGGGCATCAACGTGCTGCGGCGGGTCCAGCACTCGGGTTACCAGGACTCCTGGGCCCCCGTGGTCCGCGCGAGCGCGAGCTTCATGAACCAGTCGGGATGGCTGGACGGGCTGCACGACCTGAGCCGCGGCCTGGTGCTGGACCTCACGCCGGTGATCACCGAGCGCGTGGACGGCGCCCCGGACTCGACCGGCAGGTATCGGTACACGGACACGACCCGGCTCGGCCTGGACGCGCACTACGGGGTCACTCCCAACCTGTCGCTCGACGGCACGTTCAAGCCGGACTTCTCGCAAGTCGAGGCCGACGTCGGGCAGGTGACGCTGAACCAGCGTTTCGCCCTCTTCTACCCGGAGAAGCGGCCCTTCTTCCTCGACGGGCTCGAGCTGTTCGACACGCCGAACCAGCTCATCTACACGCGGCAGATCGTCAACCCCGACTGGGGCGCCAAGCTCGCCGGAAAGGCGGGGCCATGGACCCTCGCCGCAATCGGCGCCGCCGACGCCACGTCGCAGTCACTCACCGGCCACCATCCGCTGTTCGGCATCAGTCGCATCAAGTACGACCTCGGGCCCCTGTCCAACCTCGGCCTCGTGGCGACGACGCGCAGCGACGGGAGCGACTTCTCGCGGCTGGCCGGAGCCGACGTCCACATCGTGCACTCCCGGCTCTACTTCGTGGAGCTGCAGGGCGTCGCCTCCTGGACCCGCGACTCGTCCGGGACGCACCGCGGCAGCCTGGTGCAGGCGGTGTGGGACCGCACCGGCACGAAGTGGGGCTTCCATCTGAGCGGGGAGGCGGTCGCGCCCGACTTCCAGGCGGCGGCCGGGTTCGTCAACCGCACCGGGGTCGTGGACGTCTCGTACTTCAACCGCTTCACCGGCTACGGTAGCCGCGGGGCGCTGATCGAGACCTGGTCCGCTTTCCAGCGCTTCGACCGGTTGTGGAAGTACGACGGCTTCGGCAGGAAGAATCCGTTCGAGGGGAGCGAGAACTACAGCTTCCAGGCCACGCTCCGCGGCTGGTGGCAACCCAACCTGAGCTTCAGCCGGCAGGCCTTCGGGTTCGACGCCAACTCGATCGGCTACCAGGGCCAGCCGTACGGCGCCTACCAGGTCGCCACGAAGCCCGGGACCACTCCCTTCACGATTCCGCAGGCTCTCGCCAGCCTCTGGTCGGTGTCGGGCGGCCTGACGACGCCGACCTGGCGCCAGTTCACCGGCACCGTGAGCGTCGGCGGTGGAGCGACGGCGATCTTCGAAGAGGCGGCCCGCGGAACCTACACATCCCTGAGCGGGCAGATCGATCTCAGACCGACGCGGGCCCTGCGGATCTCCGGCCAGTACTCGCGGCTGGTGCTGCACCGCCGGGACGGAAGCTGGTTCTCGACCGAGGACATCCCACGCCTCAAGGTCGAGTATCAGGCGACACGGTTCATCTTCTTCCGCGTGGTGGGCCAGTACACGGAACTGCGGAGCGACTCGCTCAAGGATCCGACGACTGGATTGCCGATCATCATCGACGGCAGCGTCGTAGGGCCCAGCGCATCGAAGCTGCTGCGCGTGGACTGGCTCTTCTCGTTCCGGCCCAGCCCCGGCACCCTGGTCTATCTCGGCTACGGCGCCTCGTGCTCCGAGTTCGACACCCGGTGCGCGCTCGGCCGGCAGACCGGACGCCTCTCCGACGGCTTCTTCGCGAAGGTCTCCTACCTCTTCGGCCTCTAGCGCCGGCCGGCGGCGCGCGCCACTCAGCGGATCAGGCAGCGACCCGCAGGAATCGCACGATGGTGGCCACACTTTTTGCCTGCGATGAATCCGGCTAGCTTGACCGGATAATGATAGCGCTGCGCGAGCCGGGAGCCGTACTGCTCGTCTCCTGCTACGAGCTGGGCCATCAACCTCATGGCCTCGCTCTTCCGATGGCGTTCCTGGAGCGCCGGGGATTCTCCCCCGGTGCTCTCGACCTCGCCGTCGAGCAACTGGACGAGGCGAAGGTGAGGCGCGCCCGCCTCGTGGCGATCTCCGTGCCGATGCACACCGCGCTCCGCATCGGAGTGCACGCGGCGGAGCGCATCCGAGCGCTGAACCCCGGCGCGGCGATCTGCTTCTTCGGGCTCTACGCCGTCCTGAACCGCGACTGGCTCCTGGAGCGCTGCGCCGATGCCGTCCTCGGCGGCGAATCCGAGGAGCAGCTGGTCGCGCTGGCCCTTGGCCTCGAGCGGGGCGAACGCCCGTTCTCACCGCCCGCTCACGTGGGCCGACTCGACTTCCCGGTACCGAGCCGCTCCCGCCTTCCGGGGCTCGCGCGCTATGCGGCGTTCGAGCGGGGCGGCGAGCGGCGCGTGGCGGGCGCCGTCGAGGCGAGCCGCGGCTGCCTGCACGAGTGCCTGCACTGCCCCATCCCGCCGGTGTACGGCGGACGGTTCTTCGTGGTGCCGCCCGCGGTGGTGCTGGAGGACGTCCGCCGGCAGGTCGCGGCCGGAGCGCGGCACGTCACCTTCACCGATCCGGATTTCCTGAACGGGCCCCGCCACGCAGCGAAGATCGTGGACGCGATGCACGCGGAGTTCCCGGATCTCAGCTTCGACTTCACCGCCAAGATCGAGCACCTGCTCGAGCACCGGGCCCTGTTGCCCGGCTTCGCCTCTGCCGGGTGCGCCTTCGTCGTCTCGGCGGTCGAGTCGCTGAGCGATCTCGTGCTGCGCAATCTCGACAAGGGACACTCCCGCGCCGACGTGCAGGTGGCGCTGGAGATCACGCGGGCGGCGGGGATCGCTCTCCGGCCCTCGCTCCTTCCCTTCACACCATGGACGACGCTGGAGGACTACGTCGATCTGGCGGAATGGGTGGCGCGGGAAGGGCTGGTCGACAGCGTGGACCCGGTACAGTGGACGATCCGGCTGCTCGTCCCGCCGGGCTCGGCCCTTCTCACGCGGCCGGAGATCCGTCCGTTTCTCGGCGCCCTGGACCCCGAGAACTTCGCCTGGTCGTGGACCCACCCGGATCCGGCGGTGGAGCGGCTCCACCGGGAGGTGAGCCGCATCGTGCACGAGGCCAACCACGCGGGCGAACGCGCCGCGGTCACCTTCGAGCGGGTGCGCGCCGCGGCGCACGCGGCCGCGGGACTGCGGCCGGTCGAGGCGTCCGCCACCCACGCCGAGCGGCGGCCGGTTGCCCCGAGGCTCACCGAGCCGTGGTTCTGCTGAGCGGAGCCCACAGCGGACCAGTTGGGTCCGTTGATCGTCTGAGCCGCTAGACGCCGAATTGCGTGAAGTGGTGATCCAGGTGCTTGGCCGCCAGGATCGACCACTCGCGCGGGCTCAACCGCCCGAATCGCGGGTGGACCGCAGCGGGCCGCTCCCGGCCGAACCGCGCGATCAATTCCTCGCAGGAGCGGACGTCCGCGTCCCAGGCTGCAGGCTTCGCGGTCAGCATCTCCGGCGACGTCCGGACCTTGCCCCTCGGCCACGGCAGGGGCGTGTGGATGGCGTACCAGCGCGCGATCTGACCGCTCAGCAGCTTGCCGTAGGGCCTGCTCGGCAGATCGCCCAGCGCCACGCGCATCTGATCGCTCACGTGGCACAGCATCTGGTGCACCATCATCTTCCCCCAGCGCCGCTGATGCTGCGGCGTCAGCGTCCTGAGGCGACGCACCATCGTCTCGCGATCGCGCGCTGCGAGCAGGGTCGGCATCCTCTCAGCCTCCTCCGTGTTTCAAAGGGTATCCGATCACGATGCGCGCCAGCGTCGAAGGCCCCTCAGCGGCTTGGTCGCGCCGCACCGAACCGCAGGGGGTCGAAGAGGCCAGGGTCGAGCGGCAGGTCGGTCCTGATGTCCACGTACTCTTCGACCCAGACCGGCTTGCCGTCCCGCAGAAAGACGACGCGCGCCGACAGCCAGCCCGGCCCCGCCACGCGGTAGTCCTCGAACCGCGTCTCGGCCGTCCGCGTGGAGCCCGGCCTTCCGGGCTGCAGCAACCGCACGAAGACGAGCCGCTCACGGTCCACCCAGAACTGCAGGCGCCGCCGGTCGCCCAGGGCCGCTCCGACCACGTACATGGGGCGCCCCTGCCACGTCTCCTCGTGCATGATGGAGAGGTCGAAGCCGAGCCACTCCAGCTTGGCGAGCGTGGTCTCCGCGGGCTGGAGATACACGTCGAAGCCGAGCAGGAGCAGCGGGTGCACAAGGGGGACGGCGCGCTGCAGCGAATCGCGCGCGAACACGTACTCCGTGTCACTGCGGAACAGGATGCCCTTGCCACTGTCCGCCGGCAGGAAGTCGATGCGCAACCGGCCCGGGAGCGCCGCGTACTCACGCCAGATCGAGTGGGTCTCGCGGCCCAGGGAGTCCGTGGCCGTGTTGTGCTGGGTGAAGGTGATCGTGTGATACCACGCCCCATAGCGGTCGTGCATGGCGCGGACCAGGTCCCGGCCGTCCCTGGGAATTGGGCCGGCCAGGCTCGATGCCAGCGACAGGGTGGCGATCAGCAGGTGCACAGCGTTCCCGCGGCCAGGGCAGCTTCGGCCTGAGCGAACAGACCGTCGAGCGTGGGATACCCTCCTGGCATCGGCAACAGCACCCTGGCGGATGAGCCGGCCACTCGGCACGGCATGCAGCGGGATTCTCCGGTGAACGATCCTCAAGCTGCCGGGGGCGCCCGTGGTTTGGCAAGGCGCCCCGGCCGCTCAGGAGGCGCGATTCACGCGAGCCGCGGCCAAGCGTTCGCGGTGGCCGCAATACGGCTGGGCGAACGCGGCGTAATCGGCAGGGGACAGCTTGGCCGCCAGCTCCGGGACCTCGTCCCAGACCGACTGCGCGGCCTCGAGGTCGACGCACGTCGTCTTCGGGCATTCGGCGCAGCTGCGGAATCCCTTCCCGACGCAGCACCGGCGCGCCTTGCAGTTCCGGCTGCTGTGGAACAGCGCCTCGTCAGGGCCGAGGCAGCCGCCGCACGAGATGTGCTTCGGCGTCTCGCTCAGGCCGTAGATGCGGCGCCAGGCCTCGACCGTGCGGCGCTGGTGCTCGACGCCCCGCTCCTCGGCGTGATAGGCCGGGCACTCCGAGCAGAGCACGCCGCAGGCGGACATCATGTCGCGGATCCCTCCGGTCGCGACGCGAGGCGCCTGAGCTCTGCCACCGCTGCGTCTATTTCCCTGCCCTCTTGCTCGATGATGTCGAGCAGCTCCTCAGGCGTCCGCGTGTCCTCGTTGTTCTTGGCGTTCGGATTGACCGCCTTGATGTCGTAGCCCTTGGCCTCGACCTCGGCGCGTGGCACGATCCAGCTATGGTCGCTGGCCGCGCGCTCCGGCAGCAGTCGGAGGAACTCCTCGAAGTGTGCGAGCGTGAGGGGGTTCTTCTTCCCCACGTTGATGTCGGAAAGGTCGTAGTACCAGATCCGTTCCGTCGGCTTCCCCTTCGTGAAAAAGAGCAGGTTCGTCTTCACCCCGGCACCGGCATTGACGAAGGTGCCCGGCGGGAGGCTCACCAGGCACCAGAGATCGCAGTCGTCCAGGAGCTTCCGCTTCGTCTGAACGAACGCCGTCTCGTTGGTGCGGAAGAGGACGCCCTCGTCGAGAACGATGCCGCAGCGGCCGCCCGGCTTGAGGCTGTCAATCACGTGCTGGAGGAAGAGCACCTGCGTGGCGCCGGTCTTGTAGGCGAACCGAGTTTGGGCGTCCTTCCCTTCTTTCCCACCAAACGGCGGATTCATCAGCACCACGTCGTAGAGCTGGGGCGCGTCGCTGAAGAGACCGCCGTACGTCTCAGCGCCGGTCAGGGTGTTCCCATGCCAGATCCTCGGCTCGTCAATGTTGTGGAGGATCAGGTTGGCGAGCGCGATCGGGTAGATCGTGTTGTCCTTCTCACGGCCGAAGAAGGTGTGATGCCTCAGCGTTTCGAGCTGACCGGGTGAAGTGATTCTCTGGTTGTCCGGGCCGGCCATATGCTCGAACGACTGCGCCAGGAAGCCGCCGGTGCCGCACCCGGGGTCGTAGACCGCCTCGCCGACCTTCGGGTCAATCACCTTGACCATGGCGCGGATGATCTCGCGCGGCGTGAAGAACTGCCCGCCGTCGTTTCCCTTCTCGCCCATCTTGAGCAGAAGCCCCTCGTAGACCTGCGAGAGGGTGAAGACGTGCGTCGGGTCCACCGCCTCGTTGCTGATCTCATGCACCCTATCGAGGACGTCGAGGAAGTTCTTCTCGGTGTCGATGCGCGTCTTCTCGACGCCCGACATGATCTCGCTGATGACCTTCTGGCGTGGTGTTGCGCCCGGCTTGTCCTTCAGCTCCCGCAGGTGCGGCAGCAGCTCGCCGTGGACGAAGCCGAAGAAGGCGCCTAGTGCCGCGTTTTGCAGCTCCCGACGTTTGGGCCCGTCGGGCGCGGCCCAGTCTCGCCATCTGTACGGAGCCTGGAGGGAGGGAGTGAACTCCGCTCCGACCGCCTCGACGCGCTCCGCCTCCGTGGCGTCGTGCTCGTCGAGAATGCGGAGGAAGAGAATCCAGGTCAGCTCGGGCACGTACTGAAGGGCGCCGGCGCAGTTCGAGCGCCGCATGATGTCGCAAATGGACTTCACGACCGCGTTGACCGACTGCGGCGTGGCCAGTTTCCGGTTGTTGCGGTTGCGCTTTCCGGCGCGCGCCATCAGGCCGCTCCCGGGACCGGGCCAAGCGCGGCGACTGCTGCGCCGACCTTCTCCGCGGCGCTCAGCAGGTCGGCGAGGAGCTGAGTGTCCACCTCGACGCTGCCCTCGTACTCGGCGTCGTTCCGGCGCTGATGGGCGGTGGCCAGTACTCTCCATACGGAAGCGCTCAGGTTCAAGGTGTGCGGCAGAGCCTGAAACACCACGAACCTCTTGTCCGAGCGATACCCGCGCCAGCGAAGCGCTGCGAGCGATAGCGCGTGGGCGCCATTGTATCCTAGATCGAACCGGCTTTCGGGCGAGAGATCTCTGTTGGCGGCGTCCTTCAGCTTGGCGCGCCCCAGACGCACTAAACCATCAAACTCGGCTTGGTCCCCGGGCTCCCTCTTTAGCTGCCCGGCTCGCACCAGGTTCTCGAGTTCAGTTGAGATCACGCTCTGATCCGATCAGGAACAGCTTGGACCCCGCGGCCGTCCTCGCAGTAAAGGAGTGCTCCTCCGTGAGCTTTCGCTTCCACTCCTCCGGCGTGTTGACCTTGAGGTCCACCGGCCGGCCCAAGATCGCCTCGACGCCCTGCAGAGCCTCAAAGAGATCCGCGTAGGAAAGCCCGTCCGCGATCACCATCAGATCGACGTCGCTTCGCGCCGTCTCGGCGCCCTTGGCGACCGAGCCGTAGACGAACGCTGCGTGAATCCGCGCGGCGAGCGGGAGGAGTACCTGCCGCAGCGGTTCGGCAAGGCCGACAGTCTTCCGCACCAGACTTTGAAGTTCTGCAAATACGGGTGAGTCGCGGTTGGCGCGGTAGTGTTTCTGGTTGCCGACACGCGTGACGGTGACCAGTCCGCTCACGGCCAGACGGCCCAGTTCACGCTGAACGGCGCCTGAGCCCGAGTCGAGCAGCCGGATCACCTCTGCAACCAGGAAGCTCCGATCCGGTTGGCCGAACAGAAGGCCGAGCACGCGCTCTTGAACCCGCGAAAAGAGCGCTCCGGACAATCCGGTCTGCGGCTTGGCAGTCATACCCATTTTGGGTATGATACTACCCGTGTTGGGTATCTTCAAGTGGCGATGTCGTTTGAGAGCCATTGACCGAGCTAATACTGGCCGCCAAACGCCCGGCGGAGTAGGGCTGGCGGCATCGCGCCGATCGCTCCGACCTCCTCCTCGGCGCGTTCGCGAAGAGGAGCCGCGGCAGCCAGCGACTCGGCCAGAGAAGATACGATCCGCTCCTGCTGTGGACGCCCAGGCACGCACACCTCGAACGCCTCGACGGTTGGCATGTACACGGTCTGGTGGATGGCGCCGCTCGACAGCGAGCGCACGTACTCTCTGGATCTCATCAGGAGATAGAAGAGAAAGCGGGGATGCAGCTCCGGCCCGCATACCCAGTTCACGAAGTCCTGGCTGGTGGCCATCTCCCTTCCCATGATCGTAACGAAGCCTACCGACGCGGTCCGAGAGAGAACGACCGTGTCGGCAGGGAGCACTCTCGCCGAGGAGTTTGCGATGCCAGCGTCATTAGTGTACTCGGAGGTCTCGTAGGCAACCTGCCCGTTCAACTCGCGAATGTCAGGCAGCGCGATCCATGGGATCTTCCCGCCCCACCACTCGGGATGATAGCGACTCGGCGTGTGGCCGCTCTCGAGCCGCGCCAGCTCCGTGAGCCGTCTCCACTGCCATCCCGCGGGCGAGATCGG
>Ga0209777_10003342_pt1 | contig 19967 bp, 18 predicted proteins | sample FrelakmetHBP12HB_FD_187147 | JGI IMG/M metagenome (GOLD analysis project Ga0209777, IMG submission 187147) | Freshwater lake sediment microbial communities from the University of Notre Dame, USA, for methane emissions studies -HBP12 HB (SPAdes)... | ecosystem: Environmental > Aquatic >...
CGGATATAATCTTTAATTTCGTTAGTGATGTGGGGAATGACCTGCACGGTCTTGCCTAAATAATCGCCGCGTCTTTCTTTAGTAATAACGGAATAATAAACCTGCCCGGTGGTGAGGTTGTTACACTTTCCCATGCAGGTAGAACTGAATCTTTCATAGTGTCCCAAATCGAGATCAGTTTCTGCGCCATCATCGGTAACAAAAACTTCGCCATGTTGAAAAGGACTCATTGTTCCGGGATCAACATTGATATAAGGATCAAGTTTTTGATTAGTAACTTTCAGCCCGCGGCATTCCAGCAGGGCTGAAATTGATGCTGCCGCCAATCCTTTGCCCAGTGAAGAAAGAACACCGCCAGTGACAAAGATGAATTTCGTTTTCATAAGTGCTCCTCAAAATTTCCTGTATGTTTATGACTGTAGCAGATCAAGTGCCTCCACCGCAAGTTCGATGATGAATTTTAATTCTTTGCAATAGCCCATTGCTTAATTCGCCCGGCCAGAATTTCCACCGGTTCGCTAAACAAGTCAGCAAGCGGAATTTTTTCTAAATAACTGTCATCCCAGGTAATATTATATTCATTGACCAGGTTGCGGATATCGTTGTATCGGTAACCCAGAACTTTTTTCTTTTCCCGAAGGGGCAAAAGCTCATTGTAGTCAACATGAAGCAGGAGCAAATTACTGACAAAGTCATTTTTGCCCCGCAGCGGCAAAATTACTATGGAAGCTCCATCCGCTTTGCCTTTGCCGATATAAACATGGCCAGTGCTGACAATCGTTCTTTTTGTTCCCATCAACAGTTTGGAAGTTTCTGCTCGTGAAGTCATCTGTTTGGCTACCCCGTCCTTTTTCAGTATGGTAATAGTCGAATCTTCCGCGGGATTACCTTGCGCATCTAGATTGTTAATATCATAGATGGTATATCCGCGCACAGCAGAAACAACAGGCTGTATTCTGCTTACAGTCATAACGTTTTTGTAAGTTAAATCTGTGACGGCAAAATTGAGCCACTCCAGCAGATCGAAGACGATTCCTTTAAATGCTTTTTCCTTGCGGGTTGTGCCCACTGTAACCGTCTTGGCTTGATGGCGAATAGCATCTATTGGCCGGGTAAGCTCATCAATTGCTCTTCCCAGAATAACATCCAAAAAATTGAGCGGCGAGACAAAACCTTCATCAACTTTGAATTCATGGCGGAAATCCTCCAGAGGCAATTTCCCGGCGGCATATTTTAATAAAATTATCAGATCGGAAATTGTCTTGACACCCAATAAAGTGAAGGCACCCTCATTGCGATGATGATTGAAAGATTGATAGAATGTATTAATTGTCTGGCGCAAGTTAACATCGGTAATTCTTTCGTAAAGCGAATAATTTTTTTTCACTTGTTGGGCCATAGCCAAATTCAGGCTGTTTCTGAATTCTTTAAAAATAAGCGCGTCTTCATTAATGCCGCAAGCGGCATAATAGCCCCACAAATGTCCCGCCATCGTATTGAGAATTACCGGCAGAGGCATGGGTGCAACAGGAATGGGAATCACGGCATCGGCAATTTTATCAAAACGATTGTCCTCTTCTTCCGCGAAAACAACAACCGCGGCCTTGTGCGCTTTAAAAATCGCCACCTCTTTGACGATATCCTCTACAACCGGTTCCGGATTACCGGCCGCACAAACCAAAATTAAAGGCTCGGCTGACAAATCAATATGTTTTTTGTTTTCCACTATATCGGAAGAAATGGTTTTATAACAAAGTTCGCTAAGCTTGATTCTGATTTCATCGGCTGCCGCTTTGTTGGGACCGCTTCCCACTATCGCCCAGAATTTCTTGGCTGAAGTTTTTTTAACTGAGGCGGAAATTTGACCCCTCCGCGCAAAAACACGGGCCATCAGTTGCGGCGCTGTTTCCAAATTGCGCAATTTAGCGGCAATATAATCATCCTTCCGGGCTCCTAAAATTTGCGCAAAGAAAAGAGCTAAAACCTGACCAGCGATAATCTGGGAATAAAAAGCCTTGGTGGAAGCTACTGACATTTCAATGTCACGGCCGTCACTCGTGTAAAATACCCCGTGCGATTTGACGGTGATGTCCGATTGTCTTCTATTGACGATGGAAATGACGAAAGCGCCGCGTTCTTTGGCCATAGCCACAGCGCGATTCGTGTCTGTTGTTGTTCCGGATTGCGTGATGGGAATCACCAACGTATCGATCAGATCATCTTTCAACAAAAATCCGCTCAATTCGGAAGCCAATCTGGCCGTTATGTTGATATTCTTATCTTTTAAGTAATGCGTCAAAGCATCGGCAACAGCCACTCCGGCAACTGCTGCAGTTCCATGGCCGATAACGATGATATTTTTAATGGCACCTTGTTGGAGTCCTGATTGAACCGCGGCGGGCACGATATTTGCGCCTAAATTGAAAATGACTTGCGGCAAATAATTATCCTTATTTACAATGCGATATTTGCCCCGCAAGGTTCTCTTGATGGAAACAGCCGATTCCGAAATTTCTTTGAGGAAAAAATGAGGATAATCACCCCGATCAATGTCCCGTGTTGTAATTTCCGCTTTTTGTAAAGCATTTTGTTCTAAAGTAATTGCGGCGCCATCATAATAGCAAGCTTTGATTCCCGCTAATCCCCCGAAGGAATTTTGATTTAAAATAAAAATTTGTCCCGTTGCCGCGTTTTCGCCGGAGACGCTGAGCTCTCCATTCATTTTGATAAAATGAGGCATTACTTCCACCAGACCATAGAGCTCCGAAGAGAACATATACTGATCAGGACTAATGCCGACATAAATGGACTGACCGCTGCCCTTGAGCGCTAAAAACATTTTGCCCGGTTCCAGATCGCTGGTCATCGCTATGGCATGTGAACCTTCAAAATCATTCATGGCTCGGCGGAACGACTCAGCAAGATTTTGACCAGCTTTTAAGTATTTTTCAATTTGCAGAGGAATAATTTTTGTATCAGTTGTAACTTCTGTGTCCATAAGCTCTTTGTCTAATTCCAGCGCGGCGTACAATGCCGAATAATTATCAATATCACCATTTAAGATAACATTAATGTGATCTGCTGATTCTGAATAAAAAGGAAAGACTGGATTTATCTGATGGGGTTTATAATTATTGACCGGATGACAATTTTCTTCTGTTATAGAACCGACAGAAGCCCAGCGGGTATGAGTGAGCGCTGTCTCGCATACTGTATCCATTTGGGCAAAATATTGGAAGATTTTATCATTTTTAATAATTTGTCTTAAATCTCTGACATTGCGCCCCAATTCGCCGACAATGGAAAAAGTTTTATAGGTGAAAGATATAGTTATTCCTTTTTTCGCTACGCCTGACACATGAAGCGCGACGCGAATTGAACCGTTAAGAAGATCTCCTTCTTCCAATCGCTTTAGATAATCCTGATATAATCCTTCCCTATGGAGTGGTATACGCAGGCTTACCAAGTTTTTATATTTTTCCAACGTAAAGACAATTTGCAGCCCCGCAGAATCTCTGCCTCGAACTTCCAGACGGTCCAACGCATTGAGCAATAAATTGATTTGCCGGTATTTTTTGAAGGCCGCTGGCTTAATCGCAGATGTTTTTTTCGCGCCGGAAAGATCGAGAATTTTTGCAAAATTAGCCAGGATATCTTTCTCTAAAATCCATTGGATATCTTTGAGTAGAACAACCCGGCTGTTAATAATTTCCATATCGGCGGAAGAAAACATGATGGCGTTATCTTCCAGCATCTTTTCTTCTTCCGCCAAAAATAATTTAATTTTTTCAACTAAACCAGAAAGTTTTTTGGCCCTTCCAGTCTGGAAGAAAAGAATCTCCTGCCTACTTTCCTGCTTCAACTCCAAAGCCGTTTTTTCCATGGAATTGAGTGTTTCGAGTCCACTTAGATATGTTTCCGGGGTAATCTTTCCGGTCAAGACATTTTTCAGATCAGAACTTTTGATTTTTTTCCACAACGACGCCAGTGCAAGATCGTCAGTTAAGTCTGTAGATTTTTTATTGGACTGGAAAGTCATTAATCCGGCAAAGCCGCAGTTAAGTTGGGAAGTCATAAGCGGGAAAAAAATTATTGCCGGCGCGGAAACACTTGCTGGATGTTTTCCTGTAAATACTTGACAGGCCGCAAGAAACCGGCCTATATTTTTTGTCGTATTAAATATTCGCGCAATAAACATTATTTTTCTTTCTGCCTGGGAGCGTGAGAATTGTTTATACACTCAGTGATAATATTTTCAGTAATATCTCTTAACCAATCAGTACCTTCCCGGGTTTGCGCAGGCGTTAACAACGTTATCGCTTCCATATAAGAGTTGCCTTTATTGGACAGGCGCTGCATTATTTTTAAGAAGGAATCTCTTTCCGTCCGCCCGATTTTTTCTTCATTGTTAACGGAAAGATATGCTTCCATTTTCGGCCAATCCTGCAAAAAATGTTTTTGAGTACGCGACACGCTATCCGGATATATTTTTTTCATTTTTTTTGTGACTACTTCCATGGAAGTTTCCATGTTCTGTGCAAACAGGCGCAGTTGTTTGATCCTTTCAACAATGGCTTCATCCAAAACATTGCAAGCTCCGGAATAAAGGGCATCGCCATACGTTTCCCTTATAAAAAACTCGCGGCGTACGTAGCGATACCATTGTCTCAAGGCCGATAAATTAGCAATATACTCTATATTACGCTTAACTTTTCGAATAATGTCGCCGCCGTAGGCTCCGGCAACAAACTCTTTCTTCTTTTCCAGTAAAGATGAGGATGACCAAAGTATATCCTCGGTTTTAAAATCCTGCCGGCAAATAATACCCGCGGGAATTACCGTTCCATAATCTATTTGCGCCGGTCCCACAATGCCACCCTGGCCACCTAGGAATATCGGTGGTTCCCGCAACATTACGCCGCGCGGCACATCACCGATTAAAGAAGGAGTCGCTTTGTCCTGCCGGGGAGTATAATTGAAATGGATGTAGGAACTGCCAACTTCACTATGATTTTTTCGGCTCGTTCCGCCAGCCATCAGGCAATCACAAAAATTAACCAGACTTCCCAACTGAACAAAAGGGAAGAGGATTGTTTGTTTCAATCCGACACAGTGGTTTCCGCCGGCTTCTTCTTCCAAAAGGCAACCTGATCGAACCTGTGCGTTGCTACCCATTGTTGATTTATTCAAAAAAACCGAATTGGTAAAGTATCCGCCTCTGAGCTCAACCGCTTCGCCCAGTTGACAATCAATTAAAGTAACAGGCGCTTCATATCCCAGTTTTACATCTTGAGCGATCAATGTATTTTCGCCGTAAATCCTTGCCGCACCATAAATTATTGAAGAACCGGCAATCCTTTCAGGATTTACCTCGTCGCCGATTTCCACAGAAAAAGGGGCCGTCATCCGGACCCCTTTTTTTAAGAGACAAATTACCTTTTGAGGTAAGGTTACAGTTTTCTTAATGGTTCTAGTCATAAATGTTTTTTAGACGGTTACTTATTATTTTTTCCACAGCTAATACCTAGTTTAGCCATTTTATCGGTAAATGTGTTACGGCTAATGCCTAGAAAAACCGCGGCCGAACTTTTTACGCCATTTGACCGGCGCAGAGCAATTTTAAATAGACCCTTCTCCACCATATTCATAACTTCTTCGTATAGCTTGCTTTTGCGATCACTGGAAGAAGATAAAAGTATGGCAATATCTTCCAGTTTTTTTTCCATTATTTCTTCGACAGCCGCATAAGGGGTTGCCTTCACATTCATAACAATTTCTGATTTATTCTGCTTTTTCGACCGCATTTTTTGAAGCTTACTCCTTTCGGACAAAATTTACTAAAAAGACAAAAGTAAATATTTAAAAAACATGATTAATCCCAAATATAAACTGATACCAATTTTAAAATTATAAAGACAGTACTGATTAGCACAGCGAACCAACACAACACTATCAAAGAACGTCGTTCGACAGGATGATCTAAATAATTCTTAACTTCCGTTTCAACTCTTTCATTGTCTAGTTTATCCACAAGAGAACGAATAAGTAAAGCATGGTTTTCTACTAAGTTGGAAAAAAAATAAAAACCCTTAGTTGTTGTTAATAGAAAATAGATTTTATTGCGTAGATTAACAACACCTAAATGCGTAATTTCCGTCCAGACAAATTCTTTTGTCCGGGAAAACTTCTCTATTTTTAAGCCCTCGTCAGTTACAACAATTTTTCTCCTTGTTGCTTCAATGGCAATAAGCAAGGTACTGGCAAAGGAGACAGCCAGAACAATTTTCTCCAAGATTTGACCTCTAAATAAACTGAGTAAAAACAATAAGAAAAGAAGAACAACGATTGTATTTAAAGGTACGAGAAATGCTCTCTTGATTTTAAAAACATTTTGCGCCATTATTTAATATCCTGATTTAATTGGTTACACAAATATGCAATATTGCTTTCCTGGAGGGTTTTACTTGCTTCTACCTGACAAAAGGTCCGCTTTTGCCGCCGCTTTTTTCTAAAAGCATGATGTCCCCGATAATTATTTTTTTATTGGCAGCTTTACACATATCGTAAATAGTCAAAGCGGCAACACTTACCGCGGTAAGGGCTTCCATTTCCACCCCGGTTTTTCCCGCAATTTGCACTTGAGCTTCTATTACAATTTGCGAGTTTTTATGATCAATATTTAGATTTACGTCAATTCCCGTTAATTGCAAAGGATGACAAAGGGGAATAAGCTCCCCCGTTTTCTTTGCGGCCATTATGCCGGCAATTTTTGCCGTTGTCAAAACATTCCCCTTGGCAATCTGGCCTTTTTCTATTAATTTCAGTGTCTGGGAATCCATTTTGACAATTCCCCGCGCTTTCGCCTTGCGGATAGTCTGAGCCTTTGCTGTGACATCCACCATTTGGACCTGGCCTTCATTATTCACATGAGATAACTTTTTCATGGCAGTTACTGACCTTGGAATTTATTGGTGGAGCTTCCTCCGGCAGGAGCCGGAGGCTCCTGATAAAAATGCGAACTTCCGCAAAGTACTGCGCATTTCTCCCCCCGACTGGAGCCAGAGATTCCAAGTCGCGGGATTGAATCAATATGATTTTTGCGGACTTTAGCATAGGCCAATTAATGAGTCAAGAAACGTAAATAATATTTTCAAGTATTATTAAACGAAATATCTTGATATAAAAATCCCGATTCGCTAGTATTTCATACCAAATTATTGTTGAAGAAGGCCCAATGTTCGTTAAAGTAATCAGTATGAGCGTTATTGGTATGGAATCATACCCCGTTTTCGTGGAGGTTGACACATCCCAAGGTTTGCCTCAATTTGCCACTGTCGGTCTGCCTGATGCTTCGGTTAAAGAAAGCAGGGACCGGATCAAGGCCGCCATAAAAAATTCCGGTTACCGTTTTCCCCGCAGTCATGTAACTATCAATTTGGCTCCCGCTGATATAAAAAAAGAAGGAACAGGTTTTGACCTTCCCATTGCTGTGGGCATTCTGGCAGCGGAAGAATTGATTAAAGAAGCCGCTTTGCAGGATTGTTTTTTTATTGGTGAGCTGTCTCTCGACGGCAGCATTAAAGGCGTAAACGGTGTCTTACCCGCCGCTTTTAAAGCAAAAGAAATAGGCATCAAATCGGTTTTTGTTCCCGAAGAAAATGCCGCGGAAGCGGCTATGGTGGAAGGAATTAATGTCTTTCCGGTAAAAACACTGCCGGATGTTGTGGAATTTTTAGCCGGCCGGAGTAATATCGAGCCGCTTTCTTTGGACATAAGTAAAATTTTCCAAAAAACCCGTAAATATGAAGTCGATTTTAATGAAATAAAAGGTCAGAAGCAGGCAATGAGAGCGCTGGAAATTGCGGCGTCAGGTGGCCATAATGTAATTATGATCGGTCCGCCCGGCTCCGGTAAAAGCATGCTGGCGAAAAGGCTGCCGACTATTTTGCCCGATCTTTCCTTTGATGAGGCAATTGAAGTTACCAAGGTTTTTTCCATTGCCGGCTTCTTGAATAAAGACGAAACACTAATGGTGGTGCGGCCGTTTCGTTCACCGCATCACACGATATCCGATGCCGGTCTGGTTGGCGGCGGCCAGACACCACGTCCGGGAGAAATAAGCCTTGCCCATCTGGGGGTGCTTTTTCTGGATGAACTTCCTGAATTCAAAAAAAACGCGCTGGAAGCCCTTCGCCAGCCTCTGGAGGACGGCACCATAACAATTACGCGTTCTTCGGTAACGGCTTCTTTCCCCGCGAAATTTATGTTGGTGGCGGCAATGAATCCCTGCCCCTGTGGTTATTTTGGCGACCGCGTCCACACTTGCCGCTGCAGCCCGCAGCAAATTCGTCAGTATCAATCTAAAATATCAGGGCCGCTATTGGATCGAATAGATTTGCATATCGAAGTGCCTTCAGTTAAATATCGAGCCCTGTCAGGTAAAGACTTGGGAGAATCTTCCGCAACGATTAGAGATCGCGTAAATAAAGCGCGTGATCTGCAAAAAAAGCGTTTCGGCCACAAAGGCATTCTGTGTAATGCCCGGATGACGGAAAAACAAATTCGGAATTTTTGTCCAATAAACGAAGAATCACATAAGCTAATCGAAATGGCCATTGAAAAATTGGGATTAAGCGCCCGGGCTGTGAACCGGATATTAAAATTATCCCGCACCATAGCTGATCTGGAAAACAAAGAAAATATTGAACCTGCTCATGTTGCCGAAGCAATTCAGTATCGAAGTCTTGATAGAAGTTTAATTTAGTGATATATTAAAGAAAAATTTTAATACCAGACCGACTTCCGGGGTAGTGAAGGATATAAGTGAGGCTGCAGCCTGGTGAAAGTGGCATTTATGGAAATTAAAATAAAAAAAGCATCACCGAAAAAAAGAAAAGATAAACCCACTGATGAATCCAAACTTGGTTTTGGCAAGGTGGTGACAGACCACTTTTTCAACATTAAATATAAAGAAGGCAAGGGCTGGTACGATCCGATAATTGAACCTTACCGTCCCTTGCAATTAGATCCGACAGCAATGTGCCTGCATTACGGCCAGGAAATATTTGAAGGTCTCAAGGCCTACCGCGGTCCAAAAGGAGAAATTTATCTTTTCCGCCCGCAGGAAAATATTAAGAGAATGAATGTGTCAGCGGAAAGGCTCTGCATGCCACCGATGGATGAGGAAATTTTTCTGGAAGCTATTAAGAAACTGGTTATTCTGGAAAAGGACTGGATTCCCCGCGGCGAGGGAACATCTTTATACATTCGTCCGACCATGATTGCCACTGAAGCGGCGTTAGGCGTTCATCCGGCCAATGAATATCTCTTTTTTATCGTGGTGGGGCCGGTGGGGACTTATTATCCGCAGGGATTTTCGCCAACTAAGATGTTTGTGTCGCAGGAGCATGTGCGCGCGACAAAAGGCGGCACTGGGCACGTCAAGGCGGCGATCAACTACGCCGCGAGCCTTTTTGCCTCCCGCATTGCCACGAACAAGGGTTATACTCAGGTTTTATGGCTGGACGCCATTGAAAACAAATATATTGAAGAGGTGGGTACCAGCAATATCTTTTTCGTAATTGGCGATGAACTGATTACACCGCCTCTGGCCGGAACAATCCTTCCGGGAGTTACCCGCAATTCGGTGATCAAGCTGGCCAGACATTTAAAGATTAAGGTTGCGGAGAGGCCGATAACTATTCACGAAGTAATTGAATCATCTAAAAACGGAAAGCTTCAGGAAGCTTTTGCCTCGGGAACGGCGGCAATTATCTCGCCAGTTGGTCAGATTCATTACAGCGGCAAAGATTATTTAATCAATGGCGGAAAAACAGGGCCAATGGCGGAAAAGCTTTACAACGAAATCCTGCAAATTCAATATGGATTGAAAGAAGATCCCTTTGGCTGGCGCGTTAAAATTACGGGTTAGAATGGAAGCGCAAAAGATTTTATAGTGGATCCCCCGGCCAGAGCCGGGGGATTCCAAATCGCGAAATTAATTTTCCCCTTTGATACGGGTACTTGGATTTGTATTCCACAAGACTGTGGAAATGGTTGTTGATAACCTTGTTGATAATCTTCGTAAGTGCGTAATTGTTACGATTTTACACCAAATTGCCTAAGGTTTGAGCAACTAAAATATTAAATATAATCAATAACTTATTAATATAGCCTTTTATCATCGTCACTTATGCAGCAAGGACAAAGACAGATATAAACTTCATAGGAAAAAGTGTGCCATCTGTGGCCGGTTTTTTATAAAAAAATGGTAAAAAAATTTATTAAAATAATTAAGCTATTTACGACAACAGAGATTGGTCTTTGCCTTATTTTATCGCTGATAGCTCTACCTGAGTTTGTTTTTGCTGGGGAACTTCCAGTGGTTGGCGATATTGCGCAAAAGATTCAGAGCTCTTATGAGAAAGCAAAAGACCTGAAAGCTGATTTTATTCAGGAAGCGACCATAAAATCAATCAAGAAAACAGAAAGGGAAGAAGGTCGGGTTTTTTTTAAGAATCCAAAGAATATGCTTTGGGATTACACAAAACCAAAAGGTAAAAAACTGGTAATTAATAGTCAAACGTCGTGGCTTTACCTTGCCGGGGAAAAGGTTGCCTACACGCAGAAATCAGAAAATATTTTTCAATCCAAAACATTGATTAGTTTTTTTTCCGGGTCGGGAAAATTAAAAGATGATTTTATAATCAAATATGCCGAACCCAAAGCTTTGGACAAGGACGGAAATTATTTGCTTGTGTTAATTCCCCGGGAAAAAACTGCTGCCTGTAATTTAGTAAAACTTTCAGTCGACAAAAATAATTTTAATATTTTGCAGGTAAGCTTCGATGATGCTTTTGGCAATTCCACCACTCTGAAATTTTTCAATATTTCCATAAATACAGGACTTTCACAAAAAATATTCCAATTCAAGCCTCCGGCGGGAGTGGAAGTTTTCCAAATGAATTAAGATTTTGCTTTTTAAGCATATTTTTCTATTTTTATTCTAAATGAAAAAGAGTATTAATGTACCGGAAATTGGAAAATATCAGCTTGGTATATTAAATGTCGGGCAGCATAGATAAAATAATTGCTAATAGAAATCTTTAAGCATAAGTAAAAAGAAGTGAGAAGAAAATGGAAGTAACTTCAAGTATATATCATGGAGATAGCAAAGAGGTTTTAAAACTACTTCCGGCTGATTATGTTGATCTCATAGTGACATCACCACCTTATGCAGACCAACGAAAAAACACGTATGGTGGCATTCACCCTGATCAATACGTAAAATGGTTTTTGCCTATTTCAGAACAGCTTTTACGTGTGCTCAAGCCTTCGGGGACTTTTATTCTCAATATCAAGGAAAAAGTGTTTATATGAGTTACGAAGGTAAAATGCTTAAAGATTTGGCTATGCCATCGAGAAAGAAAGTTGAAGAAGCTTTGCTGAAAACTTTGTTTAAACATAATGGTGTAATAAAAGAGTTTGCCACTGGTGAAGAAATCGTAAATGAAATAGCTGATGAATTTATTTTAAACAAAAATCAGAAAACTGCTGTTTTAGAAAGAATTTATCGTAAAGAAAATAGGATTGTAAAAACACCACTTTGGCATCGTTTACTCTATCGAGCTGCTGATTCGTTAGCAAAAGAAAAATTGGTTTCAAGACCAACATCAACAATTCTTCTGACAAGCAAGAAAGAATGGATGCTAACTGAAAATGGCTTTGATGAGGCATTGAAGATTTTGAATATTCCTAAAACACAAAAAGAATTTCTTCCAACAAAATCCTTTGAAGTTCAAAAAATTGTAAAGAAACTTATTGAAACACCTCGACCTGCAAATTATAATCCATTTGATAAAGAAAAGAAAGTCGCAAAGGTTACCAGAGAATCAACAATCAGAACAAGAGGTTTTCGTCAAGCGGTTATAGAAGCATATGATTACAAGTGTGCTTTTTGTGGAATGAAAATTAAAACTCCAGATTCTTTATTGTGGGAAGTTGAAGCTGCACATATTGTTCCTAATAGTGAAAAAGGGAAAGATGATATTTTAAATGGGTTGTCTTTATGTCATCTGCATCATTGGGCTTTTGATGCTGGATGGTTCACATTGCAAGATGATTTTAGAATTCAAGTTTCCCCCAAAGTAAATTCTTTACCTTCCGATTTTGGCAGAATGGGAGATTATGATTTCATAAGAGTATTATCCAGTAAAAATTCGAAAATGCTTCTTCCGAAAAGAAAAGAAATTTACCCTCATCAAAATGCAATTAGTTGGCATCGTGAAAATAAATTTTTCACGTAATGGAGTTTAAAAATGAAAAGTGGCAAAATCATTTACTCACTCAATGTCGAAGATATTCAAACGGTGGCTCTTCAAGAGATAGAGAGAAATTTAACGCCGGAAGAAATTGAAAAAATAAAATATTCCATCGCTGACAAGATAAATTGGTTTGATGCAATTGCTAATTCAATAAATGAAAAACTCAAAGTATAATCACCTCGAAAATGATAGCAGATTTTAAAACTGCAAAAAAGGCACTGAGAACCAGCAACTCAAAATTGAACATCATTGCTGTAAATGGTTGTTGTTACGGCAGGGACAACAAACCGGATAAAGGTGATTATTTCAAGTATTGTGGTCAGCGTTTTTGGGAGTTTATTTCCGGTGACAGTGATCTTTTTACAGAAATTATTGAACCACTTGGGCATAAAGCCAAGGAAAAGAATGATGTTTTCATAGAATCATATTCGCAAATGATTAATAAATTCACTAGAGAGTTTGCCAACGTATTTTGCAGAGATAATGGTGAAATTGACTGGGATAAATTGGTACGTTTCAACTCTGCAACAGAAGAACCCAAGAAAAGAAAATAAAAAATGCCCAACAAGCCGTTGCACTGGATCGGCGCGCACGCGCGGCTCCCCATGAGCTTTGGTGTTGTCCACTAAAAAAACCCATCACACTTAATCAAAGGGATTGTCTCTGTCAAAATCTGGGGTTAACTCGTAGTCGTTAACTTCCTGAACAAAGACATTATTGAAACCTAACTTCAGAGCATAATCCAGAACCTGTTCATACTCACTTTTTGTGATTCTGTGCCCTAAAATTGGATGATGGCGCACCTTGGCAATTGGTGTGTATTGAGACATAAGGCTTAAAAAAACCGACGTGGATATTTCTTTTTTGATTAGTCTTAAAACTTCTTTGGAGTTTTCTATTCTGCCGGGCAAAACTAAATGGCGAATAATTATTCCTTTCTGCGCGATACCGTTTTTCATCTCCAGACCATCTCCGACCTGGCTCATCATTTCTTTTAAGGAATCCAAAGCAAAACGAGGATATTCCGACGCTGATGAAAACATGATGCCGTCTTCTTCCAGACCGTATTTAAAATCCGGCAGATAAATATCCACCATGCCGTCGAGCAAACGAATAACATCAGGATTTTCATAGCCGCCGCAATTGTAAACAAACGGCACCGTAAGCCCCTGCATGCGCGCCATGCACAGAGCCTCCATGACCAGAGGTGTCTGCGGCGTCGGCGTTACCGGCTCGACATTGTGACAGCCGTTTTTTTGAAGATCCAGCATGACCTTTGTCAGTTGCAATACCGTTAGATTACGCCCCTGCGCTCTGTGGGAAATTTGATAGTTTTGGCAATAGATGCAACCCAGGTTGCATGAAGAAAGAAAAATTGTCCCGGCGCCGCGAGTTCCGGAAAGAGGTGGCTCTTCGCCGTGATGCGCCAGCGCGCAATCCATGACGATATCGGCAGGCAGACGGCAATAGCCCAACTCGCCTTTTGTCCGGTCAACCCGGCAGGCGCGCGGACAAAGCGTGCAGGATTTGTAAAGATTGAGAAGGGTTTGAATAATCATCGCCAACCGTCTTAAACCTTAAAACTTAAATCTTACAGTTTTTCTACCACGTCTCTGAGCTTTCCGCTCTCCACCAGTTCTATAAATTCTTCGCCCAGCGGCGCTGATAATTCCACAGCTTTGCGCCAGTTTTTAATCCTTGTTTCCTGATCGTTAATGAAGGTGATAAAATCCGTGCGGTCGGGAACTTTTTCACCCGGAAGATCTTCGATAAAGCTTTGCGAGGGAAAGACCATTAAAACATTGCTCAATGTTTCCGCATCCGGCACGCGGCGCACTATTTTTTTATCCAGCCACCCCGGAATGATGCGTTCCTGATGATGGAAAAAAAGTACTATTTCATTTTCTTTAGCGGCAAACTGGTGTGTAAGATGATAATCAATAAGCCCGCCATCCCGATAAACGCCGCGCGGAGCTCCATAAACATCACACACACCATTAATTACAATAGGGATGGCGCCTGAAGATAAAACCGCGTTTTTAAAATTAACTTCATTTATCTGCACGTAATTGCCGCGGAATTGCGGTTGAAAACAAAAGGACGGCGGCTTGGAGCCATTATAAAACACAACCCTTTCCGCGAAACGGTAGATATTATTACGGTTGAAATAATTAAAGACATAACAAGTTATCAGACCAATTTTTTGCATCCAGTGATTTTCAAAAGCCACAAGGCCGCGCGCCCGGGCGGTAATTACAACAAGACGATATTTTTTATTAGCCAGGGCAAAAGGCAGTGCATCGTCTTTCAGATATTCATTAATGACGCCGGTTAGTTTTTCCAGTATGGTCGCCGGTGTATCTTTTTTGGAGTATCTTATGTTAATATACGCATCCAAGAGTTTATTGTAAGATTTAATGGCCTCCGGCTGCAGCCAGGCAGCAAAGCGAAAGGCACCCGCGGAGGAACCGATCAGATTAACAGCGTTTGAGCGGCCTAAAATGCCGCTTTTAAGGAGAGTTAAATCAAAGCCGCTGGCAATCAGCCAGCGAGGTCCTACCGCCGGTCCAAAATAAGTGGAGACAGAATCAAAATTAAATCCGCCATCCTTGATGATGTTGTAAATTCTACTTCCAGCTTTGATTAGTATTCGGCTCATATTTATTCAGGCAAAGACCTTGACACGTAAACTTTTGTTTTGTAGACTGACATCAGTAATTCTTGTTGTTAAAGACTGAAAATAATCAAATTCTTTAAATATTTGTTATCTGTTTAAGTGGGGCAGTTTTTATCAATAATTGACGAAAATGCAAGAAAATTTATAGTGAGACTCAAATTTCAACAACGAAGTGCATTGAAATTTGTAAGTCGAACTATCCCGCGAAGCGGAGTATATACTAACCCGTAGTTTATTGCGAAATAGGGTTCCAAAACTTGCTTTGGGATTACAATAATATTTTTGATTTTAAAGGACAAGCGGTGGATATAAAAAACTCAATAAAACAAATTGCTCAAGACGCGGCATTAGCGGCGCGAAAACTTTCCCGTATCACATCGACGGAAAAAAATAACGCCCTTTTGCAAATGGCGGATGAACTGGAGAAGAATTGTAAATTTCTGCTAGCGGAAAATGCCAAGGATGTGGCCAAAGCTAAAAAATCAGACATCTCCCAAGCCATGCTGGAACGTCTTACCCTGAAAAAAGCCACAATTGAACAGATGGCCAAAGGATTAAGAGAAGTGGCAGCTTTGCCCGATCCCGTCGGCAAAGTAACGTCCATGTGGCGCAGACCCAACGGGCTGTTAGTCGGCAAGATGCGTATTCCTCTGGGGGTTATCGGCATCATTTACGAATCCCGTCCTAATGTTACGGTAGACGCCTCCGCTCTTTGCCTCAAATCAGGCAATGCCGTAATTTTGCGGGGAGGTTCCGAATCAATCAAATCCAATTTGGCCATTGCTTCCGTCCTGCAAGGAGTCTTGCGGAAAACGTCCCTGCCCGTAAACGCGATTCAAGTCATTCCGCTGGTTGACCGCGAAGCTGTTTCAGAAATGCTGCAATTGGATGAGTACATTGATTTAATAATTCCCCGCGGTGGAGAGGAATTGATTCGCGCCGTAGTCGCTCAATCCAAAATACCGGTAATCAAGCACTACAAGGGAGTCTGCCATGTTTTTGTGGATGCGCAAGCCGACATGGACATGGCTGTCAATGTGTGTTTGAACGCCAAAACTCAGCGTCCCGGTGTGTGCAATGCCCTGGAAACTTTACTGGTGCATAAAGATATTGCCGGTAAATTTCTGCCGCAGGCGGCGAATAAATTTAAAAAAGCCGGAGTCGTGATAAGAGGATGTGAAAAAACAAGATCGATTTTAAAAAATATTGAAAAAGCGTGTGAAAATGATTGGTACGCGGAATATCTTGATTTGATTCTAGCCGTAAAGGTTGTGGAGAACATTGATGAAGCTATCGCGCATATTGAAAAATACGGTTCTTTACATACGGAATCAATAATCACGAATGATTATGCCAATTCTCAACGTTTTTTGAACGAGGTCAATTCTTCGACCGTGCTGGTCAACGCTTCGACCCGTTTCAGCGATGGTTTTGAACTGGGACTGGGCGCAGAAATCGGCATCTCCACGACAAAGCTTCACGCTTTCGGCCCTATGGGGCTGGAAGAATTAACGACAACAAAATTTATTATTTACGGTAACGGGCAGGTGCGAACATGAGATGGGGACTTTTTGGAGGAACTTTTGATCCGATTCATTTCGGCCACTTACGGGGCGCGGAAGAAATGCTGGAAATTTTTAATTTGAATCGCATAATTTTTGTTCCTTCATCCCGGCCGCCGCATAAACTGGAGGCGGAAATCACGGCTTTCAATCATCGCGAGCACATGATTCGTCTGGCAATCGAAGACAATGTTAATTTTTCTTTTTCCGAAGTGGAGAAATTACGCGCCGGCAAGTCTTATTCCGTGGAAACAGTGGAATATATTCTCAATAAGTACATGGAGGATCTGGAGTTGTACTTCATAGTCGGTCAGGATGCTTTTCAGGCTATCACTACATGGAAAGACTGGGAAAGGCTTCTGCTGTTGTGCAATTTTGCCGTGATGACTCGTCCCGGCTATGAAAATGTTAAATTGGACGGTATCCTGCCGAAGGACTTTGTTTCCCAATTTACTTACGATGAAAAAATTGACGGATATAAAGGCCCGACCGGCCACACCATATATTTCCGCCATGTAAGCTTTTTGGACATTTCTTCTTCTCACATGAGAGAGATGATTAAAGCGGATAAATCCATAAGATATCTTACACCGGATAAAGTCAGACAGTACATCGCCAAGAACTCTTTATATAAAAAATCCTGATAAGGCTTAACCAAGCACTAAAATAAACGTAAAATTTTTGAAGGAGAAATATATGACATATAAATTTGTTGAACTGGAGATTAAGGATTACATCGCTACTGTCACCATGGCCAGAGAGAAAAGTTTGAACGCTTTGAGTCTGGAATTTGCTTCGGAGATTGCAGATGTATTCAAAAAAATGGGAGCTATGGATGAGGTAAGGGCAATTATTCTGCAAAGCAAAGCCAGAATTTTTTGCGCTGGTCTGGATTTAATAGATGCCGCTTCGAATTTCAGTGATTCGGCCAGAGGCGCTTTCGATGCCATAAAAAAATCCCAGTCATTGTTTGATTGCTGCAACGCCATCGAGGAATGTCCTAAACCGGTAATTGCGGCCGTACATAGCAAGTGCATCGGTGCCGGGCTTGATATGATTTCCGCCTGCGATATTCGCCTCTGCAGTGAAGACGCTATTTTCTGTCTCAAAGAAGCCAACATTGGATTGGTTGCCGATATGGGTGTTCTTCAGCGGCTTCCCCTGATAATCGGCCAGGGATTTGCCAGAGAGATGGCTTATACAGCGGGGAACTATTCCGCGCGGAAAGCTGAGAAAATGGGTCTTGTCACGGAAGTTTATGCTGATAAAGACGCTCTTATGTCAGCCGCACTACAATTGGCGAAGCAGATAACCGCAAATGCTCCACTTGCCATACAGTGCACAAAAGAGGTTCTTAACTTCAGCCGCTATACAAACGTTAATGAAGGCATGGCTTTGGCAATACAAAAGAACATGTTTTTAATGACATCGGTAGATTTGAAAGAAGCCTTTACAGCTTTTATGGAAAAAAGAGCGCCGGATTTTAAAGGTAAATGAATGCCAAGCCGCCTTCATTCGGCTATCTTTGTTGGCGTTGTCGTCGGCTTCCTCAACGTATGTATAATACGCTTCGTCGCCTCCTTCTAGCCGCCTCGATATCCTTTTGAATGCGACTTGGCATGGATGGATATAAAAACTATATTATTGCTCAAATACCAGCGAAGAACAAATTCCAAATATCAAGTTTTTGACATAAAATCACTGTATGAAAAAAATTGATTCAATATTCATAGACAAATGGGAACCACAATATGATGAAATTGTATCTGATCAAGAGGAATACATAAATCTTATAAATATAGTAGGTTCTGAAACACGAAACCATCAGACGATTTCTCTTGAAACTTTTGAAAGGATAATAAATTGGAAATCTCCACGTGCGAAAGGGAAGATAAATTGGATTGACTATGTACGTTATCAAAAAGCTTTCAAACAAATTATCAACCCTGCTCAAATCAGCAAGATGAATGTTTTGGTTGTCCTGCCTGGAATAGGGGCACCTGTAGCCTCAGTGATTTTGCATTTTATCTTTCCTTCGACATACCCAATTTATGATTTCAGGACAGTAGAGGTTCTTAACTATTTCGGTTATCTTTATAGAAAAACAGTCAGTCTAGTTCGTTATGCTGAATTTTATGAGGCAATACACCGGTTACAAACCGAAAATGTTTATTATGACTTGAGGCAAATTGACCGGGCACTTTTCGCTTTCCACAAAATAAATTTTAGTCATAAGAAGAAATATAGCGCCTTGTGCCGTCCGGTTAAGAAAATAACTTTAGGCGATAATCCTATAATTACCACGGTACAAAAACAAAGAAGTGGAACAATACCTGATATCGTTAAGACTATATGCGAAAAACTTGGAGTAAACGGAAAGGTAATCGAGCGGAACGATATTATTAACGAGGCGGTAAAAAATGGTCTTAATAAAAGCTCAGTCCTGCCAGCAGATTACTGTGATAACACTCAAACCGGAAAATATTCAAAACATTCTTTTTTGCATTCTATTGGTCAGGGTAGATATATTTTATCAAAGTTCAAGTCGCAAAGGGCTTAAATTAAATTTCCAACCATGGGGGGGAGGGACAACGCCAAATAAAATAAAAACTAGATTCCCGCCTTCGCGGGAATGACACTTTTTCTTTTTTGACATTCCGGAATCCAGAGAGAAAAATAAAAGCAGCGCGTTTTCAGAACGCGCCGCTCAGTTGGTGTACAGTTTTTCGATTTCATCTTTGTATTTCTCAAAGACAATCCTGCGCTTTAATTTCAAAGTCGGTGTCAGTTCACCTGTCTCGACGCTGAAGGCTTTGTCTAGTACCTTATAGTACTTGATTTGTTCGTAACGAGGCAGCGTTTCGTTGACCTCATCCACCCGTTTTTTGATCATTGCCAGGATCTGTTCATTTGCGACAAGATCCTGATCCGAAGATGCCGGGATGCCGTTGTGCTTGGCAAAACGTTGAAGTTCTGAAAAATCGGGAACGATAAGAGCGCAGATATATTTCTTCGCGTCACCGAGGAGGCAGGCCTGATCTATATAAGGCTTACCTGTCAGCGCTAGTTCAATCGGGTGCGGTGCAATATTCTTGCCGCCCGAAGTTACAAAGAGCTCCTTCTTGCGGTCAGTAATCAGGAGAAAGCCGTCCTTATCAAATTCACCGATATCGCCGGTCTTGAACCACCCGTCCTCAGTGAATGACTCGGCTGTCGCTTCCGGTAAATTCCAGTATCCTTTGAATACCTGAGGGCCCTTGACAAGAATTTCGCCATCCTCAGCGATTTTTTCCTCCGTCCAGAGAGCCGGTTTGCCGACGGTGCCGGGCTTGATCTGCATTTGATAGGCAACGGTATTATAAGCCAGCGAAAGTCCCAGCGAACGGATCGGATTGGTATAAGGCG
>Ga0209777_10003343_pt1 | contig 19965 bp, 20 predicted proteins | sample FrelakmetHBP12HB_FD_187147 | JGI IMG/M metagenome (GOLD analysis project Ga0209777, IMG submission 187147) | Freshwater lake sediment microbial communities from the University of Notre Dame, USA, for methane emissions studies -HBP12 HB (SPAdes)... | ecosystem: Environmental > Aquatic >...
ATCCATTTCGGCATGTGGAGGCGGCTCAGGTGCGGCTGGCAGAGGAGGGATCACAGGGTTATGTTGGGGGCCATTTGGAGGAAAGTCCCAAGCGAGAGGCTCAAAGGGATTGCCGATGACGAGAGGCGCATGTGGTTGCAATGGATTGTTGTCTCTGTTTTGTTGTGGAGCTATGACCTCTCTTCGGATGGCTTGGATTGCCGCGTCCCTATTATTTTGTGCAGGATTTCTTCTGGGTGGTCGCTGAAACGCGGCGATAATGGGATGGCAACATTCAATGAAGGCTTCAAGAATTGGATTCATATCTACCTCCTTTATTAATTTAAGTTTTTTATGACTTTTTAAATTATAATAAGATATAAATTAAAAGTAAAAACAATTTTGACTTTCTTGCTTTTCAAAAACAATTTATGCTCGGAATTAATAAGTATTTATTTTATTATGTTGTTACTTGTATGGAAAATAGAGACGAATTGCTGACTTATCCACAAATTTTAGAAAAGCTCTATGGAGTGAGCCGTTTCCCAAAAAAGCATGTAGGGCTTTGGCGCATGGAAGCCCTTTTGGAGAAACTAAAAGGACCTCACACACATTATCCTTCCATTCATGTGGCAGGCACGAATGGGAAAGGCTCAACTGTTACAAAAATTGCAGTAAGTTTTCAAAAAGCAGGCTATCGAGTAGGCCTTTACACCTCTCCTCATATCAGCACCTTTCGAGAGAGGATTTCAATTAATGGAGAGTTGATATCTGAGCAAGATATAGTCCGGCTTTTCAATCCGATTTTTTCTCACGGAAATACTCTGCTTGAACCACCTACTTTTTTTGAGTTGGTGACGGCGTTGATGTTTGCCTATTTTTCTGAACAAAAAGTTGACCTGGCGGTCATTGAAGCGGGGTTAGGAGGGCGCCTCGATGCAACGAATGTGGTCAAGTCATCTCTTTCTGTCATCACATCAGTCAGTCTCGATCATACTGCTATTTTGGGAGATTCTATCGAAAAAATTACCTTTGAGAAGGCTCATATTGCAAAGCCGAAGACCCCTTTAGTTATCGGGCCAAATGTTCAAAAAGAGCTCGTGATGCCAATAGCAGGCAAGATCGGCGCTTCAGTTTTTCAAGTCAAGGGCAGTTTTCAGAATTTCGAAGAGGAAAATCGTGCTGTTGCACGGCAAGCGTGTGAAATGTTGAGTTTGCCCCAAGAGGCAATTGTTAAGGGGAGTCTTGCCCTCCCTCCCTGTCGCTTTGAGAGGGTTCCAGACCATTTGCTTCTCCGGCGGCAGCAAAAAAAACCCTTCGGCGTGATCCTCGATGTGGGGCACAATCCTGATGGTATTGAGAAACTGTTTTTGAGGGTAGAAAGAGAATTTGGATCGAGGAGCGTCCATGTCGTTTTTGGTGCGTGCCAAGACAAAGATTTTATCAAATGTCTCGAAACAATATTGAAGAAAGCAAAAAAAGTTACTTTTGTCCAAGCACGCCTGGGGCGTGCAGCAGGGTGTGACTTGCTTTTACAAGCGGCGAGGCCTTTTCAATGCGCTGGACAAGAGCTCGAAGTTTCGACCTCAGTTGAGCAAGGAATAGAAAAAGCCTTTGCTGCAGCTTCCCAAGAAGAGGCTCTTCTCATTATCACAGGCACTTTTTTCATCATGGGCGCAGCGCGAGCCTTTTTGGGTTTTCATGACGATCAAGATCCACTAGATTTAAATGAAACAATATTGCAGAAATAGGGTATGACTGAATTTTTCTTTTGGCCTGCGGTTGTTTTAATTGGTGTTGTCGTTATCGTGATGAGTGCGAAATTCCTTTTTCGCATTGCTCTTTTCATGATAGCTGTCTTAATCATTTGGTATTGCCTTCATATCGTTGGCCTTGCGCCCTCTCCGGTTCAATATTTTGATCAGTTTCCTCAGAGTGAAGAATATGGTAGTCGAGATCTCTTGAAAAAAATAAAAGAAATTTAAAACCTCGAGACTGTGAACATTTTTTATTGCGAACAGTTTTCAAATCCTCTATGATTTCTGGCGTTTTTGGGATATTAGCTCAGTTGGTTAGAGCGCCACGTTGACATCGTGGAGGTCAGCTGTTCGAGCCAGCTATATCCCATTTTTTTTGTAAGTGGTCGACGTTTGAAAGGTCGGCAATGCGGTGAAGCTATAGGAATTTGCTCGAGAGAATTCCGAGAACACATTTTTTACTAGAAACAGTTTTGCCATTTCGTGTAGAAAGAGAAGTTAGCTCGAAAAATTGCACCAAAAGTTTGGTGTAGTAAATGTAAACAAGGAGATTAAAAAAGCTTTGAGAGTCAATCAGGAAATAAGAGCCCGCGAGCTTCGGGTCATAAGCTCTTCTGGCCAACAGCTTGGAGTTATGTCTCTTCAGCAAGCCTTAAACCTTGCTCAACAAGAAGGCTCCGATCTCATCGAAATCGTTCCAACAGCCGTTCCTCCCGTTGCCAAAATCATGGACTGGGGAAAATATCGCTACGATCAGACAAAACGGGAAAAAGAGAATAAGAAATCTCAACATCAGATGAAGGTGAAAGAGGTCAAACTCTCTCCCAACATTTCCGAACATGACCTTCAAGTAAAACTGCGCCAGGCAAAAGATTTTCTAGAAAAAGGCGATAAGGTCAAAATCACCCTCTTCTTCCGCGGTCGCGAAATGGCCCATACTTCAGTGGGGCACAAGGTCATGCAAGATTCTCTTGTTCAACTTGAAGAAGTTGCCATGATCGAATCGCCACCAAAGATGTTTGGAAGAACACTTCTTGCTGTATTAGCACCCGGGACAAAGAAAAAAGCAGCAAAAACTTAAAAAAAAAGATCTTCCGAAATATTTATCTTTGGCGGTGGTATGCGCTTTGTTCTTTTTTTTCTTCTTTTTGCAACTCCTCTTTTTTCCACCATCGCCGAGATAGATACCTTCGAAGAGATTTTGGCTTATACTCACTCTGTGGAGCCTAAAAATTCCCTTGTTTTAGTCGATATTGATGACACGGTTTTAGAAATTCGCACTCAACTTGGATCTCACTCCTGGTGTCGATGGCTCATAGACTATTTTGAAAAAAAAGGAATGACCCATTGGCAGGCCATTGTGGTTGAAAACAACCTCTCAGCTGGCATTAACCCACAGCTTCCAGTACAAGTCGTTGATGAAAAAGCACCAGCTATCGTCGCAAAACTACAAAAAATGGATTTTCCTGTTCTTGGACTAACGGCGCGCTTAACGACGCAAGTTGGCGAGACGATGGTCCAGTTACGGAGTTGTGGTTATCAGTTGCAGCATCCTCTGTGGCCAAAAGAGCCACACTGGTTTTTAACTGTTCCTCAAGCTCTTTATCACGATGGCGTCATATTTTCGACCAGATGGCATAAAAAATCTGAGGCTCTTTTTGACTTTTTGGAGTTTTTACATTTTCATCCAACGACAATTTTTTTTATTGATGACACGCTTTCCAACCTCCAAGATTTAGAAAAAGCCTGTTTGGACGCTCATATTGACTTTGTGGGGCTTCATTTTTCAAAATCAGATGAAAGAGCCAAAAACTTTAATCTTCAAATAGCCTTGGTTCAATGGAATGCACTCCCAAAGATATTATCTGATAGAGAGGCCGGCGCGATTTTAGACGCCAAAAAGAGTGGAAAATAACTCTTTTGGCTCTTGCCAAGAGATCGGCTTTTGTGCTACAATCCTTGCGATTTTTTAGGAGATATGCTGTGCCCAAGATGAAAACAGTAAAAGCAATCAGTGCCCGTTTTAAAGTTACGGGGACAGGGAAGTTGAAGCGCAGACGAGCCGGAAAGCGCCATCTTCTTACAAAAAAATCATCAAAAAGAAAACATTACCTCTCAACACCTTCACTTGTAGATGACGGGCAGCTTCGCATGTATAAGAAGCTGATGGGTGTTTAGAGACAAACGGAGTAAAGGACAATGGTACGAGTCAGTTGCGCGGCAGCTTCGAGACGCCGCAAAAAGAAAGTGTTTAAGTTAGCTAAAGGCTTTTGGGGAGATCGAAAGAACCATTTGCGCCAGTCGATGGACGCTGTCATGCGCGCGATGGCTTTCAATTATGTCCACCGAAAGAAACGAAAAAGAGAGTTTCGCAATCTTTGGGTTATACGACTCGGGGTTGCCTCGAAGATTAATGGAGTGCCCTATAACAAGCTCATCTGCGGTCTGAAAAAGAGTCAATGTGAGCTCAATCGAAAAATGTTATCAGAGCTTGCCATCTTCGACCCACAGGCTTTTGCCTCTGTTGTCGAAACGGCAAAAAAAGCACTCTAGTTTGTTTTTTTAAGGTTTAGTTTTCTAGGCAAAAACCCGAGTCAATGACTCGGGTTTTTTTATGAAGAGGGATAGCATGAAAGAGGCCGCAAAAGAGATCCAAAACCAGTTTTCAGCTGAGATACAACAGGTCAAAACAAGCTCCGATCTTGAAGCGATAAAAATCAAATTTTTGGGCAAAAAGGGACTTCTTCAATCCCTTATGGGAAAGCTCCGAGATGTTGCCCCCGAGGATAAGCCACAGGCTGGAAAGTGGATCAATGAGCTCAAAGTGGCCATTGAGCAGGCGCTCCTTTCAAAAGAGTGTGAGCTCATCGAGGCAGCAGAAAAAGAGCAGATCAAATCGGAAAAGATTGATGTTTCCTTGCCAGCAAGACGCCGCACTCCTGCCTCCAAACATCCTGTGTATGCCAAGTTAGATGAGATCGTCGACATCTTTGTCTCGATGGGCTTTTCAGTTTTCACGAGCCCTGAAATTGAGACAGATTATTATAATTTTGAAGCCTTGAACTTCCCTGCAGACCATCCTGCGCGCGATATGCAGGACACCTTTTATATCGAACCCAATGTTCTGCTGCGCACCCACACGTCCCCCGCTCAGATCAGAGTTTTGCAAACGATGAAGCCGCCAATTCGAATTGTTTGCCCAGGGCGCTGTTATCGAAATGAGACCGTCAGTAGTCGCTCCCACGTCTTTTTCCATCAGGTAGAAGGATTTTATGTCGCCGAATCGGTCTCGTTTCAAGACTTCTTTGCCACCATTTCTGAATTTTTGAAAAAGCTCTTTCAGAAAGAGGTGAAGGTGAGAGTGAGACCCAGCTATTTTCCTTTCGTTGAGCCAGGCGTCGAGGTTGATTGTACCTGCTTTTTATGCGAAGGAAAGGGTTGCTCTGTGTGCAAAAGATCTGGTTGGCTGGAAGTGATGGGCGCTGGAATGATCCATCCCCATGTGCTGGCCAATTGTGGGCATGATCCAGAAGTGTATTCTGGCTTTGCTTTTGGTATGGGTATTGAGAGATTGACGATGGTCCAAGAGGGCGTCTCCGATATCCGCACCTTCTTCGAAAATGATATGCGCTTTTTAAGGCAGTTTCCTTCCTAGTAAGAGGATTTATGGAAAGAGAGTGGCAGATAGCAAAAAAAGCTGGTCCTTCGTCACTCATATTCTTTTTAAAAGATGCCCTGAGAAGTTACTCTGCAAAAAAAATTAAAGGATTTATCGATTCTGGTTTTTGCTTTATCAACAATAAGAGAGAGCGTTTTTCGAATCGAGTCGTAAAAGGCGGCGATCAGATCAAGCTCGTTGTTCCAGAACAAAAAGAAGAAGAACCGCAAGAGAAGATCATCTATGAAGATGAGTCAATAATAGTCTATAACAAGCCTTGTGGCATTTCCTGCGATACAAGATTCGAAAAAGAGATAGGCGCTTTTTTGCTCCATCGCCTTGATAAAGACACCTCAGGGGTTTTACTCTTTGCTAAATCTTTAAAAGCACTTGGAATTCTCGAAGAACAGTTTCGAAAAAGAATGGTCGAAAAAGAATACATAGCTATATGTGAAGGCTCATTTCCCAAAAAAGAGGGGAGGATTGAAAATTGGATTGGCCCTGGTGTTCGCTTTGCAGGGCAAACACTGAGACGGGTTTGTCAGAAAGGCGAAGTTGGCCAGTTTGCTGTGACAGACTATCTCCTTGTCAATAAAGGAAAAAAGGCCTCTTTAGTGAGACTTTTCCCCAAGACAGGAAGAACTCATCAGCTAAGAGTCCATATGAGCTTTTTAGGCCATCCTATCGTCGGCGATCGCCTTTATGGAAAAAGGCTTTTTAAAGAAGCTTCAAGGCTCTTTTTGCATGCTAAAAAGATATCCTTTTTGCATCCCATTACTGGGAAAAGAATTTCATTTGTTGCTCCTTTGAGCCCATTATTTCAAAAGGTTATAGAAGATTTATGCGCGCCCTTATCATAAAATTATCAGCCTTGGGCGATATTGTGCAGACCTATCCTGTTCTTTCATATTTGAAGAAAATCGACCCCTCTATGGAAATTGATTGGGTTGTCGATAGCCAGAATGCAGCTCTTGTGAAATCTCACCCTTTTGTTTCAAAAGCCCTTGAAATCAATGCCAAAGATTGGAAGAAGCATCCTTTTAGCCTCAAAACCTATCGTGATGGGCGCACTTTTTTAAAAGATTTTCGAAAGACTCATTATGATGTTGTTTTCGACCTTCAAGGAAATTCAAAATCGGCTCTCATCACCTTTTTTGCAAAAGGAAAAACGAAAGTTGGATTTGGCTGGCATAGTGCTCCTGAAATTATTAACTGCTTTTTTACAAGTTGTCATGCTAATCCTCCGCGAGGCCAGAATATCCGACGTGATTATCTCTATATTGTGCAGAACTTCTTTCACGATTTCTCCTCGCTTCCTATGGAGAAAATATTGTTGAAACTGTCTCAGGAAGAAGAGGCGCAGCTTTCTCATTTCATGAGCCAAGTCCCTCACAATAGCTGGCTCATTTGTCCCTATTCTATCTGGCAGTCAAAACAGATCCCACATCATAAGCTGAAGCGGTTTTTGCAGCTTGCTGATCGTGCTTTTTCTCCTTATTTTCTGTTCATGTCTGGTTCTGCAAAAGAGCGGAAAATGGCAGAAAAGCTTAAAGAGGCGTTCCCAAATTCTATCATATGCGATAGGTTGCCTCTTCCTGTTGTGCAGCATATTATGAGCCGTGTTGGCCTTGTCATTGGCATGGATTCTTTGCCATTACACCTTGCCGCCACTACGGATACGCCAACATTGAGTTTTTTTGGTCCCTCTTTAAGCTGTAAATATCGCCCATTCGGCGAAGAACACCTTTCTTTTCAAGGTAACTGCCCACGTGGGTCTCTCTTTGAAAAACGGTGCAAGGCCTTGCGCTCATGTAAAGATTGTCCCTGCATTCACGGAATTGATGTCGAGGGGCTCTTCACAACCTTTTCAGGCTGGTGGAAAGGTCGATTTTTGAGTTCAACTAATATTCATGAAAATAATGGAGTTTTATGAAGATCAGAAATTTGATTCTCTATTGTTTCACCACCTGTTTTTCTGTTGGTGCTCTGTATGGAGAAAGCAAAACTCCGACATTTGCTCAAGCTATGGTTAAAGGCAAAGGTGCTCCGAAAGCGGCAGATTTTTATTCACAAGGTGATTGGAAGATATTGCAAGACTCCTATTCGGCTTGGCAAAAAAAGGCCTCTGAGGTGCAAAAAGAGCAGCTTATTCCAAAAAAAATCCATTTTATTTGGCTTGGCAGCCCTCTTCCAAATTCTTGTCAGGACATTGTCGATAGCTGGCGACAGTTTCATCCTGGATGGGAGATCAAGGTATGGACAGATAGCGATTTAGCTGATTTTCATCTCAAGAATCAAGCTTCATTCGACAAGGCAAAAGAGCCGAGTCAGAAATCAGACATTTGGCGCTATGAAATTTTGGAGCGATTTGGTGGCATTTATGCCGATATTGATTTTGAATGTTTTCAGCCATTTGATTCACTGTGCAAAGAGGTTTCCTTTTTTGCTGGTATCTATGTGGAAAACCGGCTTGAGATCAATAATGCTATCATAGGCTCTGCTCCTCACCATCCCATTATTGCGCTCTGCATGAACAGGCTTGAAATAGTCGATGGCGATAGCAGCTATGATCGGATATTAGAAGAAACTGGCTCAATTTATTTGACGAAATGCTATTTACAGCTGGCTTTAAGCCATATTGGCGACGCTGTGATTTTTCCCTGTGGTTATTTTTATCCCTTGCCAATTTCTTTGCAAAATCTCAAAGGCAGGCGCAGTCAACTGATTCAGCAGTGGAAAAAGCCAGAGACGATGGCCATTCACTACGGGTAAATATTTTTTTTGATATAGTGCGGTTTCGTCATAGGAGCACACTATGAAGTTTCGCCGCTTCTTCTTTCTTTTTTACATTGTCTTCTTTCAAACATGTGTGCTGCTCGGTGGCACACTCAATACAACTTCTTTTGCCGATTCAATGGTTCAGGGGCTCAACAAGCCCCGTAAAAACGATTCAATTTATGCGACAGGCAACTGGAAGGTGATGCAGGACTCCTATTCAGAATGGCAAAAAAGAACAGGAGCCGATTGCAAAGAGTGGTTCATCCCACCAAAGATCCATTTTATCTGGCTTGGAAGTTCTCTTCCCCAACTGTGCAAGGATATCATTGATAGTTGGCGTCCCTTTCATCCTGGCTGGGAGATCAGGGTGTGGACCGATGATGATGTGAAAGATTTTCACATGAAAAATCAACAAGCTTTTGATGCAGCTAAAAATTTTGGGGAGAAATCAGACATTTGGCGCTATGAAATTTTAGAGCGTTTTGGTGGCATTTATGCCGATTGTGATTTTGAGTGTCTCCACTCCTTTGATGAGCTCTGCAAGCAGGTGCACTTTTTTGTCGGCAACTGCTATGAAGCCCAAGTTTTTTTAGGCAATGGCATCATAGGTTCGGCTCCTCATCATCCTGTTATGGTGGAGTGTGTCAACAATATTAAACCTGCCAATGGTGATAATAATTCCTCGAGGATATTGGGAAGTACTGGTCCACGATATCTTACAGAGCGCTATTTTGAAGTTGCCGGGCGCTTTATTGGAGAGGCTGTTGTCTTTCCTTGTGGCTATTTTTACCCTTTGCCTATCGGTTCACGAAACAAAAATGGAAAGCGAGATCTTCTCATTCAGCAGTGGAAAAAGCCTGAGACGATGGCCATTCATTATTGGTCATTGAGTTGGCTCAAAGGGCGGTAACGCCTATTTTTTCGAAATTTTTTGCGGTTTCTAAAGATGTGGATGATGATTTCTTTTGTCTCGTCGTAGATTTCATCACGCGCAAGTTTTTTCACCTCATCAAGAGTAAAGTAGCGGATTTTGTCGCTTTCTTCTTGTTGTCTTTTTATGGACCCCTTTTTTGGATAACCAACATAGATGAAGTCCATATGCTGATGTGCTTCTTCTGTGCCATGGGGAGGTATTTCTTCGAGCAGGCAGAGGAAGGGACGCTCAAGCGAGCAGGAGTTTGGATTCATTACCGAAATCTCTTCTTGTTTGAAAAGATCAATGTGAAGGCCTGTTTCTTCAAAAGTTTCTCGAAGGGCTGCCTCAGGGGGTGTTTCATCCCTTTCAATATGGCCTCCAGGAGGGAGCCACTTTTTGATCTTTTTGTGCAAAAGCATGAGGACTTTTTCCCCACGGATCACAAAGCAGCTTGCGGTAAAATGGCGATGCATATTTTCACCTTAGATTGTAACACCATCATAAAGAGTTGGCGTTTTAGGAATAATGAAAAAGCCGGAGAAGACTTATGGCAAAGCAACAAAGTCCTTAAGGCTGCTATCTTCCGATCCTGACCTGGTTCGAACGTTGCCATTCCATAAGGTCCCCGGCAAAAAGGAGGTTGCGGAAATGATAGCCTTTTTGAGCCTTTTTCTCAATGGTTCTTCAGGGAGGTATTCTGAGTTGTGCTTGTTTTGAGGACAGAGATAGATCTTTCTGCCCGATTTACCCCATTGCTCCTCACCCATATCACCGAGGATATGGGCTTCGTCTCAAGTGGGGTAAATCGGCCTAGAAATCTCCATCTTCTCCTCTAAAAAATCACAACTCAGAATGCCTCAGAAACTTCTTCACCATAGCGATACTGTTCAGGTCCTTAAAACGGCGCCGTTTTTTCGTGGGAAATTATGGCTTTCCTGCAGTATAGTCAGCGCCTTTAAGCGGCTAAAAATAAAGGCTTTAACTGTAACTGCCTCCATATGTTATTATTGGAGGCAAAAATAATAATTTTGAGTGCGGATATGGCGTCATTTATAACGAATCCTATTGCTGGTTTTTTTACCTGTAAGAATCTTATTCCGTCGTGTGCTCTGGAAAGGATCGGAGATTGGCTTTTGAATCCTCTTGACTTGGTTGTTTCTCGGCGACAGATGATGATTTTCAAAGAAAAGCATGAAAAGAAGTCATATAACTATCCTTTCGATCTTACGGGAGCTGGAAAGACTTTTTATTCTACAGTACTCAAAATTGGAAGATGTATTGCTCTGCCTCTTGTTGTTCCTGGGATGATTGTAAAAGCCATTTCATTGATCAATTCCAATACGCGGCGTACCTATACCAATTGGACTCCGTCACTTTCAGTTTTGCAGTCAATGGAGGCGATTTTAGATGCTCCACAAAACTATGTGGCCAAGCAGGATGATATTTTTTGGGACGGGTCACATCGCTTCATTCTTCCATTTGAAGAGTGTGCGTGTTGTCAGTCGAGTCATTTTGATCGAACTAAAAATTTGTGTCGGAGCCATTTAGAAGACCAAATGATTGCCGATTTGAAAGAGCTGCATCTCGGCGAAAAAGAACAACTGAATTACTTGAGTTTAGGCAGTGGGGGATTGCTCCAAGAAGTGATCAACATAGGAAAATTGATTCGAGCAGGACGAAGTAATCTCAATATTTTTCTCGTGGATAAACAAACCCATCCGAAACTCGTGGGATTTTTTTCTGCACTCATGAAAACATATGCCATTTCCCATCAAAGCACCGTAAAGGTTGCCTATTTTGAGACAATGAACGTGCTGAGAGAAGAATTTCCTGAGACGAAAATGAATATCATTTCCGCAATTGATTATGATGATTTTGAAAATGATAAAGCCATAGAGAGCGCTTTTCAGGCGCAAGAGATGATAGCCCCTTTTGGAAAGATGTATCTTGCCTATCAAACACTCGCTGGCCTGCCTCAGAAACAAAATATAGATTGCGCCTGGTTTGACTGGAGATCTTTTTACCTTATGGGCCCTCAAGTGGTGGTTCAAACAGCCGGTCAATTAGGCTGTCGCCATCTTCGCCTCAGAATCATTTCAGAAAAAAGCTGGTCCATTCCACTGATAGAAAGGTATCTTGCACTTTTTGCTCCACCAGACATGAAGGTGACAGTAGAGAAATTGGCAAAAGCCGATGATTATTTTGCCCTGATTCAAAATAAGGAGATGCGAGATCATATCGTTGTTGTAGAGAACCTTTCTGCAAACAGCCGTTCTGATTTTCTCGATCAGCTTAAAAGGTTTCAAATTAGCCTTCCACAGACTCCCTGTTATTTCGGGTCTGGAGGCGCCCTGTGGAAGAGCCTTGGAACACAGTCGACTCTTTTGTATGCCGAAAATAAAGCGGTTGCAGATCAGTTTCATGAAAATGATCACGACTTGATGCAGGAAGAAAAAAAAGCGTAGGAACTGGACTTGTGTACGTAATAATAAGGTGTGAATATGTCTGCTATTAATGGATTTTTTTCGCAGGATAAAGAAACAGCTCTGCACGATGCGCACTGTTTTGATAATGATCTTTCGCTCTTAGAAGTGCGTAAAAATTCCTATATGACAAGTTGCTTTGAAGAAGCTTCATTTCAGTTTGTCGCGCCATCGTGCGATGTAATCATTAAAAAAATCAGGACAGTAATTGAGAAGGAAAGAGGGGTCGGCCAGATTTGCGTTCTTCTTGCACAAAGAAATGCTCTTCTTCCTCAATTTTTTGAGGCGTGTTCTACTCAAGATTTGCTTCAAGCAGAAGAACTGCAAAAGGAAATCGAGAAAATCAATATGAGGCTTTTATCGATCACTCAAAATAATGAGGTCTACAGTCTTGCCTCGAAAATTATCAGAAAAGTGCAAGCTGTTTACTATCGAGAAATGACGCGAGCAGAGCGACAAAAGAAAGCTCAATATTGCCAGGATGATAAACAGTGGCTCGTAAGCGTCTTCCTCTTTTGGAAAAAGAGCCATTTTCCGCCCCTTTCGCAGGAAATTTCAGCTGAAGAGATGAGCGGAATTGAAGAGTGCTGTCGCTATGTTGGATTTATCGATCGGCTGAGAGTTGATCCTCAATTTTGCAATGAGTTTTTCGAGTTTGCTTTTCGAAACATCGTAGACAATTGTCAGGAGGCGGTTTCCATTGCGGCAGAATTTCCTGCCATTATGGAGCGGTTTCACTCAACTCATATAGAAAAACGGATTGAGCGGTTTCGTCTGCCCCTTCTTAGATTTGTTGAACATATGACAGCTGATGGTTTGAAAAAAGATGTCCAGCTTGCATTTGAGGGCCATTTAGTAACATTGCGCGATGAGTCCCAAAATGTTCGTTTTTCTTCAAATAAATGGGCGACAATGGGGGAAATTTTCGATTCTTTTGCACTGAAATCTTCTTTTGGGTCTGAATTTGAATGTGGAGCATATGGAATCGCCCATTTTCAACCAAAACTTCCTCCTGTCGATCTCACACTGAATTCCTGGTGGAAAAACTTGGCACCTTTTGAAACACTGTCAAAAGAAGAAGTCGAGAACCGGTATCGCATTGTGCTGCAACCAGGGGAAGGTGTCATTAACATCAGGGCATCTCGTCAATATAGCCAGGCCTTGAGAATTGATGGCTGTCATGCCTGGTTCGAAACGGCCATTCCAAATGGCGATGACACATTTCAAATATTGCCAATCGGAAAATATCCAGATGTCGAAGCTTATCCTAAATCGGCTTTAGGAACTATTTTGGATAGCCATTCAACAAAACGAGCTTACTTGAATTATCCTGATCGAAATTCATTCTATAACCATAGAGAAAGAATTGGACTGGCTCATATTGCTCCACCACTCATCCTTGCCAAGTGGCTTGATAGAATAAAAAAGGATTTAGAAGCGGTGAGAGAAGACAGACTTTTTTTTCAGCCCCAAGGCGATAACTGCGCCGCTTGGGTACAAGAAGTTTTAGATGATGTCTTTGACGGAGTGTATCGTGGAAGGCCGCTTCCACGCTATTTTGAGGTCGATTGTTATCAAACAACTGCAGCTTTTCCGCTCAATATACTCACCGGCTTTAATGCGTTTATTGCCAATAAAGTATCGCGCTTGTTTGCCGATGTCCTGCGCTTGGCCCAAGGGCTTTTGTTTGGTTCCTTTCGAGGGTATATCCATAAAAAAGAGGGCTGTGTTGTGACAGAAACAGCTCGTCTTATAACAAATCCACAATACCTTTCTGGAATGGTTTCGCTACCTGCTCAATTTTTTGAAATTACTCGATTGAAAGAAGCTCGTTGATAGATATTTCTGAATTGGCGTGAGAGAGTGGCAGATCGATAAAGAGGCGCATCCAGAGCTCTAAAATCACAAGAGAATAGAGAATCGAAAAGCTTTTGTGGCTTTGTTGGCGAACCATTTTGTCGATAAAGTGATGGGTGATAAATCCACTTTCTACGAGCAGGCCATTTTTCAAAGCATTAAAGAGTGCTCTGATCGATGGATGAAAAAACCATTGAGAGAGATCCAACACTTTTTGCGGGCTGGCTTCTGCTTTGAGATAGTGTTGAGGAAATGTTGAGAGGATTTCGGGGCTGGCCCAGATGTTTTCGTTTAAGCTGGCTAGAAATTCAATTAATTCAATATCGACAAAGGGTGCATTAGGTTGCAGAGAAAAGTTCTGGGCTAACTTGAAACGGCGTGTGTGGATTTTATCAATTACCTCAGCCTTGAAGGTGAGATAAAAAAGAGAGGCAGCTTCTGAATGTATTCGAGGAAGGTGATAAAATTGATGGAAGAAAAGATCAAAATGAAACAGCTTTCCAAGGGATGGAGAGGCCTCTAAAAGCTCTGAGTGAGAAAGGTTGCCTCTTTCTTCAAAAAAGGCCATCCGTGGATCTTGCTTTTGGATACGGCGTAAAAATTGCATCGCCGCTTTGCAAGAAAAAAGCTCAATGAATGAGTAAATCTTTTCATGTGCCCACATTTTCAATCGGGAGGGGTGCCACTTATGGAGCTCTGTCAAAATGGCTTTTCGGAGCAGCACGGAAGAGGAATTTGCAAATTCTGCATCAAAACCAGAATCGAAGAAAGGCGATAAGTTGTGCTGCTGGCAAAGCTGAGAAAAATGCCAGCACGAGAGGGCATCTAAGTCTGCTGTTGGGACCTCCATGCACCAGGTAATCGGGATCAAGCTGTTAAGAAATTTCTCTGGAGTGATTGACGCTATGGCATGGCCTTGTGGAGGAGTTATGAAGGGAGAGGTAAGAGGATCAAATTCGACGATTAACGAGGGGATCGGCGGCTCGTCAGTCGTTTGTAAAAAGGCTTCCTGGATAATTTTTGAACCAGTAGATCCAGAAAGAATGGCCGGGTAGGGCATGCCTTTTTCATAGCGAGACTTCACGGCGTCGTTAATTTTTGAATGGAGAGTAAGATAGGTCTCTTGGACGGTTGTTGGGGTTGCTGTTTTGGCTTTGATAAAATAAGAGCTAAAAGACCAAAAAGAGTGAATCTGAATATTCCCATCGAAGGAGATTTTTAAAAAGTAGCCCGGCAACACTCGATTGATGCCCTGAATGGGTGTTTTGTCTTGCGATATGTAGCCTAAAAAAAGATGGCTTGCACAGGCTTCTAGGTCTGGAGTGGCAGAAATGAGCCCTGTGGAAAGTATCCCTTTTAAAGAACTGGAAAAAAGAAGCGCTGAACGGTGATGTGACCAAAAAAGATCTTGCCCTCCAGAGCGGCTACGAACAATGTAGAGCTCTTTTTTGTTTTGATCGATTAGGGCAAAAGAAAATTCACCGTCAAAAAGATTAAATGAGGCTACACCATGGCTATGATAGGCTCCTAAAATAAGGCTGGCGTCATTTTCAGGATTTTGAATTTTATGGCGGGCTACGGTTTTTATAATTTTTTCTTTGCGAATGAGGCTTCCTGAAAAGGCTACCGCAATTTTTGCTTCAACATCCTGGGCGCTTTTCCCATTTTTTGCACCGATTGTACAGTTCAATAGCTCAAACATCTCCTCTGGAGATCCACTTTGAGCAGCTGTTGAAGGAGCACACCAAGAAAGCATGGTGTGAAGCCTTTCTTTGCTTTGGGGGAAATTAAAAGATAAAATTCCTGCAATACCTGTCATGCCTAATATGATGGCCAAATAGTCCGGCAATGTCAAGAGTGAGCTGATGTTATGTAGCAGATGTTAGAGAAAAAATAGCGTATTTGGTATTGTTTTATCGATATCGTAAGGAGTTATCATATGAAACGTCTGATTCTTTTTGCTGCATTGCTCCTTTTGAGTGGCTGTGCACGGCAATATGCTGATTTTTTCCCCTACAGCGATGATGGGACTCCAAAACCCCATGTTGCTCTCATTCCTGTTATCGATCAATGTCATCCCTCCCTTTCTTGGGATTTTGCAAAAGAGGTTTCTGGCTCGCTGCGGAACGAGTTGATGAAGCATGGAAGAATTTTTGTGCCGCGAGAAGCAGACCTTCAAAAGCAGCTTTCTTGTTGCTCGCAGAAAGAGATCTGCTCACTCAAAGATCAGATGCCCTGCCTTTTTTTCCAGCCGGCCCATTTTGTGGTCGTTTTAGAATTACTCGACTTTAAGGATGTCCCTTATGTTCCAGGCAAAATTAAGCCACTTTATGTGATGAATCAGCCTGGCGATGACGCGATCGTGCTGATGCTGAAAATGCGCCTCAAAATTGTCGACATTCGGGGCGGGGAGCCCAAAGTGGTGCGTCAGGAGATTGTCGAAAGCAATCACGTGATGAGAAAAGCTGACTATGAAGAGGCACTTCTTACCCATGGTAGAGATGGATTTAGAGCATCTTCAGTTGGCCTTGCCGAAGGAAGACTCGTCTCTGATCTTGCTGCAAAAATTGAAAAAATAACCTGCTACCAAAATTCATAAGTGGAGCTGATTTCAGCAAGTAACATTCCTTTTATCCTTGTTGTGGCAAGTGTTTGCTCAGTTGCGATTGCCCTTTATTTCAAAATCTTTTCGGTAACACTTGCCCCGGGGCAGAAAATGAAGGTGGCAAGTCCATGTATTGCCCTCCTTCTCTATATCGTTGTCTCAGGATTTACTCCGAAATATGTTGGAGATGCGCTTTCTTGGATGAGCTGCCACCGTGGATCCCAAGAAGGGGCTGCCATTTCTTTAGCTATAACGAGCATTGTCCTTTTGATTGTTTTAGTTGGGTTTACATCGGTTCATGAGATGGCGATTAAACAGAGGATCGTCGGAGAAACGGCGATTATAAAAAAGGTGCTTAAGGGCATCCTCTGGGCTATTTTTGCTTTTCCTGTCTCTATCGTTATTGCCCAAGCCGTCCATGCACTCGTTGATTTTTTTGGCCCCTTTGCTCATGGCGAGCAGCTTCCCATAGCCTTGCTGAAAAGTATTCGAGAGCACACTTTTTTATTTTGGTTTTTTGTTCTTTTGATCGTGACGGTTATTCCAGCGCTCGAGGAACTTTTGTTTCGGGGCTATTTTCAGAACTTTTTTGGCGATTGGCTTGGCGCTCAGGGAGCACTCTTTTTGACTTCGGCCCTCTTTGCCCTCTTTCATTATAGTGGCAGCCAGCAGGCGAGCAATATCGAGCTCATGGCTGGTCTTTTTGTGGCCTCCTATCTTTTAGGCCTCTGCTACTTTCGAGAAAAATCACTCGTTGCTTCAATTGCCATGCATGCCTCTTTCAATGCCTTCTCAGTACTCTTTTTGATTTTAGGGATTCAATAATTGCCGTTCAAACGGGATAATTGAGTTGCATCACGTGTTTTTTTAAGGCGGATTTTCCTTACTTTTTGATACAGTGATTCCGTTGTAAAATGAACATTTTTGTGTCAATAGTATGGTGTTACGAATAATGCCCTATACTCTTTCTGCCTACGGTCTTTCCGATCCAGGACTTGTCCGGGAGAATAATGAAGATATTTGGGGCTGTGTGCCCGAATATCATTTCTTTGCCATTGCAGATGGCATGGGAGGCCATCAAGCAGGTGAGGTAGCCTCGCGCGAGGCGGTCCTATTCCTCTGCACCCAAATTCGAAAACAGCTCGATGAAAAAGGGCTGCAGGATGCCTCCTGCCAAGATGTCATCAGTTTCATGCGGCTCTGTCTTGAAGATACCAACAGTTTTGTTTATGAACTTTCAACTTCGCATGATCTTTTAACTGGCATGGGGACAACACTCTGTTGTCTTTATTTCCATGATGATTTTGTCGTCTGGGCCCATGTTGGAGACTCGCGAATTTACCGCCTTCGAAATCATAAGCTGGAGCAGCTGACACAAGATCACTCTCTTTTGCGAGAACTTGTCGACGGAGGCAAGATCCAAGAACAGGATAAAGAAGAGTTTCTCTATAAAAATATCATCACAAAAGCTGTCGGCACAGACATTCAAGTGGAGCCTGCCGTGAATGCGGCCGTCATTCAACCTAAAGATACCTATCTTCTCTGCACTGATGGATTATCAGATCTTTTAACAAGAGCTGAAATTGAACAGCAGCTCAATCAGCCCTATGCGGTCGAGGAAAAGGTGAGGGCCTTAATTGCTGAGGCCAAACAAAAGGGCGGATATGATAATATTACTGTCGTGCTAGTAGAAGTAATAAGCGATGAAAAAGAGAATATACCTCGACAATAATGCAACAACAGAGCCTGACGAGGCCGTTTTAGCGGCACTCGGAGAGGCATTCAAAGTCTTTGGCAATCCCTCAAGCTCCCACTATTTTGGACAAGAGGCAAAACATATCCTTGTCAAAGCGCGTGACATGATTGCCCAATATTTTAATGTTTTGCCTCAAGAAGTGATCTTTACCTCAGGTGCCACTGAAGGCCTTAACATGTGTATGAGAGGCTTTTTTGGCTTTTATCCGAAAGGCCATCTCATCACTTCCTCCTGCGAGCATGCCGCGGTTTATGAAACAGCCAATTGTCTCAAAGAGGCAGGCCTGCCCGTCACCTTTTTAAACCCGGGTGTTTGGGGAGCGGTGAGCCCACAGCAGGTTTTGGAATCCATTCGGCCAGATACGAATCTCATTGTGCTGATGGCAGCCAATAGTGAAACAGGTGTTAAAACTGATTACGAGGCGATTGCCGAAATTGCCGCTACAAGAAAAATTGCTTTTGTCGTCGACGGTGTTCAGCTGCTTGGAAAAGAGCCATTTTCCCTTCCTCGAGGGGTGTCGGCCATTTCTTTTTCAGCTCATAAAATTCATGGGCCCAAAGGAATTGGCTTTACCATTATAAGAAAGGGCTTTCGTCTCGCTCCTTTTATCTCGGGGGGCAATCAAGAGTTTGGCAAGCGTGCCGGGACTGAAAATGTGGCCGCCATAGCAGGGCTTGCAAAAGCAATCGAGCTTTTATCTGATCAAAAAGTCTACACCTTGAAAATGGCCACGTTGCGAGACCACTTTGAAAAAGAGCTCATTAGCCTCGGTGGCGTTTCTGTGAACGGTGAAGGGTCCAGAATTGCTAACACGTCAAATTTGGCTTTTGAAGGCATTGAAGGCGAAGTGTTGCTTTTAAAACTTGATTTAGAAGGGCTGGCTGCATCTCATGGCTCTGCCTGCTCTACAGGAGCATTGGAGCCCTCTCGTGTGCTTCTCAACATGGGTTACTCAAAAGAAAGAGCTGGCTCGAGTGTTCGCTTTTCCCTTTGTCGCCACACCGAAAAAGAGGAAATCGAGCGTGCCATTTCTATCATAAAGAAAATTCTCAAAAAATTGCGCTAGGATTGTTCACGTAGTAGTCTGCAGAAAAATTGCCAGCATGATGCTGTTATAGGTTACGTGGAGGGCAATTGGCGCCAAGATTGACCGTTCTTTGAAGTAAATTCTTCCTAAGAAAAGTGAAAGACAAAAGATCGATATGATTACGGCGATGTTGTCGCTTCCTTGTAGCCGCGAATAATGAAAGAGGGCAAAGATGGCAGAGGTAAGGGCAATCGCTATAGTTGGCCTTAATTTTAAGAGGAGAAGGTTTTGGATCAAGCCGCGGAAGATAAGTTCTTCATAGATGGGAAGCCAGGTAGTTATCGCAAAAATAAAAACGCCATACAACACGGGAGTATCTTTATGCTGTTTCAGCAGCATGAGAGCTTCTTGCTGAGGCGGTGGAATGTTGGTGAAATATTGGATGACAGATCTTGAGATGATGTAGAGAGAAAAGATGATCCAGGCGATGGCCAGGGCCCATAAAAATCCTTGCCACATTGCATAGAAGTGCTTTTTGCCAACGATGTGGCGATAGGAGACGGGCACAATTATTTTTAACAGCAGCAATACAGATGTTATCGTAATAAGTGTGCGGGCCAAGAAGCGAACAACTTGTGTGGAGTTCAAGGAAAAGGATTGGATGATGAAGAGCATGATAAAAGGTATTATGATGATGGCAGCAAGGAAAATAAAAAAGGTTTCAAAAGGATCCGGAAGGGCACTTTTTTCCTCGTAAGTCTTTTTTGTAGAAAAGCAGCTTTTTTTCAGAAGAGCGAGAAAAAGGAAAATTCCGACGGGATAGAGAAGAAAAAAAGAGCATATAAGAGATACATTTGCAAATTGTGTCGTCATAGTTACATCGAAGTCACATCAACTTGAAGCTTGACTCTATCTCTATAGGCCTGCTCCATGCCCTCGGCTATTTCATCGATATCATCAGTCAGTGTGAAAATTTGAAAGTTTTCTTTTTCGATGCATTTATTCGCCAGCACTGTGTCGCGCAACCAGTTCATGAGCCCTTTCCAATATTCTGTGCCGACGAGATAGATGGGTATAGGAACAGTCTTTTTTGTCTGAATGAGTGTTATGGCTTCAAACAGTTCATCCATTGTGCCAAAACCGCCCGGG